>Ga0233425_10005208_pt1 | contig 20798 bp, 24 predicted proteins | sample Watercolumn_Towu_2_FD_181712 | JGI IMG/M metagenome (GOLD analysis project Ga0233425, IMG submission 181712) | Freshwater microbial communities from Lake Towuti, South Sulawesi, Indonesia - Watercolumn_Towuti2014_140_MG | ecosystem: Environmental > Aquatic > Freshwater > Lake | place...
CGTCTACCGCACTACGTTGCCGAGGAGGTCTGGCGATACAACTTCCGATCGCTTTCGGAGACAGAAAAGGTCGAGCGGCTGCTCGACCTTTTGCAGAAGGTTGGTGGCTGAATGTTTAGTTTACCCATTCTTTTACGGGCGTTGAAACGCTCCACCAATGATCGAACTGGCTTTTCAGCGTCTTGCTGATGTCGGGACTTTCGACGACGAAACTGAACGGATCCTTTTTCGTTCCGATGAATACGACACGGTTGCCGTAAATGTGATAGCCAACAAGGACAGGCACACCCGCAGGCAGTACCCGTATCTCGCGTAGCGATTCCGGGCCAGCAACCAGCTGCGGATACTTTTTCGGGTCGACTTTCTGCTCGTGCGGCCAGAGCGTACGCAAGTGCATGCCGCGCGCGATACGATCGCGGTGGAACTGCTCGAATGCTTTCGGCGGTATCGTCTTAAGCATCTCCTTTACCGGCCAATATGAATACAGATGCGTTTCGCGCGATTGGATGATGTCTCGCAGTGCCGCCTCTGCCGCGTGGACGCCGTCGAAGGTGAAGAGTTTGGGGTTACGGTGTGACGGCATCGACACGATGGGTAATGAACGTGCAATCTCCACGCGTGCGATCTCAAACTCATCCGCTTTTTCCGCAAACACGTTTGCAACGCCGGCGGCGCTTTCTGCCCAATACCGTGCGCCGTGCGCAGAGGAGCCGCGCTTGACCAGGTGGCGCGTCATGAGCTCGGTCAGATGGCCATACAGGGTAGGCCGGGGGAGGCCGCGCTTGCGCTGCAGCTCGACCACCGAGAGACCTTCGGGGTGGGCGTAGAGAGCCAGGAAGGTCTCGGCCTCGGCCAAGCTACAACCCAGCTTCATAAGCAATGCAGCGCTTGTTTCCATGAGGTGATGTCGGATGTCGACAACATCTTTACATTACTGTGTGAGCACTGTAGTGTCAAACGCGGGAGTGGAACCGATGGAATGGAGGAGATGAGATGGATGCTCTGCTTTTTTTGGTCGGCCTACTGCTCGTTTTGGCCGGGATCGTGTCCTTGGCCATACATTATCTTGGTCTTGGGTGGGGGCTGGTATGTTCCGGCCTGATCCTCGCTGTCTTCATTGTTGTTTTGCGGTGGATCTTTTTCGACTGATTCTTGTGGATGTGGTCTCGAACTAGAAACAAGAGGTGGACGCGATGACAACAGAACCATCATCGATGCTATTTGCAGGGAAGCGACACTTGAACGATCTGCACGGGGGATTGTCCAACGAGCGCGAGCTCGTGGACGCCTGCCCGGAAGAATTCAGGTTTTGCAGCTCATGGGGCAACTATGTCACCCTTATCCTGTTCAACGGGATTCCGGATCTCGACTGGTTCTCTGCATGGAAGTGGCGGACAGATGACCGTCATCAACAGCACAAGCAGCGCGTCTATTTTCTGTGCCTGCTCGCTTCGAACGGGCTTACGGACGAAGAGAAACAGGAGGTCGGAGGATGGATGCTGTCCGAAATGCTTGTGGAGTTCCCTCCGGTGATTTGGGGCAAGAAATAGATGACTTGCGCAGGGCTTCGGTACCTGCGCTTTTTTGTGCATATCCGCTACACCGTCTCCAAAAATTTCTTCGTGAACTCTGTTTCCGGTTTAATGGGGGTCGAGAGCTTCCAGAGCTCCTTGAACTGAGCCTTCTGCATCTCGGCGAAGTCCTTACTGTGGATGACGAAGCCGAACGTCTCTTTGCGCGACGAGACGAACGCGACCTTGTCGGCGTAGATCCAGTAGCCCATGTTCCAATTCATGCCTTTCGGTGCGGTGCGGATCTCACGGCAGAACTCTTTGCCGACGCCCAGGAACGGGTGGTCCTTGAGCGAGACCTTCTGCGCAGCAGGCCAGAGGCCGTGCGTGTAGAGGCGGTTGCGGATGCGCTTGCGATTTACCTGTGCGTGGTAGTCGTCGCCGAGTATGGCGAGCATGTCGGCAATCGGCCACAAGGCCCACGTGTCGATGTCCTTGTACCAGAGCGTCATGTCGTTGAGCACTTGCCGTACGCCTTCGACCCCTTGGTAGAAACGGATCTTCGGTTCGACCGAATGCGTCTCGGCCAAGAGGCGCGGCAGCAGTTCGTCGAGGTTTGATTTCTCTTCCTTGAGTGTGTCGATTCGCTGTGTCAGCAGGTGCGAGAGGTTGCGTACGTCATCTGCTTGGAAGAGTTTCTTCGCGCCGTCGATGCGCTCGAGCACGAGGCCTTTCTGGATGAGGGTGTTCAGATAGTCATATACCGACGGGCGGGGGATGGAGAGGTTCGTGGCGAGCGTGCGCGCCGACGCCGGCCCGCCTTCCAAGAGGTGCGTGTAGATGCGGTACGCCTGCTCGGAGAACCCGAGCTGTTCGAAGAGGTGCTTGAGCTGTTGCATACAGTATAGGGTATTAAAGTTGTCGAAATTCGACGACACATGTACATTACCACGTGCTTGTCGTATAGTCCAGCCCAGCACAGGAGAACCGAAACGGTCTTCTGTCCCTGCTGCGAGGGGTTTGCAGCGTGAGTGCAGGAGGGAGAGATGGGATACTACGACGAAGCCGAGGGAAAAGGGAAGAAAGAACTCTTCGACGGCCTTTGGCGAACGCCAGAGGAAATGAGGAGAATTCGCAGCTACGAGAGACAAAGGATGTTCTTCTCAGCGACTACTGTGTCCCTCGTACTGGGGTGTCTCGTTATGGTGGCTGGTCTTTCAGGCTAACGCCAAGCGGTTGAAAGTCTCGGGTCGGTTATGCCCGAGGCGTTTGATCTGAGAGACAGCCATATCCAACAGGTCTGAGGGTGTGGCCGACAGGACTGTGGGAGATTGAAAGATGACACGTCAAACTGTCGGTATGTGCGTTGTGATCGGGCTGTGGGTGCTCGCCGTCAACGGGGTATGTGTGGCTTTCGGACATATCCTTACTCCGGTAGAAACGGCAGTAGTTGCAGGAGTCGGCTCTGCAGTCACTCGCGTAGTCGCATGGCTGTTGAGAGATGACCGATGATGCATTGTTTGCTCCGCTGGACTAGCCGGGTGCAGGCATACGTGTGGCCCGCGGCGAAAGTCGCGGGCCGTACCTTTCGGGAAGGGAACACGCGGTACCGGTAGATTGGTTGTCGAAATTCGACGACAGATTTACTGTACAGGACTTATGCCATACAGTGGGCGCCATGGCAAATCTGGTCACCTTGCGCGACGTATCGCGCTCATTTTCCGGGGCGGCCGGGGAGCGCACCGTCTGGGAGGGGTTGTCGCTCGATATCCGTCGTGGGGAGCTCGTGTCGATCTTCGGCCCGAACGGATCGGGAAAGACGACGCTTCTCAATATTATCGCCGGGCTCGATGACGGATATGCCGGCGCGTGCGAGCGTGCACCCGACATGAACGTCTCGTACGTGTATCAGCACTATCGGCAGTCAAACTTCCCTTGGCTGTCAGTGGCCGACAATATCGCGCTGCCGCTGAAGATGCGTGGCGCTTCGGTAGAGGAATGCCGCTCGGCGGTCACAGAACTTCTCGCGCGCTTCGATATGCCGCTCGACCTTGCGGCGTATCCGTATCAATTGAGCGGCGGGCAGCAGCAGCTGGTCGCGCTCATGCGAGCGCTCGTCACGAAGCCGGATGTGCTGCTCTTGGATGAACCGTTTTCCGCGCTTGATTACGAGATGACGTTGTACTTCATCGAAAAGCTGCGTGAGATATGGCGGTCGCTCGGCGTTTCAATCGTGTGCGTGTCTCACGATATCGAAACGACGCTCTTGTTGGGACAGCGGATACTCATCCTGGGGAAGAATCCGTCGCACATCGCAGCGGATATGTCAGGACACGACACTGTGTCGCAGCAGTTGCACGCGCCCTACTCGGCGCAGTACCTGGAGACGCGCAACAAGGTGCTCGACACCTTCATGCCGACGGTACCGGTAGGACGGTTCGTGCACGCATAACTTCGTTATCAATTATTCATCAACAATGATCCTATGAACAAATACAGTATTGCGGCAGCGGGCGCACTTGTCATTATCGCGGCAGCGGCGGTATTCGGGTTGCAGAACAGCGCCGGACAGGCGGTCATCCGTGTCGCCGACCCGCGCGCTCTCGGTTGGGCGCCGTTTGCAATCGCGATTGACCAGAAATATTTCGAGGCGGAAGGGCTGCGCGTCAAAGTCGTGCCGGTACAGACGGGCGACGAATCGCTCAAGGCGCTCGCAAGCGGCAGCGTCGATGTGGCGTTGGCCGGCATCATCCCGTATTCATTCATCGCGTTCGACAGTCCATCACTGAAGATTGTTGCGCAGGCAGTGTACGCGCACGATAACCAAGTGGTCGCACGCCGCGGCAGCGGTATCCGCGAGCCGTCACATCTGCGCGGCAAAAGAATAGGCTATGCGAAGACGACCGCCTCTGACATCGGCATCAAGCAGTTCCTTCGAAATCATGGGATCAGCGAGGATGAGGTGACGCTGGTGCAGCTGAAGCCGCTTGCGATGCCAGCGGCTCTGGCGAGCGGGCAGATCGATGCGTACTCGGCATGGGAACCGCATATCTACAACGGACAGAAGCTGCTCGGGCAGGATGCGGTCGTGTTCGACGATGCGGCGAGCACGTACACCTGGCACGCAGCCGTTATTGCCGATGAGTCGTATGTGCATGCGCATCAAGATGAGCTCGTACGGTTCGTGCGTGCGTGGAAGCGCGCCGAGGTCTTCATGCAGGAACACCCGGAACAGGCGCGCGCCGTCGTCTCGCGTGAGACGAAGATACCGGAAGAGACGCTCGCGGCGATCTGGCCCAAGTATGGGTTCGGTATCGGGCTGCCCGACGACCTCGCGACGACGCTCGCGACCGATCTCGCCTGGGCGAATGCGCAGCGCACCGCTTCCAGTACGCTGCCTCTCCCTGCCGATCGCGTAGATCGCAGCGTATGGGATGCGTATGTCAAAGCAAGCGGTACTCGATAGGCTTACGCCGCTCGCGCTTCCGGCATCGCTCGTAATGGTGTGGGTGATCGCGCCGTTTGCGCCTGGGTATGATCATGCGCTCTTTCCGACGCTGCGCGAGACGTTCGATGAGTTACTGCGTATCTGCGCGGCAGGGCAGTGCGTGACGGAGACGACAGCGACGCTCGGGCGGGCGGCGGCGGGGTTTGCGCTCGCTGCGGCGTGCGGCGTGCTGACTGGTCTTGCCGTCGGGTTCCATCCGCGTCTCATGCACGGCTCGATCGGTACGATCGACTTCTTCAGGTCGCTGCCAGCGACGGCGATGTTTCCGCTCTTCCTGCTCGCGTTCGGCATCGGCGACGGCTCGAAGATCGCGATCGCATGGTTCATTTCGTTCTGGGTGATACTCGTGAATGCGGCGTACGGCGCATATTACAGTGCGAAGACACGCACGGTCTTGGCGCGGTTGTACAAGGTCGGTCGGTTCGCGATCTTCCGGCACATCGTGTTCATGGAGGCGCTTCCGCAAGTGAGCATGGGGTTGCGCACCGCGCTGCCGCTTTCCCTGATCGCGGTCATCGTGAGCGAGATGTTCATCGGCTCATCGAGCGGGCTGGGCGAGCGGATCTACGACGCGTACCTCACGTACGAGATAGCGGCGTTGTACGCATGGCTCATCGTGACGGGTGCGGTCGGGTACGGGCTCAACGTACTGTATACGCTGCTGGAGCGGCGCGTGCTGCACTGGGTCGGACACGCATAAAGAAGAAGGCGGGCGGTGGTACAATCGCCGGCATGAGCGAGGTGTCGGAATTGGTGCGGATGCTGTTGGCGAGGCGCGGGGTCGTCGAGGATGCGGACATCGAGAAGTTTCTCGCGCCGGACTACGAGCGCGACCTGCACGACCCGATGCTCTTGGCCGACATGGATGTGGCGCTTGCACGGATCTTTGATGCGCTCGACAAGAATGAACGCATCGCCATCTACGCCGACTACGACTGCGACGGCATCCCGGGCGGCGCACTCTTGTCGCAGCTCTTCAAGCGCATCGGATACGGCAACATGGAGGTATACGTGCCGCACCGTGATCGCGAAGGATACGGTGTGCATACGCATGCGATCGACGCGCTTGCTGCGCGCGGCGTGCAACTCATCATCACGGTCGATGTCGGCATCGTCGCGTTCGAAGCGGCGGCGCATGCGAAAGAAATAGGTATCGATATGATCATCACGGATCATCATGAGATGAAGCCATCGGAAACCGGAGTGCGCGAGCCGGGCTATGAGCTGCCGGACGCACTCGCGGTCATCAATCCGAAGCGGGCGGGCTATCCGTTTCCCGATCTCTGCGGCGCGGGTACTGCATTCAAACTGGCGTGTGCGATCCTCGCCGAAGGCCGTCGTCGCGCGGCTTCCCTCGCATCTTCATCTGCATCGTTGCGGGGCCCCGGCGACTCGGTCAACGTACAGCCTAGTACGCCTCCCTCGCCGCTTTCCCCGCGCCTCGCCGCTGAAGCGCGTGAAAAGCCGCGGAACTTCTTTTCCTCTTTTGCGGATATTCCGCTCGGTTGGGAGAAGTGGCTGCTTGATCTCGCCGCGATTGCGACGATTGCCGACATGGTGCCGCTCGTCGGCGAGAACCGTGCAATCGCGCACTTCGGCCTGAAGGTATTGCGCAAGACGCCGCGGCCGGGGCTGCGCACACTCTCGCTTTCGGCGCGTTTCAACCTCGCGCAGGCGGATGAGGAGACGGTCGGTTTCTCTATCGCGCCGCGCGTGAACGCCGCCTCGCGCATGGACGAGCCGGAGCTTGCGTTCCGTTTGCTCACCACGACGAACGATGAGGAGGCGAGCGCGCTGGCCTCCCAGCTCGAATCGCTCAACACGAAACGAAAAGCAGTGGTCGCTTCGATCACGAAAGAGGCGAGGCGGCGTGTACGTGACCGGTTCACTTCCGAGGACACGGTAGTTGTGCTGGGTGATCCGGCGTGGAAGCCGGCTTTGCTCGGGCTCTCGGCCAACACCATCGTCGAAGATCGCGGCGGGGTGGCGTTTCTCTGGGGGCGCGACGCACAGGGGAACATCAAAGGCTCGTGCCGCAGCGATGGCAGCGTGTCGGTCGTGGAGCTGATGCACGCGGCGCGAGAGCAGTTCGTCGAGTTCGGCGGGCACCATGCCTCGGGCGGATTCTCGCTTACCCGAGATAGCGTGCACACGCTTCCCGAAGCATTGGCGGCAGCCGCGCACAACCTTGTGCATGCCACACCTGATGGCGCGCACGCCGAAGCCCCTGCACACGACATGGAACTGCCGCTCTCGCGCATCACGTGGAGCGTGTTCGAGGAATTGTCGCACGCGTCCCCGTTCGGCATCGGCAACCCGAAGCCCGTGTTTCGCATCGCGCGCGTCGTCTCATCGCAGGTGTCGCGGTTCGGTAAAGAGAAGAATCACACGGAAGTGCAGCTGGTGTGCCGCGACACGAGCGCGCGCGTCCGAGCATTCGATTTTTTCGTCTCGCCCGAATCGTTCACGCATACGCCCGCCGAGGGGAGCGAGGTGGACGTGCTCGCCACCATCGAGCGCGACGCGTTTCGCGGACCCGCGCGGCTCGCGCTGCGTCTCGTCGACATCTTGCCTTCGCGCGGGTAGCGATGCTTGTCGCGCGGGGCGCAGGATGCTAGCGTTACATGCATATGAATACTTTTTCGGCGAGCGAGACGCTTGCGTGGGGATGGGCGACCTTTAAGAGCCGCTGGCAGTTCTTTGTCGGCGTCGTCGCGCTCACGTTTCTCATCTCTCTCATCATCGGTGCGATCGGCGGCGCGTTTCCCGAAGGGCCGCGCGAAGGGTTTGCGTTGTGGGCTGTCGGATTCGCGCTCACCGGCATCCTCTCGACGTTTCTTAACATCGGCGTGACGCATTTCTGGCTCGGCGCGCACGACGCGTCGCAAGAAGCGAACGTCGGGCTTCTGTGGTTCCCACGCCCGTTCTGGAAGTATCTTGGCGCGTCCATTCTCGCCGCGCTCGTCGTGCTTGCGGGCTTCGTCCTTCTTATCGTACCCGGCATCATCGCCGCACTCGCGCTCTCGTTCGTGTCGTTCGTCGTCGTCGACCGCGACCTCTCGCCGATCAAGGCGCTGCAGGAAAGCGCGCGCATCACGAAGGGTCGCCGTCTCGAACTCCTGCTCTTCTTCCTGCTCCTGCTCGTCATCAACATCCTCGGCGCGGTGGCGCTTCTGGTAGGGCTTCTGGTCTCAGTGCCGGTGTCGCACCTGGCGATGACGCACGCCTACCGCACGCTCGCCGCATCCGCACCCGCGAAAGAATCTGCCGTCGCATAACATGGGTGTCGAGATATTTACGGACGGAGGCTCTCGGAACAATCCGGGCGACGCGGGGCTCGGCGCATACATCACGAAAGACGGCGTCGCCATCGCGGAGTTATCCGAATACCTCGGGAAGCAGACGAACAACTTCGCCGAGTACACGGCGGTCATACGCGCACTCGAGTGGTGCATCGAGCACGGGCTGACTGATGAGCCGATCTCGTTCAAGATGGATTCGAAGCTCGTGGTGGAGCAGGTGCAAGGGAATTGGAAAGTGAAGGAGCCGACCCTGAAGCCGTTGGTCACGCGCGTGCGCGAGCTCGCTACGCAGTTTCCGCGCGTCACCTTCGCGCACGTCCCGCGCGAAGAGAACAAGGAAGCGGATCGCCTCGCCAACGAGGCGATGGATCGCGGACAGGCTGGTACGACCTCATAGTGAGTTATCCACTGATTGCATCTGCGCGAAAGCGGGTTATTGTAGCGGCAGAGTTTTCTCGATAGGAGCGACGATGATGCAGCATGCACTGGCTCGCAATGCACAGAGACAATTGACTGCGTTCTTGGATGCACAGATGAACGGCGCCCGGGTATTCTTCAAGAATCTGCCGCCAAGACTTGGTGTGGGGCCGGCGGCACGGGCTACGCTTCGCGTCGAGGGAGAGCGCCGCTGGGTCGTCTTTGATAAGGATCCGGATTGCAGAGTGCTTCCTGGCGCGCTCGGAGGTGCATCAGTTCGTCCTGAATCCCAGGGCGATTGTTCAAACAGATCTGGCGATCAGCAATGTGTGGAGGCCGTCTTGTGACGGCCTTTGCTTTTTATGCGGCGGACGGTATACATGAACACATATGAGACTCGACACGTTGAATGCCTAAGATGGCTGGCAGATTTTTCTGGGCCGTCATGGTCGGATTCCTCACAGGCGTCTTCTTGCGCTCGTTCGTGCCGTCCGGGCCATCGGTCGCGGCGTTCAGCATCGTGCTCGCTGCGGCGCTTGCTGTGCTCGCGCCGCTCGGGTTTCTGGCGCGCGCCCGCGCGCTCGTGGCGGCTGTCGCGCTTGTTGCGGTAGCCGCAGGCGGTGTACGCATGAGTAGCGCCATCATCGTGCCCGATCCCGTGCTTGCGGCATCGGTCGGCCGCGAGTCCGTCATTACCGGCGTCATCGCCGAGGAGCCGGATGTGCGTGACATGCAGGTGCGCATCGTCATCGCGGCCGACGCACTTGGCGCATCAAGCACGCAGCCCGTCGAGGCGCGCATGCTTGCGGTGTTGCCGGCGTTCACTGCGGTGGCGTATGGCGACCGTGTGCGCGTGTCGGGAATGCTTGAAACACCCGCATCCTTCGAGACCGATACCGGCCGCCGGTTCGACTATGCCGGGTACTTGGCGGCGCGCGGTATTTCTTTTCAACTTTCAAAGGCGCACGTCGTCCAACAGGCATCCGGCCAAGCAGGGTTCTTCTCGTACCTCTATGGTGCGAAGCGTGCGTATCTTGCCGGCACGCAGGCGGTGTTGCCCGAACCGGAAGCAGGCTTGGCGAACGGTATCGTCGCCGGCGACAAGCGCTCGGTGGGGCCCGAGATCACGGACGAGTTCACGCGCACGTCCCTGTCGCACGTCCTCGTGCTGTCCGGCTATAACATCACGATCGTTGCCGTCGCGGCCGCATGGCTGTTCCGGCGGTTGCGGCGCATACCGCGGGCGTTCCTTTCCGTCGGTGCGGTCGTCCTGTTCGTACTGGCGACCGGCGCCTCTGCAAGCGCGGTGCGCGCGGCGGGTATGGCGTTCGTCGCGGTGTACGCGCGGCTCTCGGGGCGCCGGTTCGATGCGCTGCGCGCACTGGGATTGCTGTGCGCGGGAATGGTCGCATGGAATCCCTACCTGCTCGTGTTCGATCCGGGCTTCCAGCTCTCCGCGTTGGCGACGTTCGGTCTTATCGTGTTCTCGCCGGTCGTCGTGCGCAGGGCGCGGTGGGTACCGGAGCGGTTGGGGCTGCGTGAACTGTTCGCTGCGACCGTGTCGACGCAGCTCGCGGTGCTGCCGCTTCTGTTGTGGCAGAGCGGGACGTTGTCGCTGGTGTCGTTGCCGGCGAATCTGCTCGCGCTCGTGGCGGTGCCGCCGGCCATGCTCGCGTCGTTCGTCGCGGCGCTCGGCGGGGTGCTCGTCGGGAGTTGGGCGGTGCCGCTCGCCGCACCTGCGTACATACTGCTCGCCTACATCGTCGGCGTGGCGCACGTGTTCGCGTCGCTGCCGTTCTCTGCGGTAGTGCTGCCGGCATTCGGTGCGTGGGTGCTCGTGCCGGCGTACGCGATCGTCGGCGCGCTTGCGTATCGCGTCTATACGAAGCCGGCCGCGACATGATGTCGCGGCCGGCGGTCGAACAAGCGAGTGCCTGTTACATCGACATCCCCGAGGCCTTGCGGCTTGCGAGCCAGCCGACGATGGCAGCCGGGATGACCCAGTAGCCAAGGAGTACGAGCGTCGTCCGGTTCCAGAGGAACGGCCCGAAGTTCGGGATGACACTGATCACCTGCGAGAGCGAACCGGACTGCATGAGGACGTTGGCAGTGCCCGAGAGGAACGTCGTCGCGATAGCGATGACGAACGCGCCGACGCCGAAGAGGACCGAGCGCTTCAAGACGCCCGGGCCCATGAAGCCCTTGAGGAACCAGTGCGCGAAGAGGCCCGCCACGATGGCAGCTAGACCGACGAAGGTGATGTACTGGGCCGTGAAGATGCCGCCGTCCGAAGAAGGCGGAATGAGCGCCACGAGCGCTGCGACGACCGTGTTGATAACGTAGTTCCCGAAGAAGGAAACCAAGAGGAGACGTTCGAACTTGTTCATAGGGATTAACTAATGGATAACGTGGTTGCTACCCGTACAGGATAGCCTACTCACAGAGAGCCGCAAACCGCTTCTCCACAGTTGTCCAATTGAGGTTCTTGAAGAAGGCATCTATATAGCCGCCCTTGCCGGCCGTGCCGAAATCGAGCAGAAACGCATGTTCCCAGACATCAAGTATGAGCACGATAGGCAGCCCGGCGAAATGGCCCAGCTGGTGCTCCTCGACGAAGGCCGTCAACAGTTCCTTTCCTGTCGGATCGTAGTAAAGGACGGCCCAGCCCGGGCCGCGCATGCTGCCGATCGCCTTGAAGACCGCCGGGAAGCCGACCGGGGCGTATGCTGCAGTGAGCGCCGCGGCGAGCGGGCTGTCTTCTGCAAGCGGTGCGGCACCCCCCTCGAACTGCTCAAAGTAGAGTTCGTGCAGGCGCATGCCGCCGAACTCGAACCCGCGGCGGCGCACCAATTCCGACACGGCGTGGGCGTACTTTTCCGAATCGGTCGTCGCTAACTCCGCGATCTGCTTCGAGATCGCGTTGAAGTTCTTGACGTAGCCTTCGTAGAGGCCGATGTGCGCGTCGATGGTCTTCTGGGACAGCCCCTCAAGGGCGGGGATGTTGAACTTACGGGCTTCGTAGATATGCATACGGAGGATGAACTAAGAATATGCCGGCAGTATAGCATCGGGGCTGATGAAGCTTACATGAGGTACTATACGGTCCATGCGCCGAAGCGCTGCAATCATAGGGGTCGTGGTAGCGGTGCTCGCGGCTGCCGCGTGCCTCATTTGGGCTGCCGTCTTGCATGCGGACGGCCCCGGCGTGCTGCGAGTGTCGTTCCTCGACGTCGGCCAGGGCGATGCGACATTTATAGAAACCCCGTCGGGGCGGCAGGTTCTCATTGACGGCGGGCCGGATAGTGCGGTTTTGCGGCGTTTGGGGCACGAAATGCCGTGGCACGACCGCACGATCGATGTGGTCATTCCGACACATACGGATGCCGACCATATCGCCGGGCTGGTCGGCGTGCTCTTGCGGTATCAGGTCGGAACCATCATCGCGCCGACGGTCGAGGGCGATACGGCGACTGCGGCTGCACTTGTGCGGTCGCTCACGCAGGAAGGAGCGAGGAATGTGGTGGCGAAACGAGGCCAGGTTATCGAGTTCGGGGACGGCGCGCGCCTGGAGATACTGTTCCCTGATCGACCGCTTCCTGGGGCCGACACGAATACTGCATGCACGATCGCCCGGGTCGTCTACGGCAAGACGGCATTCCTGTTGCCGTGCGATGCGCCGCAGGCGGTCGAGGAGTATCTGGTGGGGCTCGATGGCAAACAGCTGCGCGCCGATGTCTTGAAGGCCGGGCATCATGGCTCAAAAACGTCGTCATCGCTGGTGTTCGTGGGGTATGTGAACCCGCAGTGGGCAGTCTATTCACGCGGCTGCGACAACACGTACGGCATGCCGCACCAAGAGACCATCGCCACCTTCGCACGGCTGAACATCCCGACACTCGACACCTGCGGAGAGGGGACGATCACCTTCGAGAGTGATGGGCAGACCGTCGTGCGGCAATAACCAAAAAAGCGCATAAATCCGTAAGGCGTCGCCTTACAGAAACACTCGTCACAGTCCAAGTTGCAGCTTGAGTATGTGGGCAACGTCCGCCATCTCCTCGCTGGTGAGGCGGCCGGATTTTTTCTTGAGGCGGCGTTTTGACACCGTCGCCAGTTGGTCGGCGGCGGCTTTGCTCTCTTTGCCTGTGAACCTGATGACTGTCTCGCTTGGGTAGACCTTGGCAGTGTTGCTCGTTAGCGGGACCACCTGTACGCGCTCCAGAAATTCGTTCGAGACATCGTTGCTCACGATAATTGCGGGGCGGGTCTTTGCAGATTCGGTGCCGAGTGACGGATCGAAATCCACCCACCACACGTCGCCCCGTTTCGGGAACCCGCTCTTTTTACGCGTCATACGAATCGGACATGAGCGATTCGCTCCATTCGCGCGCCTCCCGTTCCCGTCTGCGGTCTGCGGCCATCTCGGCATATGCGCTCCGCAGAGATTCTTCCGCCATGAGAGCGGGCCGCGCCGCCTCTATAAGGAAGCGGCCGATGTTGCCGCGACCCACCTGCCGCTGCAGGCGGCGATATACGTCGGGTTCCACGAGGATGGTGAGTTTCTTTGCAGTAGTAGCCATATACATACGATTATACATACTATGATTGCGCGCACAAGAGGGTGAGCACAGCCCCCTCATCAGGAGGCAATCGCCACCTTCGCACGGCTGAACATCCCGACGCTCGACACCTGCGAGGAGGGCACGATCACGTTTGAAAGTGATGGTCGCGAGGTGCGACGACGGTGACACTGTGCACAGCACATGGTTGCGCACGCTGCGGCACGGCGTATCCTGATGGAAGGAACCCATGCGCACGATTGCGCGGTGATTCTCTCCCTGCTGTCGGGGGAGAACATCTGTTCAGCGGAGGAGGTGCAGCCTCCATACGCCCGAGAGGGGAAAGATACTCTGGTATCGCCGTTGACGGGGCCAGTTCCACTATTTCGCTCGTTGGCGAGGTAATAGCTCACCAAGGCGTGGGACTCATTTGCTGTCGCGCGTTGGCGCGATAGAAAACAGAAGACGCCGCTTTCGCGGCGTTTTCACTTTTGATACTGGGAAATTTAGGCGACGAGACCTGCCTTGCGCAGGGTCTGCAGGGCGCCGGGCCCCGCACCAAAAGCAGAGCTTGGGTGCGGGACTTCGGCTCTTGCATCGGCAACCTATTTTCAGTTGCTTCGTTTACTGAACCAGCCCGGCTTTCCTAAGCGTCGCCAATGCGCCTCGCTTCTTGATGGTCTTGAGGGCCTTGGCCGAGACCTTGAGGGTGACCTTGGTGCCGAGTTCCGGGATGTGGATCGTCTTCTTCTGGAGGTTCACCTGGCGGCGGCGCTTGCCGGTCGGATTGAACTTCGTGGCGCGCGTGCGGTTAGAATAGCCGCCGCCGACTTGAGAAGATTTACCAGTGACTACACAGACTCGTGCCATACGCTTGTTTATTTGATTACGGCCTCGTGATGCCTGCCCCGTTGGAAGCCGCAGGCTTTCCAACTGGGGACGCAAACCCGTGCCATATGCCCGCGAATCCTACCCTAGTGTGCACAAAAAGTCAAAATCGGGCGGTTCTGCTATAGTATGTCCGTATGGCATTGCTCGATACGGTGTTTATTATCGTCGTCATTGTCTTTAGTGCCATCGTGCACGAGGTGATGCATGGCGTGGCGGCGGAGTGGCTGGGCGACAAGACGGCGCGCTATGCCGGCCGCATCACGCTCAATCCGATCCCGCATATAGACCCGTTCGGCTCCATCCTCCTGCCGGCGCTCCTCGGGCTCACTAACTCGCCGATCATGTTCGCCTGGGCCAAGCCCGTGCCCTACAATCCCTATAACCTGCGCGCTGACGGCTTGTTCCGGCGCTTCAACGAGGCGATTGTCGCCGCTGCGGGCCCCTTGTCGAATCTGGTTATCGCAGGGATCGCCGCCGTAATCATCCGTCTCGGCGTGCTCACCTCCATTCAGGAGATACTCTTTCTGATAGTGCTCGCCAACGTCATGTTGTGTCTGTTCAACCTGCTACCGCTGCCTCCTCTGGATGGTTCAAAAGTGCTTGAGGCGATCCTGCCGGGGTCCTTGGGTCGCGGCTATGGCGCGTGGCGCATGCGCATGGAGATGAACCCGTTGATGGGATTGGGCGTGGCGCTCATTATCATTCTTCTGTTCGGCGGCGTGTTCGGAAACGTGGTCTACCTGCTCGCGCACGCGATTGCGGGGGTGTAACAACATAACGGCGGCGCTAGAGGCGCCGCCGTTCAAGTCTTGCTCACGAATGATGTATCGTCCCGTGCTCGTTGAGTGTGAAGAGCAGGATCGTCTCGGAGCCATCCTTTGCATAGAGATGCACTGACACCGAGATTGCCGGGTCTTCTGGTGACCACGTCTTCATCTTTTCGCCTATCTGCTTACGGGTATCAGCCGCATGATCGTCGACCGTCGCGTGGTAGCCGCGCCCGTCGACCGTGTGCGCTACCACCACGGTCATCGTGGCAGGGCACATGCTTTCAAGCGAGAGGTGATACGCGAACAGGCCGACATGCTCCTGGAATGACCGGCTGGCCTGTTCCAGTCGACGCACCTTTCCTGCCATGTCCACAAGGAATTCCTTCCCGACTGGCGACAAGGCACCTCCGGATTCGTGCGATAGCCGCACCAGGAAGAGGAGGTCTGCAGGCTGTATTGAGCGTACCCACCGTTGGCGGGACGTTTCGATAATGCGCTGAACCCAGTGTTCGTCTCTCCAGCCGCGCTTCGCTTCTGCGCCGAGCATGAGCGCTTCGACACGCCGTTTCGCTGCATGCTCATCGCGCTTTCGCAGCGCGGCGAGTACGACGGGCATATGCGGACCTTCTGCAAACTCAAGCAAAAAGTCTCGATACAGCGCCACGAGTTCCGTGCTGTGTTCCCACACCCAAGCGTCGACGATCCACTCAAAGAGAGCTTGTCGCGCCCGCGGGCAGGTAAGACTGTGCGTATACTGCCAGCCGCCGTCTTTCTCGATCATGATCTCGCGGGGTTCCTTCGGCCACGATCGCAGGATCTGTGCTGCGTGCTGTGCGCACGTTTGCCGGGCTGCGCCGGTCTTTTGCGAATCGTCCGACAGGGTGTCGCTGATTGCCGTGTGCAGCAGTGGAATGATGCAGACTAGGCGATCATCGATCTCCCGCCAGCGTTTCCCGCCCATATCTATCGACATGGCGTTCTGAACGGTCGCGAGGATGTGCGTGTGTATGGAGGCAGGCCGATTGCTCGGCACCTCACTCACGAGCGGAATCAGCTCAATCACGCCGCTTTCCGAGACGGCGTTTGGGAACATGTCTGTAGACATCCCTTACTCCTTCATAAGGCCCGCAGGCCGGAACCTCCCCACGGGGAGGGTGGGTGGGCGCCGCAGCGCCCTGTCAAAGGACAGAGGGAGACCCCTACTATCCAGCGTACTTGTACGATATATATGCAAGATTGGCAATGCTTACATAGGGCGTCCTATGTAAAAAGAGCCCGCCAATGCCATGCACTCGTCGTTATTCTGCTGTTGGGTGGTGTGTTCGGAAGCCTGGTCTACCTGCTCTCACACGCAATTGCGGGGGTGTGGCGTTCTTTGTTACTATCTCCGTAGCGGTGCGTGGTGCTGATACGTGGAGGATCTCGCAATGGCAGATACGCTGGAGTTGAAGCAATTTGGCCGGCCTGAAAAGCCCCATCATAAAGGTTATTCGTCGTGGCGGCTGGCTCGGAAGGACAACAGGGAGGCCGTGTTCCCCGATGACGATTTTCTGCTGGGGCATTGGGCGCTCATAACATCCGGGCACAAGCTGATCATTGCTGATCGGCTAGGCTGTTGCCTCATGCTGTATATCCAGGCCGGCAGTTCGACGGTCATGCGGCAGCGGTTGCTGGAGCATGCCGATGCGCGGATGGTCCGCTGATTCGCGGGAATGATCAAGGCACGACGGGGCGCCGAGCAGTTCGGCGCCTTTCGCTTGCATCTCGCGGAGGTCAGTAGTATAGTGCCCGCACTCCCGAGAAACGGGATTTTCATTTGCATGGCAACCATCAACCAGCTCACGCGCAAGTCCCGCAAGGACAAGGTCGTGAAGACCAAGACGACCGCTCTTGGTCGTGGTTTCAATTCGCTCAAGAACCGCCCGAGCTTCTACGCGGCGCCCTTCAAGCGCGGCGTATGCACCCGTGTCACCACCAAGACCCCGCGCAAGCCGAACTCGGCTATCCGTAAGATCGCCCGCGTGCGCCTCACCAACGGCATGGAGATAACCGCCTACATCCCGGGCGAGGGCCACAACCTCCAGGAGCACTCGGTGGTCATGGTGCGCGGCGGTCGCGTGAAGGATATCGGCGTGCGCTACACCGTCGTCCGCGGTCGTCTCGACACTACCGGTATCGACAAGCGCCGCCGCGGCCGCTCGCGCTACGGCGCCAAGCGCCCGAAGGGTGGGAAGTAAAATGTAAAACAGGAAAACAAGAAACAAACAATATGCGTCGCCCCGTAAAAAATCGTAATATCGTACAGCCCGACGAGCAATATGGCTCGACGAAGGTTTCCAAGCTGATCAACTACGTGATGATCGGCGGCAAGAAGGACACTGCCCGTAAGGTCGTCTACAAGGCCATGGAAGAGCTCAAGAAGGAAGGTGATCCGGTCGCCATCCTCGAAGAGGCGCTCGAGAACGCAGCGCCTTCGGTTGAGGTTCGTTCTCGCCGCGTCGGCGGTGCCAACTACCAGGTTCCGCGCGAGGTTCGCCCGGAACGCCGCCTGGCGCTCGGTATGCGCTGGATGGTCACGGCAGCCGAGGGTACCAAGGGAGTGCCGATGCATGAGTCGCTCGCCAAGGAGCTGCTTGCCGCCAAGAACGGCCAGGGTTCCGCGGTCGCCAAGAAGGAGACCACGCACAAGATGGCCGAGGCTAATAAGGCCTTTGCCCACTTCGCCTGGTAATTTCAAAGGAAATAAAAGAATCGCGGCCGCCCGAAAGGGCGGCCGCTTCGTTGCAAGGCCTAATCGTTTCCAGGGCCTTCCAGGTCATCAAAAATCTGTGGGCTGGTGACTTCCAGATTCGTTTGCTCAAGCACCTCGCAGCACTCGGTTTTGAATAAGAAACGTTCGCCCGCGCGAGGGTATCCGTGATCGCCGAACCAGGCAGCAGCGTTTGGGTTGTGCTGGTGCAGTATCTCCAGCGCGACGCGCTGGTCGACGCTGAACCCGGCGATTGAACCTCGGAACGAGCGGGTGTGTACGCCCACGACGGGGACAGGAACATGGCCGCACGTGTCCAAGATGCACGGCAATTCGCAGCCTATCCATGCGTGGCGTACCCATTGGGGCGCCTCGCCTTGCGGGATAGAAACGATACGTATCTTGCTCGCCACCAGCATAGGATCCTCCTGCTGTTTCAGTAGCCGACACCGATACTACACCGGATGTGGCGCGTAGGACAGTATCCTTGCGATTCGTGCGTTTTCCGGTATTCTACTGGACATCGCCTCGGGCGTTTTTCTTTTGTCTTTATTTATTTAGTCATTCACCTCTATGTCTCGCGATTACCCATTGGAGAAGGTTCGTAACTCCTGCCTGCCGGCAGGCAGGTCGGCATCCGTAACTACACAACTGTATGTCTAGAGACTATCCGCTAGAGAAAGTGCGAAACTTTGGAATAGTGGCCCACGTCGACGCCGGCAAGACCACGACGTCGGAGCGCATCCTCTACTACACCGGCATGAGCCACAAGATCGGCGAAGTGCACGAGGGCGAGACCGTCACCGACTGGATGGAGCAGGAGCGCGAGCGCGGCATCACCATCACCGCGGCCGCCATCACGTGCTTCTGGAACCCGACCTACATGGGTGCCGACACCTCCTTCAAGCACCGTTTCAACATCATCGACACGCCGGGGCACATCGACTTCACCTCGGAGGTGAAGCGCTCGATGCGCGTCCTCGACGGCGCGGTCGTCGTCTTCGACGGCGTTGCGGGCGTGGAGCCGCAGTCCGAGACCAACTGGCGCTACGCCGAAGAGGCGAACGTGCCGCGCGTCTGCTACATCAACAAGCTCGACCGCACGGGTGCGTCGTTCGAGAATTCCTACGCTTCGATCCTCGAGCGTCTTTCCACCAAGGCGGTGCGCCTGCAGATCCCGATCGGCGCCGAGTCCGACTTCGAGGGCGTCATCGACGTGCTCGAGATGAAGGCGTACAAGTTCGAGGGCGAGATGGGCAAGGAGGTTACCGCATATGACATCCCGGCCAGCCACATGGAGGACGCCAAGAAGTTCCGCGCCGAGCTCGTCGAGCGCATCGTCGAGAACGACGAGCAGATGATGAACGACTACCTCGAAGGTACGGAGATTCCATTAGAGACGCTCAAGAAGATGCTGCGCAAGGCGGTCATCGCCAACGAGATCTTCCCGGTCCTTACCGGTTCCTCGCTCAAGAACAAGGGCGTGCAGCGCGTCCTGGATGCAGTCGTCGACTACCTGCCGTCGCCCTTGGACCTTCCGCCGGCGAAGGGTACGAATCCTGATACGAACGAGCAGGAGTCCCGCCACGCATCCGATGATGCGCCGTTCTCCGCGCTCGTCTTCAAGCTGCAGGTGGATCCGTTCGTGGGTGCGCTGACCTTCTTCCGCGTCTACTCCGGCAAGCTTGAGACCGGCGCCACCATCCTAAACGCCGCGACCGGCAAGAAGGAGCGCGTCGGCCGCCTTGTCCGCTTGCAGGCAGACAAGCGTGAAGACCTCAAGGAAGTCTATGCGGGCGAGATCGCGGCGTTCGTCGGCATGAAGGAGCTCAAGATCGGCCAGACGGTCTGCGCGCCGGAGCATCCGATCGTGCTCGAAGCGATCGTCTTCCCGCAGCCAGTCATCTCGATGCGCATCGAGCCGAAGACCAAGGCCGACCAGGAGAAGATGGGCATCGCGCTCTCAAAGCTCTCCGATGAAGACCCGACGTTCCGCGTCTCGACCGATCCGGAAACGCTCGAGACCATCATCGCGGGCATGGGCGAGCTCCACCTCGAGATCCTGGTGGACCGCATGAAGCGCGAGTTCAACGTCGAGGCCACGACCGGTAAGCCGCAGGTCGCGTACCGCGAGGCCATCCAGGGTACGGCCGACGTCGAGTACAAGCACATCAAGCAGACGGGCGGCCGCGGCCAGTACGGCCACGTGAAGATCCGCCTCAAGCCGCTTGAGCCGCTGGTCGAGGGCGAGAAGCTCAAGAACAACGTCGAGCGGGAGGAGCACTTCGAATTCGTCAACAACATCAAGGGCGGCGTCATCCCGCAGGAGTACATCCCGGCGGTGAAGAAGGGCCTCAAGGAGGCGATGGACAGGGGCGTCTTGGCCGGCTTCCCGGTCGTCGACATCTCGGTGGACCTCTACGACGGCTCGTACCACGATGTCGACTCGTCCGAGATCGCCTTCAAGCTCGCGGCCATCAACGCCATGCAAGAGGCGATGCAGAAGGCGAAGCCCATCATCCTCGAGCCGATCATGAAGCTTGAAGTGGTGGTGCCGGAGAAGTTCATGGGCGACGTCACCGGCATGATCAACTCCAAGCGCGGCGCCATCGAAGCGATGGGCGAGCGCGGCATGGCCAAGGTCATCACCGCGAAGGTCCCGCTCTCGGAGCTCTTCGGCTTCACGACGCAGTTGCGTTCTCTCACCGAAGGCCGCGGCGTCCCGAACCTCGAGTTCTCCAACTACGCGGTCGTCCCGCGCAACGTACAGGATGAAATAGTCGCGTCTCGCAAATAAGAGCGCACTCCATTGTGGCAAACCAGAGTACTGGTTTCCCGCTCCTCGGCTCGGCAATACAAGAACTCGCTACGCGTCGCTTCTATTGCGCTCGCTCTACGTCGCGAGTAATACACAGCCCGGCTCATTGAGCCGGGCTGTGTCCTCTGTGCACGAGGTATACTTTCGGGTAATAGGAATCATTTGCCACCAATGTTGATGAGAAGCGCATAGATGCGCATCACCTGCTCTGTGCGCGTACACTCCCGATTGTTGTATCGCCACATGTGTTCTCCGATGAAGCGCGCAAGATGC
>Ga0233425_10005209_pt1 | contig 20790 bp, 24 predicted proteins | sample Watercolumn_Towu_2_FD_181712 | JGI IMG/M metagenome (GOLD analysis project Ga0233425, IMG submission 181712) | Freshwater microbial communities from Lake Towuti, South Sulawesi, Indonesia - Watercolumn_Towuti2014_140_MG | ecosystem: Environmental > Aquatic > Freshwater > Lake | place...
TTATTTCTGACATACTCATGTATGCTTTTCTTAGTTCAATTTGTTCTACTAAATACGCAAAAGTAGCGCCATCAACAAAACTGGTGTTGTGCGCACCGCGAGTTATTGGGATATGGACTTCGTTACAACCTACAGTTTCATAAGTATTTGGATGCGTTCCGCCAGGAAGATGCCAGTGTCGATATAAGGACCGTCTGTCGCGCTCTAAGAATCTTCGCTTATCGTTACTTTTGCCTCTAGAATCAGCACCAGCCACTGCACTTGCAAGGGTAAATAGCTGCCGCTCAGACACATGCGGAGGTAATTGCCCCGGCATACCTTTCGCTACAATCGGAAGGTGAGGACTCAATCGGAGTTCTTGCATATAAATAGATAATTAAACACATTGATTTAATAGTGTTGCGAAATGGTATGGTGAGAGTGTATAGTTGGTTGTTAGAGTATTTATTTCGTCTTTATATAATCAAAAACCTTATGGTCCTTGAACAGTTTTACATAATTTTTGATAAATGTCAAAAATATTACTGGCCTTTCGATTATCAAGCGATCGGATCTTCGCTTGGTTACAAAACCAAGCCTAAGGAGCATTATTTCATCCTGTTTGTTTATTGCAGCCATCGAAACAATCCCGCGATCATCAATAAGGCCAGATGCATCAAACATGCCAGCAAGATAGCTTGCCGCGTACTCGTTAAGATACTTGAAGCGTTCCAACTGCTCTTCTTCAACTTGCTGGAAAAATTTTCTATAGGCAGTATGATAAAAATAGACTTTCTCATTGCCAGCCAGGAGCTTGTCAGGAGTTATCAATTGTTTGTCCAAAACTTCCTTTGAAAAGATTTCCAGGATATTTTTATCCCCTCGAACCCCTATTCCTTCGTTGCAGCGGGCCTTGCGCCAGAGGCCGATGATATAAGATAGCTCAGGACTTAATTTAACTTTCATTAAACCCACCACAACAGTCAAGTTTTGATTTTCTTTTCTTGTTTTTGTTCGGTCGTGTCAAACTTAACCGTCTTCTTTGCCGGAATGCCAATGTCCACACGCTTTGACCCAGCAATAAATTCGCTGATTTCTTCTGCTAAAAGTTCGTCTACTTGTGCAGAGAACCACTTGGCAGTTTTATCAGAAATGTATGCTCTTTTGAAAATGTTGGTGAGTTCGGTTTTGTCTCCAGCAGTAAATGGCTCCTTATCGCTGTGGATTCTTTCTTCTGCTATTTGTAGTATGTCGCCGAATCTTTTTATGTCTGCATCGCTAGCACCGCCGGCACTAAGCGAAGTAAGTATGCCCTTTGCGAGTATGGCATTTCTTTTCCCTGTCCGGACCAGGAGATTGTCGAGTTTTTTCACGTCCTTGTCACTAAGCCCGCCATTTTTTGCCGCATCAATTACACGTTGAGCGAACTGGAAAAATCCACCTATGAATCGCATCGGAGGAATAATGGCGGCAAAGTTAATAAATGGCAATGGTGTCGGAACCACAAAACTTGGAATAAATGGCACATTCGCACCGCTCGAACAAAAATCAAACAACAAAAAAATTCGTTTCGAACTCGGTTCGAACCAACGACCGAATAAACAAAAAGTTATAATATATGCAGGATATTAGTAACTGGCTGATCCTATGACAACATTAGATAGGGCAATAATAGCAAGCTATGAGAAGGAAGGAAGAAGATTCGAGCTTTACGTTGACCCTGATGCAGCTTATGCCTATTTGGACAAGAGAAAAACCGATGTAAAGAATATGCTTGTAGCCGAAGAGATATATTCTGATGCGAAAAAAGCTGAAAAGGCAAAGCCTGCAGACATCCAAAAGGTCTTTGGCACCAGCGATATCATGCTTATCTTGGAATTTATCATGAAGAACGGCGAGGTCCAGCTTACTACAGAACAAAAAAGAAAAAAAGTCGAGGAAAAAAGAAAGCAGATAATTGCCATATTGTTGAGAGAGGCAATAGATCCGAGAACAAAAACCCCACACACGCAAATTAGAATAGAGAACGCGCTTGATCAAGTAAGGATACATGTTGACCCGTTCAAGGATGCGCGCGAGCAGCTCGAGGATGTTGTGAAGGCCCTCAGACCAGTTTTGCCAATGAAATTTGAAAAGGTCAAAATTGCAGTCAAAGTACCTGCTTCCTTTGCACACAGGAGTTACGGAACCCTCAAGAACTACGGTATTGAGAGGGAGGAATGGACAAAAAACGGCGACCTGGTCGTAGTGGTGGAAATATTTGGCGGCCTTCAGGGTGAATTTCTTGATAAACTGAACAAACTCACTGCAGGGCAGGTTGAAACAAAACTGCTTAGTTAGCTAATAAAATGCAATGTCCTTTCTAATAAGTGGCTTGAGAGAAGAAAGATCAGAAGAGGAGAGGTTGGTAAATGATATGCCAATTTTTGAACCGGATATGGCGCTGGCCAGGGCCTTGCCATAGGACTCGATTTTTTCGACCTCGAGAACTTTTTTGTCTAAATTAAATTTCATTTTTGGCTTGAGAACGCCTTCCTTGATCGTGCCAGTAAGAATGGTATGCGGACCGATAGTAAAAACAGCTTCAAGATGAAATATGACACTCATAGGCAACACCAAAATAATTAGTGTATAAACATTGTATACTATCCTATTAAAACATCTTCGGAAAGCTCGGAAATGGAACGGATAGGAAAGTAAATCAGATTGAAGGAAGGTAGTTGGTTTTGTAGTTCTTGACCAACGTATAATACTCATAACGACCTATCGAACCTGGAAATTGACATTCGAATTCGTCCATTATGGCAATGAAATCAGAAAACCCCCTGACTTCAAGATCAAACTCAAAATCAGACGTCAAAACAGTTTTCTCGGTGTAGATCACATTAGGGTGAGAAAGGACTCTTTGGGTCAATTCTTGTTTTTTCGTATCATCAGCAAACCATAGATCAACTTTGTAGTACTGATACCCAAGTTTTCCATAGTCGAGCATGGTCCTGAAACCAACTATGACCCTCTTTTTTATCAGGTTCTTAATCCTCGAACGACAGGTGACTATGGATGTTTTGATCTGATTCGAAAGATCCACAAGAGATGTCCGTGAATTCGTTGAAAGTAGGGTGAGTAGTTTGAGATCGGTTTTGTCAAGTAGTTCGACCTGGGATTTTCGCGAGACAGTAAATTGCGTTTTTTCGTCACATTGTTCACAGAAATAATTCCTACCGAACTCCGTGTAGCTGGTCTTTATCGCAAGATGGTGGTCTCCAAGATATCTGCCGAATTTTGCATTGAACTCCCCCCAAAACGCCTCATAATCCCAGACATCCCTCACCCATATGGAAAAGCTGAAGTCATAATGACCGGTTATTCGATAAAAAATAGAGATATTCTTGTGGTTTTTTAGAAAGAGGATTAACTCTGCTTTCTTTTCAGGCGACAACCTGGAAACTTTAAAGTAGAAACGGAATGAGAGGAACCAAGCTTGGAATAATCAATCACAGTATAGAAACCCTGGATGATCCCATTCTCGATCAGCCTTTCAACGCGGTATTTCACGGTGTGTTTTTTCGCTCTCACCTTCTTTGCCAAGGAAGAGTAGGACTGACGACTATTAATATCTAGTTGATGGAGAATTTGGTTATCTAATAGATCAAGAGGCACCATATTCTCATTTATTTAAGAAAATAAATTAAAATCTTTCTGATTTTTGGAAAGATAGCCTGGATAGTTATATAAACAAGAAAGATAAACAAACAAAATGAAGGAAATGTGATAATAGGTGGGAGTATGGGAAATGAATTATGTTTGATTGGACGTATAAACGGAAGACCAAACACCGGTAGATTGGCGATAGAGGGGAATAGACCAAAGTCAACATTTGAAATTTTAGTTGATAGAGGAGAGATGAGAAGGGCAGTTGTCCTGGCAAAATCCCGAGCAGATGGGAAGGAGATAGCCAGATTGGAATTTGAACATTTTGAAGATTGGAAAGGATTAAGATTGAAAGAGGAATTGTGCGGTGCAGTATGGCCGATTGAAGCGGGATCGTCTTCTACAACTAGCATATATGTTCCAACATTGGTTGCCCTGGCAATTGAACATCTAAGGCCAGGTTTATCGAGTGATCAGACCCTGATTTTTGGACCGTTCGGATTGGAAAATACACGGGATTTTGTAAGAATTTTTGGCAGCAGACTTGATCAGTTGGATCAAAGATGGAGCGAATATGTTTCAGATAGACGTGAATTTGTGGCTGCATTTCCAAGACTTGATGGACCACAATACACCCAGGCAGAAACAAAATTGGTGGCTTATCTTCCAGCTAAAACTGGGGCACAGTTCAAATGCTGGACCGAGCGAACAGAGATACTTTGCAGACTCCATGGAACAGACAATCCGGTTGCTGTTGTACTTGATTTGCTAAGGGATAATCAGGTACAGGAAGCCGTTCAAATGATTATCGATCAAAATCTTGCAAAAGGATTTAGACAAGATAGTCATGTCTACTTGCCAGATGAAGCAGAAACGCCGTTAGATAGAGAGTTCGCACCATTCACGGGAGAGAGCACTAGAGAAAAGAGATTAATTGTCTTAAAAGAAGATGGCCTGCGGGTGAGGTTGCTAAGGCTTGATAGAGGGGAAAATTACATAATCGACGTCAGCTAATCTTCTTTAAAAACCTTTTCTTTTATAATTTAGAATGACAGAGAAGATAGCGGATGCTAAATTCTATAATATAAAATATTTAGTTAGCTCCAGCCTCGTACTCGATGTAGTCCAGGCGAGAGAGCACGAAAATGGGACAACAGTCACCATACTCTTCAGCCGGCTCCCGGAGCATCGGTATTGAGTGAGATGACGGGCCCATAGAGAACATGAGATTGTGACGGATATACGAGAATGGGAAAATAGAGGTATTGAATATGGATAAGAAGATAGTATTGCCAGGAGAAAAAGTAGCCGAAGGTAGGATAAACGCTCCAAACACCTATTCTGATGGCACTGCAACCTATGCTGCGGTAATAGGCATGATGGATGAGGAAGGCAGATATGTGCCTCTTGAAAATAGGTATAAGCCAACAGTAGGCGATGTGGTCGTTGGCATGGTAACTGATGTTAGGCATGCTGGCTATGAAGTTGATTTGAATTTACCAGATGGCGGTTTTATCCCCACCAGGGATGTGAGGCTTACCCTTCAGCTCGGTGATTTTGTAATATGCAAAATAAAATCAGTGAACGAGGTAGGGGATGTTGACCTTGGCGAAGTAAGAAGATTGCCAAAGGGAAAAATAATTGACTTCCCTTCAGCCAAAGTTCCGAGGCTTATAGGAAGAAAAAGCAGCATGCTCAATCTCCTCAAGGATTATTCTGGAGGAGATATCATGGTTGGTAACAACGGCTATGTTTGGATGAGTGAAAAGTGTGACATGCCACTTTTACTGAAAATAATAAAGTTGATTGAAAGAAAAGCGCACAAATCCGGATTGACGGATGAGGTTGCAAATATGCTAAAATTGGAGAAGGGCGAAAGACCCCAAACCACTGAACAAGGTGAAGAATATGTCTGATAGTAAAGGTACTGTACCGTTAATAGTAGACGGCAAAAGATTGGATGGTAGAGGCATTGAAGATTTGAGAAACTTACGAATAGAAGTTGGGATTATTCCGGAGGCAGATGGCTCTTCATATGTTGAATGGGGAGGAAACAAGATACTGTGCGGAGTATATGGCCCAAGGGAATGTATTCCAAGGCACGATGCGAGCCCATATCATGCGATAGTAAAATGTAGGTACATGATGTCACCATTTGCATCGCTCGAGGAACATGGTAGGAGCGGACCTTCCAGAAGAAGCACCGAGCTTTCCAAAGTCATACGGGAGGTTTTTGAGAATGTGGTGATTGCGGAAAAATTCCCGAACACCCAGATTGAAATTTTTATAGACGTTCTCCAGGCAGAAGGCGGAACAAGAACTGCTTCTATTACTGCTGCAACAGTTGCACTTGCAAATGCAGGTATACCAATGAAAGATATGGTTGGATCGGTTGCAGTCGGCAAGGCAGGAGATGTGTTGGTTGTTGATTTGAACAAGGCAGAGGATAATTTTGGCCAGTCAGATATGCCAATGGCAATATCAAGCAGAGACAAAAAATTGCTCCTGCTCCAGATGGACGGCCTATTGACCAAGGAAGAAATAATCCAAATGGTGGAGATGGCCGAGAGAGGATGCGATAAAGTCAATGTTATTCAGACCGATGCGCTCAAAAGATTTTATGAAAAAGGCGAGGAAGAATCAATTAAGTGGTGATATTCATGGGTGACGAAGTAAAAGACGTAATTATGGCTCAGATAAGAAGGGATGTATTGAATAATACGCTTAGCAAAGGAATACGATTCGACAGTAGAAAATTTGACGAATATAGGCCGATAGAGGTTCAAAAAGGTGTAATAAAAACAGCAGAGGGATCGGCAATTGCAAAGATTGGTCAGACAACAGTATTAGTAGCAGCCAAGTTCGATGTTGTTAAGCCGTTCTCAGACAGACCAACTCAGGGCGTGATGGTTTCTAATGCTGAATTACTACCAACAGCATCGCCAAATTTCGAATCAGGTCCTCCGGATGAATATTCTATAGAAGTAGCAAGGGTAGTTGACAGAGCACTGAGAAGTGCTGAATGTATAGACCTGGATTCGTTCTTTGTTGAAACTGACAAGGTTCTTGGACTTTATTTGGATATATACGTTATGAACCATGCAGGTAATTACACTGACGCAGCAACATTGGCTGCAACTGCGGCATTGCTCAATACGCAAGTGCCAAAAGTAGAGGGAGGAAAAATAATAAGAGGGGAATATGCAAGACCGCTTGCACCTTCGAAACTGCCAGTTACGACTACAATGGTCAAAATCGGCGATAATTGGCTTGTTGACCCGACAAGGGATGAGGAAAGGGTCTTGGAAACAATACTAACCATAGGCACTACAGAAGAGCACGTGTGCGCGATGCAAAAGGGAAAGGGGGCAATCACTAAAAACGAGCTCGTCGACGCCATGGAGATAGCTTTTAAAAGAGGAGACGACATAAGGAAAATCCTTAGAAGTGATTAATATGTATACTGCAAGATTTGGTGCTTCAATTAGGAAATCAGTAGATAAGGCAATAACAGCAAAGCGTGCAAAGTATGAATGTCCAAAATGCCATAAGCTCAAGGTGGTTAGAAAGTCAAATGCCCTTTGGACATGTAAGTCATGCGATAGTGTATTTGCCGGCGGAGCCTATTCGTTTACAAGCGAAGCTGGAGAGATTGCTGCCCGTATAGTATCGGAGTACTCAAAGAGTACATAATAATTGCCTGAAAAAAACGGTGTATTTATGTCAGAATATAAAGATCAAAAAAGCGGGATGAGTGTATCTACGGGTGAAAAATTTGCATTCCCAACAACAGGCGCAAAAATTTTGCTCAAGGCACGCCCGCCAATTGCAAAGGAAGTCAAAACAGATTGAGTATGTATACTACAAGCAGGTATACAGAAACGAAGACAAGGGTACTTGCAAAGAAATTGGCAATGGAACATGATGAACCTTATGTTGCAAGAGGGAAAAAAACAATCCAACAATTAGTTGCCTATGCCAGAAGAAAAGGCGAAGAAACCATAAATGTCGTGGAAGACAACGGCACCATTGCAACAATAGAGATAAATGAGTTGGGTCGCTGGAACTGGATTACTTCAACAAAAGGCGATAAAAATTAGATCCAAGTGTTCTATAGAAATAGAATTCCAAGATGAAAAAACTGCGGATGCAGCAGCAAGCGCCATTTCGCACGAGGGGGACGTTGGAACCAGATCAAAAACGAAAATAACTAAAAAAGGAAGTATATTAACAATTCACATAGATGCTCTGGATGTTGTTGCCATGAGGGCAACTGCAAATGCCTGTCTCCGGGCAGTGCAGATATTTGAAGCGATTAAGGATTAATATTTACGAGATGATAACATGAAAAAAGAAGCAGATGACCTGAATAGGGAACTTGTCGAATATGAAAACATGGAAAAACAGTTGGAAGTCTTATTAATTCAAAAACACCAGCTCCAAATGCAGATGAACGAGATAAAACACGCATTGGAAGAATTGAAAAAAGCAAAGGGAGAGGTTTATCATTCCATTGGCTCTATTTTGGTCCACACTACCAAAGAACATGCTGAAGCAGACTTGAAGGAAAGAGATGAATTGGTAGAAGTAAAATTAAATGCCATAACAAAGCAGGAAGAAAAGCTCCGAAGCGTGGTGATGGACACCCAAAAAAAGCTTCAGGAGAAAATGAAGGGTTATGGAAAAGGAGAAAGTAGTTAGTCTTGCTAAATACAGGGTGGCAATTGCAGCACATAGCCGTGCTGACGTTGACGCTCTTTCTTCTGCCTACGCATTAAGCAAATTATACCCCCACAGCGTTATTTGTACTTCAGAAGAATTAAATGAAGGAGCCCAGCTATTGGCTGAAAAGCTCAAGATAGAAGTAAAGGACATAACCAAGCTCAAGAAAACTGATTTTGATGGGTTGGTAGTTGTTGATACCAGCACTTATTCGCTTTTACCAGATGCAAAAGGATGGAAAATTTTGATGGTAATAGACCACCATAGATCCGAAGGGAGGGACATCAGAGCGGATAACGGAATGGAGATGGTAGATCCTGAATCCCCTTCCACTGCAGAAATTGTTGCAAATCTGCTGCCCTCCATAGACAGAGATACTGCGTTTGCACTTTCTATAGGCATAATCGCAGATGGAGCAAGATTTAAATCAGCAAGAGCAGCAACTTTTGAGACCCTTGCTAAGCTTATGGGGATATCAAAGGCAAAGTATGCGGATCTTCTGGCGATAGCAGAGCCAGACCAAAAAAATGAGACCAAAATTGCTATACTTAGTGCCATGAAAAGGTTAGAGTATGTTTATGTTGGCGGCTATGTAGTAGCAACGAGCGAAGTTGGAAGTAATGAAAGCGATGCTGCTTCGATCATAGCCGAAGCCGCAGACGTAGTTTTCATAGCAAAATGGAAAGATAAGGAGAAGGAGACCAGAATTTCTGCACGTGCAAAAAGAGGGGTAGAGATACCGCTTAACGAAGTTATGGGCGAAGTTGGCGAACTGCTTGGTGGCGCCGGCGGCGGCCATAAAAAAGCAGCCGGAGCTGCGCTTAAATGCCATACTGATGAAGCACTAAAAACTTGCCTGGACGTATTTTCAAAATTCGCAAACAAATAGAGTGGATTCAACAAAAACAACTTCGTTCGATAGAACAAAAACAAAAAAATTTGAACCCGGTTCTTTCGATTCGGATCTGACAAAACAACCAGACCAAATTTATCAGCTTCATTCACTCCAGATCGATTCGGATGAAGTAATTGATTTGGAGAGCGATTGATTAGATTTGTTTTTTGTTTGATTTTTAGAATTGTAAATTATCGAATTTACAATAAGGATAAAAAAAATTAAAAAATTATTTGCTCTTGGTTATTATTTCGATATTATCTGGGACTTTGTTTACATTCCCGATTTTAAGGCCAACAAGCAGGTTTACTCCTTGTTTTGAAGCTAAATCTGCAAGTCTTTGCGTGATAATACCGTCAAAGACAATCGCATGGACGCTGGTGCTTTCACCCAAGGATTTTATAACATCCCTAACTGCCACTTCGTTTACCTTCTCAAAGTTGGCATTGTAGAATCTGGCCTTCAGAGTATTGCCAAGGGCGTCAAGTTCCTTCATCAAATCAGATTTAGTCAATTTTTCTGGTGGTTTTGCTTCAGGAACGTCCAATCTTGGAACGTCAGGTTCTGGTTCTTTCCTCTTTGGCCTTTTTTCGCGGAATTGGTCCATTTTTGGTTCGGGTTTTGGTTCAACTCTTAAATCTGGCTTCTCCGCAACCGGCTCGTCAATAACATCCAAATCCAAAGAGAAATCAGGTTGTTCGATTTGCTGCCTAAATTTCGGCACTTCGTTGTTGTTCCTTCTTTCTTGTGGCCGATTTGGGTTTTTGGCATTTTGTTCGTACGGTATCCTGTTTCTTAGATATTTGATTATTTCCTTTCTGGTTAGTTCTTCAACTTCCAAACCAGTTGGTGCCCTTGAAACGAAGTCGATATCTACCCCGCCCTGGGATAGTTCATTTAGAATTATGTCTCCGCCCCTGTCACCGTCAAGGAACAAAGTAACCTCTTTCTTTTTGGATAGATCAACAATCGTCCTTGTTACCTTTGCACCGCCAATTGCAATGACATTGGTTATGTCGTTCTTAAGCAAATTAACTACATCAGCCCGGCCTTCGACAAATACGACGTCATTATCCTTTTCTATGGTCGGACCAGCTGGAAGCCTATCGTAACCATATTCAGTAATTTCTGCAGTTTTAACTTCATCTCTGACCAATTGAGAAATTTCCTTGCTTTCTGGAATTTCCGTATTGAGCAGGTTTTTAAGCAGGTTTTTGGCTCGGTCAACAAGGTGCTTTCGCTTGAGATTTCTAGTGTCTTCCACCTTAGTTATCCTTAATTTTGCCTCGCATGGACCAACGCGGTCAACAGTTTCCAAGGCAGCTGCGATTATACATGTTTCTACCATGTCCAAGCTGCTTGGGATCTTTATGACACCAACGGTTTTGCCGTCTTTGCCGTTAAGATCAACTTCGATTCTGCCAATTCGTCCATTTTTCTGCAAGTCTCTTAGATCCAAATCGTCTCCAAGCAGACCCTCAGTCTGGCCAAAAATTGCCCCTACAACGTCTGGTTTTTCAACCAAACCGCCTATTTCTACACTCGTGTAAACGAGATATTTTACTGTATCGATATATGTTTTTGCCATATGTTCACCTTTGTTATTTTTTATTTTCTGTATCCAGTTGCATAACATCCTGAAAATCTACAGCCCGAACAAATCAAAGGCAAAAGAACCCGTGTTATTTTCCCGATGTTTCGAGTTTGTCGATTTTGTTTGCGATTACGCAACACCTAATATGTCCTCCTGGACCAATTGAAAATTAGAGATATCCTGTGCACTGTTGACCGCCTTTACAGGCTGTTTTTCTCTTTCGAGATAAACATTCCATCATAGCTCTTGGCTCAGGTGGCCATCCATGCACAGTGATTATGAAATTGCAGCTCTTTCCTCTATTAAATCAACAACTACTGGGAATATCTTCATAATATCCCCTTCGCTTAAGATTCCTATGAGTTCATTATCATTATTAACAACAGGGAGTCTCTTTATTTTGTTCTCCCTCATTGCCTTTGCTGCATCTTCAATGGTAGTTTCCGGCTTTACAACCCTGAGTGGCCTTGACATTATGTCTTCAACTTTGCTTGTATATGGATCGCTGCCTTTTGCAAGTATTTTGTAAACAATATCTCTTTCTGTGATTATGCCTTTGGCATGTTTTCCAGCATCGTCTTCAACGACAATAACTGAACCAACATTGCACTTTTTCATTAGTTTTGCCACGTCTAGGATGGTCTTGCCGAATGGTACTACTATGACCTTTTTGGTCATAATATCTCCCACTTTCAAATCTGATCCCATGTTTTAACCTTTGCTCGGAAGCCTTTAAAAACAATCCCGAGCTGTTCTAAACTATATTCTGAGGTAAAGGGTTTAAATACACTCGCTTTTTACCACTTTTTGACATAATTTGAACCATAACGAGCAGATTGATAGTGAGTTAAAAACATTTCCACGTCTAATCTCGAGTATGAGTTCTACTGATAATACTATTAATTCGAGGGTGTGGGGGCAAGAAGATGTCGTAAGTGCTCCAACCGCCGACAAAAAGGAGGTGTGGATGTTGAGAAACGAGGAGCGTTTCTCGACTGTCCTGAACGGATCGCCGTTCAGGGACAACCTAGGTTCCACAATTGATAAGAAATGGTCTGTAAAGTGGGCAGAATCGCGAGTTTTTGAACCAGACCCCGAAACTGGGAAACCAAAGAAGTATCTTACAGCAGCTTTTCCTTATCCTAATTCGCCCCAGCACATAGGCCACGGTCGAACTTACACCACAACCGACATCTACGCGCGGTATCTCCGCCTCAGGAGATATAATGTTTTATTCCCCATGGGTTTCCACGTAACAGGTACCCCAATTATTGCCATGGCCAAACGAATTGCCGATAAGGACGAGGAGGTCCTGAGTGTTTTTGAACGAATTTACGGCATAGACAGGCAAACAGCAGCCAAATTAACTAAACCAGAAGACCTGGTCATGCATTTCTCAAAAGAAATCGAGCACGGAATGAAGGAAATGGGCTATTCTATAGATTGGAGGCGCAAATTCTATTCCTTCGACGCTAAATTCAACAAATTCATAGAATGGCAGTTCCAAAAGCTCCATAAAGCCGGACTTATAGTCCAGGGTGAACACCCAATTGCCTGGTGCCCAAAAGACAAACAGGCAGTTGGCGGACACGATACGAAAGGAGATGTTGACCCGGAGATGAAGGAGTATACTGCAGTAAAGTTCGGCTACAAAGATGGCTACCTTCTCACTGCTACCCTCAGGCCGGAAACTATTTACGGGGTAACCAACATCTGGATAAATCCAAAAATCGTCCATGTGAAGGCAAAAAGCAGGAAAACTGGTGACATATACTACATATCCAAAGCTGCTTATGAAAAAATGAACTACCAGGGATTCGAACTTGAGCTGCTTGGTGAGGTTAAAGGAAGCGATATAGTTAATCCAACGGCCACGGCAAAGAATTTGATTACAGGCGAGGATGTCCCTATTTATGCTGCCGAGTATGTGAAAGACAATACCGGAACAGGGATAGTCATGAGCGTACCGTCTCATGCGCCCTATGATCATATGGCTCTGGTGGATATGGGCATCCATCTGAAATACAAGAAGATAATCAAGGTCGAGGGCTACGAATTTATGGCCATCGAACTTATCCAGCAGAGAGGGATAACAAACCAGCACGATCCAAAGATTGAGGAGATTGTAAAGGAAGTTTACAAGAAAGAAATCCTTACTGGAACCATGCTTTTCGGACCATATGCCGGATTGAAGGTTTCTGAAGCCATTGAAAAGACAAAGGAATCCATGTTTGCCAAAAAACAGGCAGTTGTATTTTTGGAGATAAACGGAAAGGTTTACTGCAGGTGCGGTGCAGAAGTCGTTGCAAGCGTGCTGAAAAACCAGTGGTTCATTGACTATTCAAAACCAGAATGGAAGATGGAGGCCAAAAAATGCCTTGAAGAAATGAAAATCGTACCTGAAAAGACCCGTGCCGAGTATCTTTATGCTATTGACTGGTTCAAGCAAAAAGCCTGTGCAAGGGCAAGCGGACTTGGGACAAGATTCCCGCTTGATAAAACAAAAATGATCGAAGCACTCTCGGATTCAACAATTTATATGGCATTTTATACAATCGCCCACCTTATCGGCGACCTGGAACCTGAAGAATTGAACGAACAATTCTTCGATTATGTGCTTCTTGGGCATGGGAAGGAGAAAGAGGAATGGAAGACGATCAAATCCAGTTTTGACTACTGGTATCCTCTTGATTCCCGCCATTCTGGTGCAGATCTTGTCCGAAACCACCTGCCATTCTTTATTTTCAACCATGTCGCCATATTCGATAAAAAGAAGTGGCCACGAGGAATTGTAACCAATGGTTTTGTGCTCATGGACGGAACAAAAATGAGCAAGTCCATGGGGAATATCCTTCCATTGAGAAAGGCAATTGCAGAATATGGTGCGGACGTCATCAGATTTTCAGTTGTGTGTGGCGCAGACCTTGCCAGCGATACTGATTTCAACAAAAGCGTTGCAGAAGGGATTTCATCACGATTGGCATTCTTTTCCAAGTTAATTGCTGCAGCAGGAAAAGGAGGGAATAGCAAAACACCCACCAGGGCAGATCGTTGGCTTCTTTCGAGGCTTAACAGGAAAATAAGAAATGCAGAAAAGATGTATGAAAACCTTCAACTCCGGGAACTTTCACTGGAGATATTCTATGATGTTGTAAGCGATCTTCAAATTTATATGAAAAGGACAAAGGAACCAAATCTCCACGATTTCTTTGTAAAGTGGGTGCCGCTTATTTCACCATTTATTCCTCATTATGCTGAAGAATATTGGGAAATGCTAGGACAAAATAAAGGACATGGTTTTGTTTCGCTGGCAAAATTCCCGGAAGTTGACGAGTCGGCCATAAGCGATGAAATAGAGGCCGGTGAGGAGCTTGTCATGAAGGTAAGGGAAGACGTTGAAAATCTTCAGGGGATTTTGAAGGTGCCAAAGCCGAAAAAGGTGTCGATTTTTGTCGCAAATGACCTTAAACGGAAGATATACACACTAATAGCAAGAGAAAAAGCATTTGACAAAATTATGAAAGCAGCTTCGGCTGATCCGGAAATAAAAATAAAGATGGACGTTGTCCAAAAAATGGCAAAATCACTTGCAAAAACAGTTCATTCATTATCAGAACCAATGAGCACTGCAAACGAACTCGACGCCCTCGAAGGTGCAGTTGAATTCTTTAGAAGCGAATTTGATTGTGAGGTTGTTGTCCAGCTTGAAGATACTAAAAAAGAACAGCCTGAGAGAGCAAAGAATGCCATGCCAGGAAAACCAGCAATAGTGTTCGAGTGAATAGATGATGAGTGATTATGTGGATGTTGACATATTTTGGCTGAAGGTCGTTCTTTCATTTTTCGTTGGTGGAGGGTATATAGCATTTACCGTATTCGTATCGGAGAAATTCGGCTCGAAAATCGGTTGGATTATTCTTGGATTGCCTTCCACTCTCCTTATTAGTTTGATTTTCACTGCATGGGCCCAGGATACCCAAACAGTAGTAAATACGCTGCCAATAATTCCTGCTGGATTGGCCCTCTCATCGCTGTTTGCCATGTTCTTTATAATGGCTTATGGACGCGGCTTGAAAACCGCACCTGCTATTGCCATTTCACTTTTAGGATGGGGAGTACTTAGTTTGATACTCGCCATTCTGAAACCACCACTGCCTCTTTCGATTTTGATTTGCCTGACTGGTATCGGTATTGCAATTTGGTATTTGCAAAAATTTCCTCACCAAAAGCTTGACAAAATCAAAAGTTCCTATTCCATATTTATCTATCGCGCGGTTTTTGCTGGCGCGGTAATAGTAATCTCAGTTCTCATGAATAAATTTATGGGACCAATATGGGGGGGTATGTTTGCTGTTTTTCCAGCAGCTTTTACCTCTTCATTATATTTCATTTCAAAAGAACACGGGTTTAAATTCGTTTCATCAGTTGCCAGAACCATGCCTTGGGGTACGCTAGGAACTATGACATTTGCCATTTCATTATATTTCCTAATCGGATGTATTGGATTTGTCCCATCTTTAATTGTCGCTTACATAATTTCAGTGTTTTGTGCTATAGGGATTTACTTCTTGCCACTAAAGTGATCGAATGAAATTCCTCAAAGTTCCAAGAAAACAAGCTGAAGCAATACGTCACGAGCTCGTTAACGAAAAAAAACTTTCAAACGAGTACCAGATAATTAACGAAGGTGACTTTGTTCTTTTTCCTATATTAACTAGTTCATGGAGATCATTCGAAATTGTCGAACGTATTGTTGAAAAAAACCAGAAAAGATTCACTAATCTGAAAGATGAACTTGCAAGGCTTTTGTCCGGTGATGAGCTGAATGCTCTTGTAGCCTCATTCGACATCGTCGGGGATATCGCAATTATTGAAGTACCAGCCGAACTCGTGCCGATAGAGCAAAAAATCGGCGAAACAATACTCAAAATCCACCACAACCTTAGGACAGTGGTGAAGAAGCTTGGGCCTATGGAAGGAGAGTATAGAGTCAGGAAGTTAGCACCAATTGCAGGAGAGAAAAGGACAGAAACTGTTTATGTTGAAAGTGGAGTGAGAATGAAACTTGACCTTGCCAAAGTTTATTTTTCTGTTCGATTGGCCTTTGAACGAACCAGAATTGCCGAACTTGTCCAACCTAACGAAAGAATTTTGGTGTTGTTTGCCGGAGTCGGACCATTTGCCCTAGTTATTGCGAAGAAGCATAAGAAAGACGGCGTTGAGGTAGTGGCAGTTGAATTGAATCCGGATGCTGTAAAATATGCACGTGAGAATGTTGAATTGAATAAATTGAAGAATGTTCGAGTTGTTGAGGGAGATGCGCGCAAATTTAACGAAAAAGAATTTAACAGAGTTGTAATGCCACTGCCCAAAACAGGATACGAATTCTTGGATATTGCTTTTTCTGCCGTGAAGAATGGTGGGACTGTGCATTTCTATTCTTGGGCCGATATTGAAAAAGGATTTGACGAGACGAAGAAAAAAGTGGAAGAGGCAGCGAGAAGGGAGCAAGTAGTTGTGAGTTTTGAAAACGAACGAGTGGTTAGGCCCTATGCACCAAATATTGTACAGGTTGTCTTGGACATAAAAGTAAAGAAATAACGACATTTTTAAATTCGTTGCAATATGATTAAAATTATGAGGTTATTTCGAACTAGACAACCACCACAGCCCATTACAGAGGCTAGAAAAACAGATCCTAAACTAGACCATGCTGCAGTCTTTGTTGAAAAATTATGCGGGAAAACAATAGGTGCAGATCCAGTTATAGAGTATCCATTAATCACAGGGTATAGTAATCCTGCAGGGAACCCATATCGCGAACGCATCCGACGGATGGCTAAAAGGTGGGGAATTGAGATGGAACCGTCCAGACCTATCCTTGGTTTTGGTAGATTGAATCCAATTGGCACAGTCCAGGTGCATGAACTCGTGCATGTTATAGATACATCGGAAGGAAAATATGCCGGACGAGAACCGGAAAACATGCTTGAAAGCCTTCACATGGAAGGCAGAGCCTTATTCGCAGAAGAATTATACGCAAAACAACATCGAGATAAAATGCCTTGGCCTGTCAGGTACATAACCACGAATACCTCTGCTAAAATTACATCGGCAGTACTTTTTGGTTCAATGGCATTTGCCGGGGGAGTAGCAGCACTCGCACACTATTTCAATATACCGATTACCCCGGGAGATCAAAGAGTATTAACGCTTTTAGACATAGGTGGCGCAGGTTTTTTGATAACGTCACTGCTTAACCGGTCATATTATCGGGATTTGGTCTGGCTTTCAAAAAAGCTCGGCGATCCTGTTGCGGCATTCCGACTCAGTTGGGAAAAACCACCGGAAACCTGGTTGCAGATAATGTTCCCATCCAGATTTTATCGAGAAGAAATAGAAGCTGCACGAAAAGCGCGGGAAAGAGAAATATCAGCTCAATGAATAGGCATAAACTCAAAACCCTAAACCCGAAACTCAATATGCCCCCACTAAAAATCCTAACATTAGTGCCACCACCATCCCAGCCACAATAGGTGGGAGGGCAGGCAAAACCATCTTCTTTTTGTAAACAAGACTAATAAACAGTCCAAACGAAACTACGGCACCAACAAAAACAAAAACACTTGCCATTGGATTAAATGGTAGAGTGGCAACCTCCAACATTACAGGTGCTACAAGATCACCTGTACCAAGATCGATTCGCTTGTCCTTTTCACCTGGCTTTTCAGACTTGACTTTTGCAGTAACAGTAAATGCAAAATCTTTTTTTACGACAAAATCAGCCATTTCCACCATGTGCTTTGTCTTGAAAACAGCAATGAAATCATAGATAGATAGAAGGATAAGGAAGATTATGAGCGGGATAAGACCAAGAGAAATTCCGAACACAGTGCCAACCCCTGCAGTTGCCAATATTGCAGCTGCATTTTTCAATTGTGGAACCTTGATCCTAATTCCTGAGAACACCAGCCCGCCAAATATACCAAAAAGAGTGCTGGTTTCCATGTCAAATACCAGTCTAAGGAATGCATAAATGGCAATGGAACTGGCACTGGCAATCATCATAAATTCCATTAACTGAAATAAAATTGGGAAAAAGGAAAATTTTCTTATGAGCAGGACCATGACCACTGCACCTAGTAGAATGTAAAGAATAAAGAATACAGCGTTCATGGGGTCGTCGGCATTGTTTGTAACAACCATGCTGTTGACATATGGATTTTGATTTATGTCGTTGAGGATGGTGGCACCAGTAAAAACACCCACGAGCTGAGCAATTATGAAAATACACAACATGGCAACTAGCAGTTTAGTCATGGTGAGGTCATTCGCCAACAATCTTTATATGCCCATACTCTTTTTCATAAATAGCGCCCTTACGAAGTAGTTCGGCGATCATTCTTCGTGCAGTTGTTTCGTCGATATCATAGGATTTGGCATCAGAAATAACTTGATCCACATCGGCAGTGTCATTCTTGCGCAGGTGTTCTCTAATGATATCAAGTATGGTGTCAGCCTTCTGCAATTTCTCCCTTTCTGATTTTGGCTTGCCAGTGGCAACAACATCAACATCAAAAGTACCTGTTGTCTTGTCAGTCATGATCTGCATCATGACATAATTAAACAAGGAAATAGCCATTTCAGCATCTTCTTCATCTACAGTATCGCTCATGCGCATTTTTGCATTGGCCTCGGCTAATCTTACCAGCCCCTCCAAATACCTTGGAGTTATTGCAACTGCACCAGCATCCTTGCCCTTGCGCCTGAGTTCAACATAGAATTCTTTTATCTTCTGAGAAGAGGCGGTTGTTAATTTGGGGGAAACCTTTCTTCTAACATAGGCAATATATTTCCTGAGCAAATCCTTGTCGAAAACTTCCGGCTCATCCTTTGCATCGCCCCGGTGTGTGGCAAGTATGTGTTCGGCAAGTTTTGCATCCTTTTCCTCGTCTAGCACGTCGACTATAGGGAATATAAGGTCAAACCTTGAGAGGAGTGTCGGGGGGACATCGAACTGGTCAGCCAGATTTTTTGTCTGGTCAAATCGACCGTATTTTGGATTGGCAGCTGCAAGAATGGCAGTTTTTGTCCTGAATTTTGCAACTATACCGGCCTTGGCTACTGATATGCTTTGGCTTTCCATTGCCTCGTGTAGTGCAGCCCTATCCTCGTCTTCAATTTTGTCAAACTCATCAACCTGAGCAGTTCCTCCGCTCGCAAGCACAAGGGCACCAGCCTTAAGCGTCCAACCGCCTTCACCCAATTCGTCTTTTTCAGCTGCAACAGTAAGACCAGCGCCACTGACGGATTTACCGCTAACATAGATGCTTTTTGGCGCGATGTCAGAAACGCTCATAAGGAAACGGGACTTTGCAATACCAGGATCACCGATTAATAGAATGTGAATGTCATCACGAATTGGCATGCCGCCCTTCATTGTCTTCCCACGGGTGCCTCCGAAAAGCTGGAGAGCAAGAGCTCTTTTGACTTCGCTGTGACCATAGATAGATGGTGCGATTGATTTTGCAAGAATATCATTGATATTAGGATTCTTTGAGAGTTCCTTTAGCCTTCGCTCATCATCTTTGGTTATTTCGATTTCTTCAAAATCCCGCTTGAGGCTCTTGCAGCTGTTCACCTCAATATAGCGGCTGTATACTAGTTCCTGCTTTTGCCTGGGTTTCATGGGCGGCTTCAGACGTAGAATACCGACAACTTCGATGTTGTCACCCGGAGCAACCTTGTTCACCAGATCATCTTCAAGAAGCAACTCGATATGGGCCGCAGGAGCACCACCCCTTACTCTTTCGAGTAATTCCTGCGCTTCTGCCCTTTGAATATCAGTATAGGTGCTTTCATCTTCCACCTGCTGCAAAGCGAATTTTTTACAACTATCACACCTTTTAGGCGGGACAAAGTTTTTTCCTACGAACAATTTAATTTCGGCATCGCAAAGGCTGCATTTGTAGAGGGCAACCTTGACCCGGTGCATTATTTCGGCACGCTTAGTAACCACGCATTTGAATGCCACAAGCTCGTTTATGTCCTTGGAACCGATTCCCTCGATCCAGACATTTTCCGAGGGCATTTCACTGAATCGGACATGGGGCGAGAAAACAGTACCAGTTGGAATGGAAAGATTAAGCTGCTTTATTGCTTCTTCTGCTGCCTCGATTATAAGGTCTGGAGAGGTTATGAGCGCATCTGCCATATCAGGATCAAATTTTTCCAGATCCGCATAGCTTACATAAAGGCTTTTTTGAGTAGGATAGATTGTAGTTAGGTCGTCGATTTTGGATTTATAGATAGTCGTAAAGAAATCGGTGAATACCGCTATTTGCGAAGACAAGTCTAGTTCCATAACCTCAGCCTAAAATTCGGGATTAGTGGAAGTTTATATCATTTGAGTTTAATAATACCTATGGTAGTGACGATTAAAACAGGTCGGAGAATATCAAAATAAATAAACAAAAAAACCCAAACTCGAAATCCGAACCGAGATTCGAATTTTTTGTTTTTGTAATTAAACGAGTCGATTTGAGATTGAAGTCAAATTTGTTTTTTATTTTTAGCTACCTTGTTTTTTTGCCTTGCCTGAAATGTTTAATACGAGAGGGATTATATCTTTCCCGGATATGTGTCCAAGTCCACCTTGAGCACAGCTTATTTCGTCGAATTTTTTAACGTCGTCGTATCTTTCCCCGCCATAGACCAAAATCGGAACGCCATGGCCAGAATGCGCCTTGAGACTTACAGGAGTGGAATGATCCCCAGTTACAATAATCGAGGCACCTGTTTCTTCGAGAATTGGGATTATTTTATCTATTTTTTCCAATGCGACCTTTTTTCCTTCAAAATCCCCATCGTGGCCAAAGCTGTCGCACATTTTTATATGCAAAAGCACAAAGTCATAGCCTTGAACAGCCCTCACAGTTGCCTTTGCCTT
>Ga0233425_10005210_pt1 | contig 20789 bp, 21 predicted proteins | sample Watercolumn_Towu_2_FD_181712 | JGI IMG/M metagenome (GOLD analysis project Ga0233425, IMG submission 181712) | Freshwater microbial communities from Lake Towuti, South Sulawesi, Indonesia - Watercolumn_Towuti2014_140_MG | ecosystem: Environmental > Aquatic > Freshwater > Lake | place...
GCATCAAGGGCGGCAAGCCGTTCGACATTGACGCGCCCTGGTTCGGCGAACTGCTCGCCGCCATCGGCCAGCCCAGGGGCGCACGGGTCGCGGTGCAGCACTAGCGAGGCACCGCCTCGCCCGAGATCCTCCCGGCTTCTGACCCAGCCGCGGAAGGCACTTGCGCAACGCATGGCAGGTTGGCAAAATATGCAACTATGAACACGGCACGGCAGTCGACCCGCTACGCGGCGCGGGCGCGGATTCTCAAGGCCCTGGCGCACCCGGCGCGGTTGCGGATCGTGGACGCCCTGCGGCGCGGCCCGCGCTGCGTCTGCGCCCTGCGGGACGTCGTCGGGTCGGACCTCTCGACCGTGTCCCGCCACCTCGGCGTGCTGCGGAACGCCGGGATCGTCGCCGACGAGCGCCGCGGCGTGCGGATCTTCTGCCGCCTGCGCTGCCCGTGCGTGACGGAGTTCTTCGCCTGCGCGGAGAAGGTGCTGCGGACCGCGGACCGCGTGGAGCGGGGATGAAGCCGAAGATCCTGTTCCTCTGCACCGGCAACTCCTGCCGCAGTCAGATGGCCGAGGGCTGGGCGCGGGCGCTCAAGGGCGACGCGGTCACGGCGCACTCGGCCGGGATCGAAGCGCGCGGCCTCGATCCGCGCGCCGTGCGGGTCATGGCCGAGGCGGGCGTGGACATCTCGCGACAGCGCTCGAAGACCGTGGACGAGGTGGCGGGTGTCGCGTTCGACGTCGTGGTGACCGTGTGCGGGCACGCGAACGAGAGCTGTCCGACGTGGTTGCGGGGCCGGGCGAAGCGGTTGCACGCCGGGTTCGACGATCCGCCGGCGCTTGCCAGGAGCGCGCAAACCGAGGAGGAGGCGCTGGCGCCTTACCGGCGGGTGCGGGATGAAATCCGCGATTTCGTGAAGGGGCTTCCGGGGAGTCTCGCCACGAGGGACGGGAAGGGGCGAGGGCGAGATGACTGAGCCTGTGGCGAGGCGTCTGTCCTTGCTGGACCGCTACCTGACCCTCTGGATCTTCCTGGCCATGGGCACCGGCGTCTTTCTGGGCCGCGTCGCGCCCGGGTTCGGCGGCTGGATCGGATCGCTCCACCCGGCCGGCTCGCAGACCAGCATCCCCATCGCCATCGGCCTGATCCTGATGATGGTCCCGCCGTTGGCCAAGGTGAGGTACGAGGAGCTGGGCGACGCCTTCCGCGACTGGAAGGTGCTGGGCCTGAGCTTCGTGCAGAACTGGGTGGTCGGGCCGGTCCTGATGACGGCGCTGGCGATCCTGTTCCTGCGCCACCAGCCGGAGTTCATGATCGGGCTGATCATGATCGGCCTGGCGCGCTGCATCGCTATGGTGATCGTCTGGAACGATCTGGCGAAAGGCGACGCAGAGTACTGCGCCGGCCTGGTCGCCTTCAACTCGATCTTCCAGGTCTTCTTCTACAGCCTCTATGCGTGGGTGTTTGTGACGAAACTCCCGCCGCTGCTGGGGCTTGCGGGGGCCGTGGTGGACGTGACCATCCGGCAGATCGCCGCCAGTGTCTTTGTCTACCTCGGCATTCCGTTCCTGGCCGGGATGGCGACGCGGTTCGCGCTGGTCAAGGCCAAGGGCAGGGAGTGGTACTACGCCAAGTTCATCCCGAGGATTTCGCCGATCACCTTGGTGGCGCTGCTCTTTACCATCGTGGTCATGTTCTCGATGCAGGGGCGGAAGATCATCGCCCGGCCGGGGGACGTGGTGCTGATCGCGATTCCGTTGCTCATCTACTTCGGGGTGATGTTCCTGGCGAGCTTCTGGATGAGTGGCAAGGCGGGGGCGGATTACGCGAAAGCAACGACGCTCGCCTTCACGGCCGCCAGCAACAACTTCGAACTGGCCATCGCCGTGGCCGTGGGCGTGTTCGGCATTCACCGCGGCGCGGCGTTCGCGGCGGTGATCGGGCCGCTCATCGAAGTGCCGGTGATGATCGGCCTGGTCAGCGTGGCGCTGCGGTTAAGACGGAAATTTGAAACGTGAAACTGGAAACTGGGAACTTGAAAACGGACGCGGGAAAGATGACACTTCGGGCCAACAGGAAACGGCACAGGGATGGCCATGAAGGAAGTCACGGAGCTTGATGTCTACAGATTGGCGGAACAGTTGTCAGACCTGATCTGGAACGACTACGACAAATGGTCCCCCAAGGTTCAGCGCACGATTCTCGGCCCCAAACTTAACGCCTTCATTCGCACCACCCGCCTCTCCCGAATACCGTCCTGATCCGAGTTTCGAGCTTCCAGGTTCGAGTTTCGAGTTTCCAGTTTCCAACTTGCTTGCAGGAACCGTCCCCATGAACCACCCAGACCATGCAGTGGAACTCCTCAACGCCGGACGCAACTGCTCCCAGGCCGTGTTGATGGCGTTCGCCGGCGAACTGGGCCTGGAGCCGGACGCAGCCGCCAGGCTGGCCGCCGGCTTCGGCGGCGGCATGGGCCGCATGGGCCACACCCGCGGCGCCGTCAGCGGCGCGGTCCTGGTGCGCGGTCCCGGCGTGCCGGCGCCATGAAGCCAGCCGGCCCTTCCCGCGCCTTCGACGCGCTCACGCCCGACCGCGTGCTGGACCTGGTCGAGGCTGCGCTCGGCGCGCGCACGACCGGCATCTGCCGGCCGCGCGCCAGCTACATCAACCGCGTGTACGAGGTGGGGCTGGACGACGGCGCCTCCGCGATCGCCAAGTTCTACCGTCCCGGGCGCTGGAGCCGCGAGGCGCTGCAGGACGAGCTGGATTTTGTCGCCGAGCTGGCGGCCGAGGAACTGCCGGTCGTGCCGCCGCTGCCCGGCAGGCCGGACGGCGCGCTCCTGCACTTCGCCGACGAGACGCCCTTCGCGCTCTACCCGCGCCGCGGCGGGCGCCCGCTGGAGGAGCCGTCGCCGGAGGATTGGACCCAGCTCGGACGCCTGCTGGCGCGGATGCACAACGTCGGGGCGCGACACCTGCCACGCGACCGCGTGACGCTCGGCCCGGGCACGTCGCTCGCCGACAACCTGCGCTTTCTGACCGACGGCGACTTCATGCCCGGCAGGCTGCGCGACGAGTTACGCGCCGAGATCGAGTCGATCATGACTCTGATCGCGCCGCGGTTCGAGGGCGTGCCGCGGCTGCGCCTCCACGGCGACTGCCACCGCGCCAACATCCTGCACCGGCCGGGCGAGGCGTTTCACCTGATCGATTTCGACGACATGGCCGTCGGCCCCGCGATCCAGGACGTCTGGATGCTGCTGCCCGGCCACGTGAGCGAGAGCGGTCCGGAACTGCACGCGCTGGCCGAGGGCTACGAGACCTTCCGGCCGTTTCCCTGGGAGCAGCTTCCGCTGGTCGAGCCGCTGCGCGCCATGCGCATCGTGCACTACGCGGCGTGGTGCGGCCGCCAGCGCGCCGACCACGGGTTCGCCCAGCTTGCGCCCGGCTGGGGTACGGCGGCGTACTGGAAGGACGAAATCGAGACGCTCGCCCGCCAGCGCGCCGAAATCGAGCACGAGGCCGGCGGGCGATAGGCTGCGGCCTGTCCCGCTTGCCACTGTCCCGCGTCCGTGTGACAATCGCCGCCATGTCGCCGGCGGTCAGGGCAGTCTGGGTCAGCCGGGCGCCGGACGGCGCGCCGCGGTTCGAGACCCATCCGCCGGCCGGCGCGGCGCCGACGCCGGACGACGACGCCTTCCTGGTCACCAACGACCCCGAGGCGCTGCGCGCGCTGCTGGCCGAGGGAACGGCGCCGTTCGCCGGTCAGGTGCTCGACGCGGGCGGCCTCTTCCGCCTTGCCTTTCCCTCTTCGCCGGCCGAGACCGCCGAGCAGATCGTCGCCGCCGTCACGCCGTCCGCGCCGTCCGCCGCCGCGCTGTGGCAGGTGTGCGAAGCCGCCGCCGACCGCCTCAACGAACGGCCGCTCTGGGCGCTGGAAACGGTCGAGCTGCTCCTGCGCGAGGTGGGCGAGGCGGCCCTGGCGCGCTACGCCGGCCGGCATGCCGCCGAAGTGCGCCGCGCCGGGCGGAAGGTCGGCCCGTGGCACGAGTCGTTCGCGGCGGTCGCGCTGCGGCCGGCCAAGCGCGCCATGCCCGTGCACGCCGACTGTTCGCCGCTGGACGAGGAGGCCGTTGCCGCGCTGCTCCAGCCAGGCGGTCCGATGAGCCGGCGCATGCCCGGCTACGAGCCGCGGCCGGGGCAGGTGCAGATGCTGCGCGCGGTCGTGCGGGCGTTCAACGGCGCCACGCACCTGCTGGTCGAGGCCGGTACCGGCGTCGGCAAGAGCGTGGCCTACCTGCTGCCCGCCGCGCTCTGGGCGCGGCTGAACGACGTGCCGGTGATCGTCAGCACCAACACGCGCAACCTGCAGCAGCAGTTGCTGGACAAGGACCTACCACTGGTACAGGACATCGTGGCGCAGAGCACGGAATGCGGAGTGCGGAGTGCGGAATGCGGAATGGAAGATGCCGACCGCGGTACGCGGGTGGAGGAGGGGAACGCGGCAGGTTCCGTCGGCGCATCCCCTGCTCCCCACTCCGCGCTCCGCATTCCGCATTCCGCGTTCGGGCCTCCCCGCTCCGCGCTCCGCGTCGCGCTGCTCAAGGGCCGCACGAACTACCTCTGCCTGCGGCGGCTGGGCGCGCTGCTCGAGTTCGGGACGTACGAGCTGGAGCGGCCGGAGCTGCGCACGCTGGCGCGAGTCGTGGTCTGGGCGGCGCAGACGGCCGACGGCGACCTGGACGAGCTGGCCGGCGGCGGCGGCATGGAGCCGTCCTTCGCCGCGCAACTGGCCTCGCTGGGCGAGGAGTGCGCGGGGCGCGGCTGCCGCTACTGCCGCCGCTGCTTCCTGCAGAAGGCGCGCGACCGCGCGCTGCACGCGCACGTCGTGATTGCCAACCATGCGCTGGTCTTCGCCGAGATGGGCACGCCCGGCGTGGCGCTGCCGGTCGCCGCGCAGATCGTGTTCGACGAGGCGCACAACATCGAGGAGGCCGCGACGCGCCACTTCTCCGTCGAGGTCACGCCGTTCCGCCTGGGCGCGCTGCTGCGCCGGCTGTCGCGCGGCGGCGGCCGCCACGCGGGCGGTGTGCTCGAGGTGCTGCGGCGGCAGGTGGAGAAGGGCGATCTGGGCGCCGATCCGAAGGCGCGCAAGGCGCTGCGGAAGCAGTTGCGGCTGGCCGGCGTCGAGGTCGGGGGCGTGCACGGCGCGGGGCAGGGTCTCTTCCGCGCGCTCGGCCGCCTGGCGCCCAACGAGCGCGAGCCGCGCCGGTTCCGGCGGCAGTCGCCGGAGGGGCCGCCGGCGTTCGTGCGGCCGGACGAGGGCGACGGCGCCGCCGGTCCGCCGCCGGTGCCGGACACGAGCGGCCGGGAGCGGCCGGTGCCGGAGAGCGGCGGCGCCTCTTTGGCGACGGCGGACTGGGCCGGGGCGGCCGAGGCCGTGACCGGCCTCCAGGCGGCAGCCGCGCGCGCCGACGAGGCGCTGCGGGCGCTGGCGCAGGACGTGCGCCTCGCGCGGGAGGGCGAGCTGGCGCTGCACGAGGAGGAGGCGCTGGATCTGGAGGCGTGCGGCATGCTGCTGCGCACGTTCGCGCTCGACGCCGACTTCGTGCTGTCCGCGGCCGACGCCGAGCACGTCTTCTGGGTGCAGCGCAGCCGCACGCGCGAGCGCGGCCAGGGCGAGGCGTGGGCCGCGCCGCTGCGGATCGGCCCGCGCCTGGCCGCCGAGCTCTACGAGCGGCGCAGCAGCATCGTCTTCTGCTCCGCCACGCTGCGCGTGGGCGGCACCTTCGACTTCCTGGCCGGCCGGCTGGGGCTGGACCGGGCGACGCCCGGGCGCCTGGCCGCGTGCGTGGCCGCCAGCCCGTTCGACTACCGCCGCCAGTGCGCCGTGCTGGCGCCGGTCTTCCTGCCCGAGCCGGGCGTGGACGGCCGCGCCTACGCCGAGCAGTTGAGCGTGCTGATGCTCGACGTGTTCGTGCTGACGCGCGGCCGCGCGCTGGGGCTCTTCACCAGCTACGAGATGATGCAGCGCTGCGCCAAGCTGCTGCGCGAGCCGCTGGCGGCCGAGGGCATCCGCCTGCTCGTGCAGGGCGAGAGCGGCTCGCGCGACCAGATCACGCGCATCTTCCGCGCCGGGCAGTCGTGCGTGCTGCTCGGCACGCACTCCTTCTGGGAGGGCGTGGACGTGGTGGGCGACGCGCTGAGCTGCGTGGTCGTGGCGCGCCTGCCGTTTGCGGCCGTGGGCGAGCCGGTGCAGGAGGCGCGGCGCGAGCAGGTCGAGGCCGAGGGCCGCAGCGGCTTCATGGCCTTCTCGCTGCCCAACGCCGTGATCCGCTTCCGCCAGGGCTTTGGCCGCCTGATCCGGCACCGCGAGGACCGGGGCATCGTGATCGTCGCCGACCCGCGTGTGGTGACGCGCCGCTACGCGGCCAGCTTCCAGCGCAGCCTGCCGTGCCCGGTCGAAGTCGTCGCCGCCCGCGAGGCCCTGCTGGCCCGCGTGGGCGAGGTGCTGGGGGCGGCGGCGGACGGCAGCGACAACCTTCCGGCGTGACAGGGCGGGGCGGGCGGTGCATGCTGTGGCACATGCCCGACGTGCCGCCAGCATCCCGCTTCGACGGCTGGCGCCGCACGGTGGGGGCCATCGCCGTGGCGCAGTTCCTGGCCACGGTGGGCTTTTCGCTCTCGACGCCCTTCGCGCCGTTCTACATGCAGCGCGATCTGGGTCTGACCGACCCACGCCTGCTGCGCATCTGCACGGCGCTCTTTGCCGCCGCCACGCCGGCGATGATCGCGCTCTTCGCGCCGCTGTGGGGGATCGTGGGCGACCGCCACGGCCGCCGGCTGATGATGCTGCGCGCCAACCTGGGCGCCGGGCTGGCGCTGTCCGCCATGGGGTTTGTCGAGAACACGACGCAACTGATCGCCCTGCGCCTGCTGCAGGGCGTCTTCTCCGGCACGCAGATCGCCGCGCAGGCGCTGGCCACGGCCGAGGCGCCGTCCGAGCGCAGCGGCACGGTGCTCGGCACGCTGAGTTCGGTGCTCTTCGGCGCCGTGCTGTGCGGGTCGGCCGCCGGCGGCTTCCTGGCCGAGCACCTGGGCTGCCGCCTGGTCTTCCGTCTCTCCGGCGTGCTGATGCTCACGGCCGGCACCTGCGTGCTGCTGCTGGTGCGCGAACGCCACGGGACGCTGGCTCGTCCCGAGACGCCGGCGCGGCGCATGTGGGCGGCAGGGTGGGGGGCCGTGCGGCCGCTCTGGCCGCTGCTGCTGGCGTTGGCCCTGATCACCTTCACGCGCCTGTTCGACAAGGCGCTGCTGCCGCTGCTCGTGCAGCGGATCGTCGGCGGCGTCAAGGGCGCCTCGGCCGCCACCGGCGGCCTGATGATGGTGGCGGCCGTGGCGGGCATGCTGGCCGGCATCCTGTCCGGCCGCCTGGCCGACCGGCTGTCGCCGTCGCGCGTGGCGCTGGCAGCCGCCATCGGCAGCGGCGGCCTGATGCTGCTGCAGGGCTTCGCCAACCACCTCGGCGTGCTCTACGCCGCGCAGTTCGGGGCCGTGCTCTTTGCCGGCGGACTGGAACCGGCCTTCCAGGCGTGGCTCGTGCGCCTTACGCCCGCCGCCATGCGCGGCACGGTGCTCGGCTGGGCCGCCACGGCGCGCGCGGTCGGCTGGGCCGGGGGGCCGCTGGCCGCCGGCGCGCTGGCCGCCGCCACCGACCTGTGGCAGGTGTACGTGGCCGCCGCCGGCCTCTACCTGCTGCTCCTGCCCATGACCCTGTGGGTGCAGCGAAAAGTGCGCCGGGGGACCGGTTGACACCCGGCCGGGGCCTGGGATATACTTACCAATTCACGGCGCCGGGGCGGGTGTTTCCGGCCGGACGCCGCCCGAGGATTCCCTGCCATGGAAGCGTATGCGGTCGTGGAGACCGGCGGCAAGCAGTACCGCGTGTCGGCCGGCGACAAACTGGAAGTCGAGCTTCTGAAGGCCGAGCCCGGCCAGGACGTGGACGCCGGCGCCGTGCTGGCGCTCTCGAACGGCCAGGAACTCCAGGTGGGCACGCCGCACGTGGCGGGCGCCAAGGTCGTCTTCACGGTCGTCGCGCACAAGCGCGGCGAGAAGGTCGTCAACTTCAAGAAGAAGCGCCGCAAGGGCTACGAGCGCAAGGTCGGCCACCGGCAGGAGCTGACGGTGGTGCAGGTCAAGTCGATCGCCTAGGCGCGCCGCGCCGGGGAGAGCAGGAGAGCCATGGCAACCTCAGCATCGGCACGCAACGGCCGCGACAGTTGCGGCAAGCGCCTGGGCGTGAAGCGCTTTGACGGCCAGCCCGTCACGGCGGGCGCGATCCTCGTGCGCCAGCGCGGGACCAAGTTCACCGCCGGCCTCAACGTCGGCCAGGGCCGCGACGACACGCTTTTCGCCAGGGTCGCCGGCGTGGTCAAGTTCCAGAAGAACGGACGCGTCGTCGCCGTGCTGCCGGCGGGCGCGTAGCCCCGCCCGCCGCCCCGAATCTGCCGTGAAGGCACACAAGTTCGTCGACAGCGTCAGCGTGCAGGTGCGCGCCGGCAAGGGCGGCGACGGGTGCTGCAGCTTCCGGCGCGAGGCGTGCGTGGACAAGGGCGGGCCCGACGGCGGCGACGGCGGCCGCGGCGGCCACGTGATCCTGCGGGGCGACCACGACGAGGACTCGCTCCAGCGCCTCTTCTTCTCGCCGCTGCTCTTCGCCGAGGACGGCCTGCCCGGACGCGGCCAGCAGATGCACGGCCGCAACGGCCGCGACCTGGCGGTCAGGATTCCCTGCGGCACCACGGTGCACGACGCCGCGACCGGCGCCCTGCTGGCGGACATCACCGGCCACGATCAGACGTTCGTCGCCGCGCAGGGCGGCAAGGGCGGCAAGGGCAACGTCCACTGGAAGACCTCGACCCACCAGGCGCCGTTCGAGTTCACGCCCGGCGCGGCGGGCGAGGAGTTCCGGCTCACGCTCGAGCTCAAGCTGCTGGCCGATGCCGGCCTGGTCGGCTTTCCCAACGCCGGCAAGTCGTCGCTGCTGGGCCGCATCAGCGACGCCCACCCCAAGGTTGCCGCCTACCCGTTCACCACCATCAACCCCATCGTCGGCACCGTCTGCTTCCCGGACTACAGCCAGGTGCGCGTGGCCGACGTGCCGGGGCTGATCGAGGGCGCGCACGCCGGCGTGGGGCTGGGCCACGAGTTCCTGCGGCACATCGAACGCTCGCGCCTGCTGCTGTTCGTGATCGACATGGCCGGCGTGGACGGCCGCGAGCCGTGGGCCGACTTCCGGGCGCTGCGCCGGGAGCTGAAGCTGCACAGCGCGGCGCTGGCGGCAATGCCCAGCCTGGCCGTCGCCAACAAGATGGACCTGCCCGAGGCCGCCGCCAACCTCAAGGCCTTCAAGCGGCGGATCCGCGTGCCCGTGCTGCCGGTGTCCACGGTGGACGGCACCGGCTTCGACGCGCTCAAGCGCCGCCTCTGGGAGATTCTGCGGCCCGTGCCGCGCGGCGCGTTCCGCGCCGGGGCGGCCGCACCCGCCGCGGCGCCGGCGGCAGCCGGGCCGGCCGACGGCATCGTCACCGAGGAGCAGGCCCGCCAGGCCGGGTTCCTCGAATTGCCGGCGCCGAAGAAGCGCCGAACGGACCGGGCCCCATAGCCGCCTACGGCTTCTGCGTGCAGAGGCGGCGGACACCCGATCCCTCGCCGGGCTTCGACGCCGCCGTCTGGCGCCGCATCCGCGCGGATGAAGCCTTCCAGCCGCAGCGCACCACCGGCTTCGCCGTCCTGCGCGCCTGGCTGCCGCTGCGTCCCGTGTGGCCCGCTGCCATCTCTCCCCCGCGCCCGCCGAAGACCGGCCCACCGGCCCACCGAAGACCGGCGTCCGGCTTGACCCCTCGGCTCCCGCCTGCTAGGCTCAAGCCGTCTTTTCACCTCCTTCTCGGGGCGTAGCGCAGACTGGTAGCGCGTTTGCTTGGGGTGCAAAAGGTCTCGGGTTCAAATCCCGACGCCCCGACCATCTAAATGGTCGTTTTTTCTTGGTATTTCGTCTCGCGCATTCAGTTGCCATCCCGCCGATTGTTCATTGTCAAATAGCCGCAGCGCGGCGAAAAGCAAAACGGTCGGGCAAAAAATTGTATGCTGCCCTTCACTCTTGCCATCCGGCCGTACCAGGTCCACACCCTGATCGACAAGAAGGCCCGCGTCTTTGTGGCGGAGCGATTCTGTTTCCGGGGCAGCGTGGACGATTGGATCCCCATCGGCGGCCCTGGTACCCTGGCGGCCCACGTGCGCCGGTTCATAAAGCACCTGGGCCAGGAGTCGTTCTTTGAGCTGTTTTGAGGTCCGTATGCTCCAGCTCCATCCTCCTTGCGGCTGGCAGACAGGGCTCGGAGTGTGTATGCTGTTTGGACCCAAAGGGCTCTGCTGGAAAGGCCGCATCGCATGGCAAATCAGGCCGAAGGCTTCATCGTTACGGTCCTGCGCAAGACCGGCCTGCTGACGGACGACCAGGTCGCGCAACTGCTGGCCGCCGACCGTTCCGACGGCAGCGGCGTGGTGGCCGTCCTGGCGCGGCTGGGGATCGTCAAGGAGGAACCGCTGCTCCAGAAGCTGGCGCCGATCCTGGGGCTGACCTACACGCCGCTGGCCGATGCCGAGCCCGATGCCGAGGCGGTCCAGAAACTGCCGGCGCGCGCCGTGTACCAGTATGGCGTCATGCCGCTCAGGCTGCAGAGCGGCGTGCTGACCGTGGCGGTGAACGATCCCTTCAACACCGGCGCGGCCGACGGCCTGCGGCTGGCGGCCGGCGGGCCGGTGCGCCTGACGCTCAGCACGCGCGAGGACATTGAGAAGTGCGCGCGCAAGCACTATGGCGTCGGGGCCGAAACGGTCGAGCGCATGATCGAGGACGGCCGCTACGAGGTCGACAGCGCCGAGGCCACGATCTCCAAGATGGACCTGAGCGACATGGGGCAGGAGGCCTCGATCGTCCGCTTCGTGAACCAGATCATCGCCGAGGCCGACCGGCAGGGCTCGACCGACATCCACTTCGAGCCCATGGAGGAGGAGCTGCGCATCCGCTACCGCATTGACGGCGTGCTGCACAAGGTGGACGTGCCGCAGCAGCTCAACCGCCTCAAGTCCGCGATCCTCTCGCGCCTGAAGGTCATGGCCAACCTCGACATCGCCGAAAAGCGCATGCCCATGGACGGCCGCATCGGCATCCGCCTGGGCGGCCAGGACATCGACATCCGCGTCTCGACCATGCCCACGGTCTACGGCGAGAGCATCAGCCTGCGCCTGCTGCAGAAGAGCGAGAACTTCGTGCGCCTGCCGGATCTCGGCCTGGGCGAGCGCGAGCAGCGCGCGGTGGAGAAGCTGATCCAGCGCCCCAACGGCATCTTCCTGGTCACCGGTCCGACCGGCTCGGGCAAGACCACCTCGCTCTACGCCTTCCTGCACGAGATCAACACCATGGACGTGCGGATCCTCACGGCCGAGGACCCGATCGAGTACGAGATGGCCGGCATCAACCAGGTGCTCGTGCGCCAGGACATCGGCCTGACCTTCGCGCGCATCCTGCGCTCCTTTCTGCGCCAGGACCCGGACATCATCATGGTGGGCGAGGTGCGCGACGCCGAGACGGCCGACATCGCCATCAACGCCGCGCTGACCGGCCACCTGGTCTTCAGCACGCTGCACACCAACGACGCCGCCGGCGCCTTCACGCGCCTGATCGACATCGGCGTCGAGCCGTTCCTGGTGGCCTCGGCCGTGGCGGCCGTGATGGCCCAGCGGCTCGTGCGCCGGCTCTGCCCGCACTGCCGCCACACCGCGCCGCTCGACCTGGCCCTGTGGGACCGGCCCGCGCCGCCGCCCTCGACGCAGGTGTGGGAGGCCGACGGCTGCGACCGCTGCACGAAGACCGGCTACCGCGGCCGCCTGGGCATCTTCGAGCTGCTGCAGGTGAACGACGCGGTCGAGTCGCTGATCATCAACCGCCGCTCCGCGAGCGAAATCCGGCAGGCCGCGGTCAGCGCCGGCATGCGCACGCTGCGCGACGACGGCTGGGAGAAGATCTTCAAGGGCGTGACGACGGTGGAGGAAGTGATCCGGGCGACGGAAGAGAATGAGTGAGAGAGGCTGTTAGGCTGTAGGCTGTTAGACTGTTAGGTAAGAGCGTGGATACGCGACAGAGAAGAGAATCGTGAAGACAACTTCCTGGTCCAGCATCGGGTCCTTCGCGGCTTTCTGCCTAACAGCCTATCAGCCTACAGCCTGACAGCCTCCGGACAAAGGCATGCCGACGTTCGCATACAAGGCCCTCGCCAAGGGCGGCAGGCGCGTGGAGGGCTCCGTGGAGGCCGCGGACCGGCGCGCGGCGCTGGTGGCGGTCGAGCGGCTGGGCCACACGCCGCTGGCCGTGGCCGAGGGCCGCGCCGCGCCCGCCGCCGGCGCCGCGCCGGCGGGCGCGCGCACCTGGTGGCGGCCGGCCGAACGCGACCGCATGAAGTCGCGCGAGGTGCTGCTCTTCACGGCCGAGCTGAGCGACCTGCTGGCCGCCGGCATGACCCTGGGCGCGGCGCTCAACTGCCTGGCCGGCCACGGCGGCGCGGGTTCGCCGTCCGGCCGCACGGCCGCCGACCTGCGCGACCGCATCCTGCGCGGCGAGGCGCTTTCCGATGCCGTCGCCGCGCATCCGCGCAGCTTCCCCGAGCTCTACGCCAACATGATCCGCGCCGGCGAGGCCAGCGGCGCGCTGTCCGACGTGCTCGGCCGGCTGGTCGTGCACTACGAGCGCATCCTCAACATGCGCGAGCGCATCGTCATGGCGCTGACCTACCCGATGATCGTGCTGGTGCTCGGCATCGGCACGGTGATCTTCGCCATGGTCAAGGTCGTGCCGCAGTTCATGACCGTCTTCAAGGGCATGAAGATCGCGCTGCCGCTGCCCACCCGCATCCTCATGGGTCTCAGCTCCTTCCTGACCCACTACGGCGTCTTCGTGCTGATCGCCCTCGTGCTGGCGGTCGTGCTGCTCCAGCGCTACGTCCGCACCCCGCCGGGCCGGCGCCGCTGGGACGGCCTCAAGCTGCGCGTGCCGCTGGTCAAGGGCGTGGTCGCCACCGGCATCTACGCCAACTTCGCGCGCACCCTCCAGACCCTCCTGGCCAACGGCGTGCCCGTGCTGCAGGCGCTCAAAATCACCGAGCAGACCGTGGGCAACGTCGTTATCGGCGAGGAGGTCCGGCGGGCGCGCGAGCGCGTGACCGACGGCACCACCATCTCCGGCCCGCTCGCCGCCGGCAAGGTCTTCCCGGTGCTGATGACCGACATGCTCGCCATCGGCGAGCAGACCGGCGACATGGCCGGCGCGCTCGAGCACATCGGCCGGCGCTACGAGTCCGAGCTCGACCGCAACATCAAGATCTTCACCACGGCGCTGGAGCCGATCCTGATCGTGCTCGTGGCGGTGGTCGTCGGCTTCGTGGCCATCAGCATCCTGACGGCCGTGTTCAAGGTCACGAGCGGACTGGGGATCAAGTGAGAACAAGGAGGAGCACAACGATGACGCACAACGAGAACGCGAGCCGCGCGCGCCGGGGCTTCACGCTGGTGGAACTGTTGCTGGTGGTGACGATCCTGGGGATCCTGGCGGCGGTGGTGGTGGTGAACTTCAGCGGCAAGGGCGAGGAGGCGCGGCGCAACGCGACGCGCACGAGCATCGCCAACATCAGCACGGCGATCGCCACGTTCGACGCCACCAAGAGCCGGCTGCCGGAGTCGCTGGACGAGCTCACGGTGGAGGATTCGGGCGGCGCCGCGCTGCTGGACAAGCGCAACCTCAACGATTCCTGGGGCACGCCGTTCCAGTACAAGAAGCTCGGCAAGTTCAAGTACGAGGTGCGCTCGGCCGGTCCCAACGCCAGCATGGGCGACGAAGACGACCTCACGAACTGACACGCGCATGCGCAGGGCCTTCACGCTGATCGAGCTGCTGCTCGTGATCGCCATCCTGGGCGTGCTGGCCGCGGTGGTCATTCCGCAGTTCAACGTGGGCCTGGCGAGTGCGCGCGTGCGCGTGGCGGCGCAGGCATACGTGCAGTCGTCGCGCTACGCCCGCACCATGGCGCTGCTGCACCAGATCGAGACCGAGGTGATCGTCGAGACCGGCGGCGTGATCCGCGTCGAGGCCGGCCCGCTGGCCGCCGAGTCGCGCGGGCCGTACGCGGCGCCGGAAACGCTCACCAACGCGCCGGCCGCGCGCGAGGCGGCGTCCGCCCTGCCGGCCGACGCCTTCGCGGGCATCGCGCCGCCGCCGGCGGCGGAGGTGTCGGCGCGGGAGCTGGCGGCGGAAGGCGACGTGGCCGAGCAGGTGCGGGTCCGCCAGGCGTTCGAGGGCGTGCACGTGGAGTTTCTCGGCTACACCGACGAGGCGCCGCCGTTCGCGGCCTCCGAGGCGTCTCCGGAGAGCTTCCGCATCCGCTACCGCAGCAACGGCGTCGGCCGGCCCCACCGCGTGCGGTTCACGGACGGCGAGAACGTGACCATTGACGTGAGCCTGGACATGCTCGGCGCCGGGGTCGTGGAAGGGGAGGAGCGCGAGTGAGGGGAATGCGGAACGCGGAATGCGGCATGCGGAATGTCGGCATCCGGCGTCGCGTGTCGGGTGTCGGGTGTCGGGTGCCGGGTGTCGGGTGTCGGGTGCCGGGTGTCGGGCGTCGGGTGTCGGGTGTCCGCCCTCCGCGCTCCGCGCTCCGCACTCCGCACTCGGACGCCGGCTTCACGCTGGTCGAGGTGCTGCTCACGGCCCTGATCCTGGGGATCGGACTGACCGTGCTGCTGGCCAGCCTCTCGACCTGCCTGCGCACGCTCAAGCTCGCGCAGCAGTACGAGCAGGTGGCGTGGGTGATCGGCGCCGGCGAACTGGCGCATCCCGATCCGCTGACGCCCTCCACCGACGTCGAGGAGGACTTCGCGGTCGAGCCGGACAGCGCCATCGCCGAGGGCTACACGTTCGAGCGGACCGTGGAGCCGAAGACCGACGCGGAGAAGGAGAAGGACCGGCTCTACAAGGTGCGCGTGCGCGTGAGCTGGGGCGAGGAAACCGGCGGCGAACGCCCGCACGAGGAACTCGTGCGCTACGTGTGGGAGCGCGGGCCATGAGGCGCCGCGCCGGCCTGACCCTGATCGAGCTGCTGCTCGCCGTCGGACTGATGGCGGTGGTGGCGCTGGTGGCCTTCCTGACCTTCCACAGCGCGCTGCGCGCCTGGCGCGCGGGCACGGAGCTCTCCAACAGCCTGCACCAGGGCGACTACGTGATGGAGCAGATCGTGATGGGGCTGCGCTCGTCCTACTGGCGCGCCGCGCCGGGCTACGGCTTCCAGCTGTACGACGACGGCAGCGGGTCGGGCGCGCGCGACGCGATCGCGTGGACCAAGTTCGGCAGCGCGCTGATCGGCGCGGAGACGCCGTACGCCGGCATGCCCCACGCGGTGGAGGTGAGCCTGCGCGACGTGGACGACGGCCGCGGCGGCACGCGCAGCGGCCTGACCGTGCGTTCGTGGCGGCTCGACCTGCAGAAGGAGGAGTTCGACCCCGACCGCGACGTGCCGCCGGTGGTGCTTTCCACCCGCATCGTCGGGTTCAACTGCCGCGTGCTCGATCCCGACCAGCCGCCGCCCACGCCCGGCGAGCCGAAGCCCGAGCTGAAGTGGACCGACGAGTGGAAGGACGCCAGCACCAACAAGCTGCCGTATGCGGTGGAGGTCACGCTGTACGCCGAGCCGGCGCAGGCGGGCCAGGAGCCGGTGGAGATCAAGCGCATCGTGCGCGTGCCGATGGCGGAGCGTTCATGGGGCAGGTGACAACATCGCGCGGCGGATCCGGCCTGATCGTGGCCCTTTGGGTGCTCGGGCTGCTCAGCCTGCTGGTGGTGTCGTTTGCGTTCGACACCCACCTGGAGACGCAGGTGGTCTCCGTGGTGCGCAAGCGGCGCCAGGCCGAGTACCTGGCCACGTCCGGCATCTCCCTCGCGGAGATGCTGATGGACAAGCAGGGCAAGGTCTCCGGCAGCGAGACGCCCGAGGCCGTCGCCGAAGACCGCTGGTACCAGCCGGCGCTGCAGCTCAAGCGCGGCCGCCCGGTCGCCGGGCTCGTCGAGCCGCTGGGCGACGGCTACATCCGCCTCGACATCGAGCCCGAACCCGGCCGCCGCAACGTCAACAAGCTCACGGACGAGGACTGGGAACGCGTGCTTACCGTCGCCGGCGTGCCGCCGGAGATGTGGCCGGAGCTGATCGACTCGTTCCGCGACTGGACCGACAAGAACGAGCTGCCGCTGCAGAACGGCGCCGAGACCGAGGACTACTACGCGAAGCTCGAGCCGCCGTACCGCGCCCGCAACGGCGACGTGGACACCGTGCGGGAACTTCTCCTTGTGAAAGGCTTCGGCGAGGCGGTATTATCCGGGGGCGTCCTGAACCCCGAGGATCCCCCGGAAAAACGGGTCGTGCTGTCGGGGATTCAGGACATGCTGACGACGTACGGCGATGGCAAGGTGAACGTCAACGCCGCCGGGCTGCGCGTGCTCATGACCCTGCCGGGCGTGGACGAACTGGTCGCGCACGCCATCATCGAGGAGCGCGAGCGGCCGCCGGCCAACAGCACCGGCACGGTGAAGGACAGCGGATTCACGAACGTGGCGGACTTCATGACGCGCATCCCCGGCCTCGAACCGACGGTCGGCAACTTCGTCAGCACGGGATCGACGGTGTTCCGCGTCACGGCCGTGGGGCAGGTGGGCCGCGTGACGCGGCGCATCTGGGCCATTGCCGAATGGGACAACGGCAAGCGGCAACTGCGCATCCTGCAGTGGCGCGAGGAGACGTGAGACAGTGGCAGACGGGAAGATGACACCGGCCGTTTCCAGGCTCCGCCTTCCGGCGAAGCTTGGCCTGGTGGCCGCCCAGATGCCGCCGGACACGGTCGTGGCGCTGGCGATCGAGGCGCAGCGGCTGAGCGGCGTCGCGCTCGTCCGCGGCCGCGGCGGGTGGGCGCGCGGCCCGGCGGGCGAATGGCCGCTGCCGGCCGCGCCCGAGGCGCCGGCGGCGCCGCCACCGGCCGCGGAGGCCGGGGCCGTCGCCGCTCCCGCTCCCGACGCCGATCCGTCCGCGCCGCTGGCCGAGGCGCTGCGCGCGGCGTCCGCCGCCCTCAACGCCCGCGCCGCTGTGCTGGTCCTGCCCACGTCCATGCTGCTGATGCGCGTGCTGCGCCTGCCCAAGCTCGGGCGCGAGGAACTGGCCGGCGCCGTGGCGCTGCAGATGGACAAGCTGTCGCCGTTTCCGGGCGACGAACTGTCCGTCGGCTTCGAAGTGCTGGCCGAGACCGGGGACGAGTGCGTGGTGTTCGCCGCCGCCGCGCCGGGACGCCGCCTGGAGACCGTGGAGCGCGCGCTGTCGGCCGCCGACGTGCGCGCGATCCGCGTGGACGCGGCGCTGCCGTCCTGGTGGCGCGCCCTGCGCGAACGGGGCATGGCGGCCGGCGCCGGCCGCCAGGCCGTGCTGATTGCGCGCGACGGCGAATGGGACCTGCTGGTGCTGGACGACGGCGTGCCTGTCCTCGCCCGCGGCCTCGGCCGGCCGGTCGAGGACGACGACCTGGGCCGGGAGCTGACGCTGTCGCTGCTGCAGGCGGAGATGGAAGCCGGCCCGCGCGACCTGGCCGGCGTGCTGGTCGCCGCGCCGTCCGCGCCGCCGATGGCCGTGCGCCGCGCCCTGTCGGCCGCCGCCGCGCCCGTGCAACTGCAACTGGCCGAGATGCCGGCCGATGCCGGCGCCGCCGACGGCGCGGCGCGGCGCACGGCCGAGGGTGCCACCCTCGACCTGACGCCCGCGGCGTGGCGGACGCGCACGCAGGCGGCGCTGACGCGGCGCCGGCTGGTCGCGGGGCTCGCCGCGGCGCTGGGACTCTGGGCCGCGCTGGCCGCGCTGCTCTTCGCCGGGCCCTTCCTCACGGGCCGGCTCGTGCGGTGGCAGAAGAGCCGCATCGAGTCCGTCGCGCCCGCCTACCGGCACGTGCGCGACACGCGCGACCGCGTACTGCTGATCCGGCGCTACATGGACCGCGAGCGTTCGCTGCTCGAATGCCTCCGGACGATCACCGAGGTCCAGCCGGCGGGCGTGGACCTCTCCTCGCTGACCTACAGCCGCGACGAGGGCTGCCGCCTGTCCGGCGACGCGCCCGACACCGGGCCGATCTACGCCTTCAAGGAGAAGCTGCAGGTGACCGCGCCGTTCAAGTCCTGCAAGCTCGGCAACGTCATCGCCGACGCCGCCCGCCAGAAGCAGCGGTTCGAAATGGACGTCCGCTTCGAGGAGGCCGCGCCATGACGATCACCGGGCGCGAGAAGGCGCTGGCCGCCATCACCGTCACCGTGCTGCTGTACGGCGCCACGGCGCTCAGCGCGCGCGGCCGGATCGAGGCCTGGCGGCAGAAGCGCGAGGAGTACCGGCAGGCGGTCCGGCAACTGGCCGAACACCGCGCGCTGATCGCCCGCGCGCAGGAGTGGGAGCGCACGTACGCGGGCATGCGCGAGCTGATGCCGGTCTTCCCTGCCGACCGGCCGGTGGACACCTACTGGCTCAACCTGATGGACCAGGCGGCCAGCCGCAACAGCCTGAGCATCTCGCGGCGCCAGGTGGGCGCCGACGTGGACGTGGGCGACGCCCACGAGATCGAGATCGACTGCCGGAGTTGGGAGGGCACGCTGGACGCGCTGGTGCACTACCTGTACGACCTCGAGGCGGCGGGGGTGATGCTCGACATGCGGCAGTTCTTCGTGCGTCCCAACCCGGCGGACCACTCGCGCCTGAGCGGCACCTTCAAACTGTACTGCGCCTACCTGCGCGAGAAGCCGGCCGGCCCCCCGCCGGCGGCGGCCGCGACCGGGCGCAACGTCAAACCGAAAGCGAAGAAGTGACCGGCCGCCCGTGCGGCGCATCCGTTTTTTTTCGGAAGAGAGGCCAGCCATGCAGAGCAAACGGAACATCCGAGGCACGCTGGGGTTGGGTGTGTGGGCGGCGGCCGCCCTGATCGCCGGCGCGAGTCCCGCGCGGGCGCAGGAGGAGGCCCCGGCCGCCCCGGCCGTGGAGGCGCCCGATCCCGCCGCACCTGTGCCCGCCCCCGCGCCGCCGGCCACGCCGGTCGTGCGCCCGCTCGTCCCCACCGTGCGACGTCCGGCCGCGGCCGGACCCACCACGGTCCGTCCCGCCCCGGTTCGCGCCGCTCCCGCCCCGGCGGTGCCGGTTCCCGTGCCCGCGGCTGCCGCTCCTGCCCCGGCGCCCGCGGCACCGGCCGCAGCACCCGACGCGGCGCCTGCGGCCCCGGCCGCAGCACCCGACGCGGCGCCCGCCGCGCCGGCGGGCATCCCGGCCGGGCTCAAGTCCGGCGCCGGCGAGGACGCCCGTGCGCCCGCCCTCAAGTTCGAGAACGCCACGTCCGACATCGTCCTGCAGGCCTATGCCCAGGAAACGGGCCGCACGCTCCTGTTCGCACCCGACGCACCCAAGGCCAACATCACGCTGCGCAGCCAGACGCCGCTGACCCGGCGCGAGTATCTCGAGGCCATCCAGACCGTGTTGACGATGTACAACATCGCGCTGCTGCCGGTCGGCGATAAGTTCCTGAAGGTCGTGCCCGCGGGCGACGTGCGCCGGCGCGCCATCGAAACCGCCTTCGACGAGCCCGCCAACGGCGTCGTCCTGGTCACCGGCGGCCTGGTCAGCCAGATGGTGCAGCTCAAGTACATCACGCTCGATGAGGTCAAGGGATCGATCGACACCTTCAAGCGCACCGAGGGCCAGGTGCAGCTCTTCGAGCGCACCAACAGCATCCTGATCACCGACACCTCCGAGAACGTCAACCGCATGCTGGAGATCATCCGCTTCCTCGACCAGCCGCGGCTGGTGCGCGAGGACGTCTACCCGATCCAGGTCAAGTACGCCAAGGCGGCCACCATCAAGCAGCGGCTCGACGAGATCGTAGCCGAGTCGCAGAGGGCGCAGCAAGCCGCCAAGGAGTCCCCCCTGGCCAAGCCGTCCGGCGCCCCGGGCATCACCCGCGCCGTGTCGCCGCTGCCCGTGCCCGTGCCCGGTATCATCCGCCCCACGCTGCCGTCCATCCCCGCCTCCGTCCACAACCCGGTCATCGAGTCGCTCGTGGCCGATGCCGAGCGCGGCGTGGTCCGCGGCAAGGTGCAGATTCTCGCCGACGAGCGCACCAACAAGCTCATCATCATGACGCAGCCCGAGAACATGGTCTTCTTCCGGCGCATCATTGACGTGCTGGACGTCGAGACCGCGCCCGACGTCGAGGTCCTGGTCATGCGCCTGGAATACGCCGACGCCTCCGACGTCTCCGACAAGCTGAACCAGCTCATCGGCAACGTCAAGGCCGAGGCGCCCAAGACGCCGGGTGCCGGGGCGGCGGCGGGCGAGCCGCGCACGCCGGGCGCCGGCGAGGTGCGGCCGCCGGCCGAGAACCTGGCCGCCGCCGTGGCGCGGATGGCGCAGCCGGCCGCGGCCGGGGAGCCGGGCAAGAGCAAGGTCGGCGAACTGAGCAAGGACAACATCAAGATCCTCTCCGACAAGCGCACCAACGCCCTGATCATCATGGCCAGCAAGTCCGACATGGTCGCGCTGATCGAGATCATCCGCAGCATGGACATCATGCTGTCGCAGGTGCTGATCGAGACCGTCGTGCTGCAGGTGAGCCTCAACAAGGAT
>Ga0233425_10005211_pt1 | contig 20788 bp, 21 predicted proteins | sample Watercolumn_Towu_2_FD_181712 | JGI IMG/M metagenome (GOLD analysis project Ga0233425, IMG submission 181712) | Freshwater microbial communities from Lake Towuti, South Sulawesi, Indonesia - Watercolumn_Towuti2014_140_MG | ecosystem: Environmental > Aquatic > Freshwater > Lake | place...
AGAGTCCGGATTGTCTGCCGCACAGGGTTTTTCGTACGCCAGTGGCATCCCCATGGACAAGGGCTTTGTCAAGAACCACTACGTGGGGCGCACGTTCATTTCGCCGGGAAACGCTGAGCGCAAGACAGCCGTCATGCTGAAACTCGCTCCCGTTCCTGAAGTGGTGCGCGGCAAGCGCATCGTGGTGGTGGATGACTCCATCGTGCGGGGCACCACTAGCCTCGGTCGCATCAAGTCCCTGCGCGAGGCCGGAGCAACAGAAGTGCACTTCCGCATTTCGTGTCCTCCGGTGATGTGGCCGTGTTTTTACGGCATTGATTTTCCCACGCGCGAAGAACTCATCGCATCCAACAAGAGCGTCGCGGAGATTGCCCAATACCTCGGCGTCGACAGCTTGGGATATCTTTCATTCGAAGGGCTAATGGGTTGCGTGCAAGACGGCGCGAATGCGTTTTGCAGCGCCTGCTTCGATGGCAACTACCCAACTCCGCTGCCTCGCGGAGCTCTGCCGACACGTTGTCCTTGAGCGCTATTGGCGCGCAGACGCTGTGGTGATCGCGACTTCGAGGATCTCCCGCGTGCGCGCGTCGGCGGCTCGGGGCAAGAACTCCTTCAGTCGCGCTACGTCGGCAGCGGCCGCGTTGTGCAGGAACCACAGCGCTTCACCGTAAGACACGCGCCGACGGCGGGTCGCCCGTTCCATCAAGGTCTGGGTGATGTCGCCGCCCTGCCACGCCCGCAGATGCAAATCCACCATGGCCGTAAACGCGGGATCGGCACCGCGTTCATCGGCGCGAGCCAACGCTTGCTGCAAGGCCACGTGGTCGCCGTACTTCATCAAGGCCAACACAGCACCTGAGCGCAGGTCTGCAACCTCGTGATCCACGGCGCGCTCGCCGAGATCGCCCACAGGGATGGCGTCACCGAATGCAACATCCATGATGCTGCGGAGAGCATCGGGTTCGGACTTGATCACGCCGAGAGACTCCACGGCGGCAAGACGTTCGAGAGGCGCTTTGTCGCGATCGCGCACCCAACGGCCAATCAACTCGGCAGAGCCTTCCATGCCAGAGCTGGCGATGCGTGCGAGAGCCAGCACTCGGTCGGCAGTGGTTTCGAGGAGCGGCAGCAAGGCGCGGATGCGCCGGTGCGCATCGGCGGTGCCGAGATTCCCCAAGGCATGGAGCCCGCGCTGTGGGTCAACACGCGCAATGGTCACGAGGGCATCCACAAAGCGGTCGTCGTGCGAACTCTCGAAGAACCAAGACAACGCCCAACGGAACGCCGGATCGGGGACTTCCTCGAAGGCTCTGAGAATGACGGCTACGTCTTCGTCTACGCGCGAGGGATCGGCGCGCCACGCCACCAAGATGCTGTGGTACTCGGCGGCAAAATCGCGACTCATCGTGCGCTGGTCTTGCCCCCGCGTGAGCAGGAGGATCTTCTCCAACGCGGCGCCGACCACACCTCGCCCACGCATGGCTCCCCCTAGGTCGCCAGCGCTGATGACGCGTCCACTTTCTGCATTGGGAGCATGGCTGCGAACCACGTCTTCCGGCGCCTCGGCTAGTGGGGAGTTCTCCCGCGGCCTGGCCCCAACGATCTCGGGTGGCAACACCCCGGGGTGCACATTCCCGTTCGGCGCTAGGAGCAGCCACAAGCCGATCACGCAGCCTGCAGCAGCAAGTGTGATGAGGAGATTCTTCATGAACCTAGGAACGCGAGTCTGCCAGAGTGACAGGCGAGGCCCGGGCCCCAAGGGGCCGCTGACAAACTGACACCGATGCAGGGTTTCGCGGGCGGAAATGCCCGTGAATTGCCCCATCAACTTACGGCCAGAGGCAGCAACCTCCAAGCGCCTCCCGTGGGGTACGCCAGTTGCGAAGTCTCGAGGGAGAGCGCGCCAAGCCCCCCTTTCGTCAGGGCCCTTGGCGCGGGATCATGGAGCGGAAGTGCCACTAGCCCGCTTGCGGGCTTGGAAGACTCGGCCTCGATGGCGAGGCCGGATGAACCGCGGGCGCTTCCCTCAGGACAAGTGGAAGGGTGTGGCTTTCGAAGCCTGTGCCCTTCACGGGAGAACTGGAATGGCAAGCTTGCGTCCGCTCAACGACAAGGTCATCGTGCGCCGCCTCGAAGCCGACTCCAAGACGGCTGGTGGCATCTTTCTGCCTGAACAAGCCAAGGAAAAGCCGCGTCAAGGCGTGATCGAGGCTGTTGGCGAAGGCAAGATTTTGGAAGACGGCAAACGCGCCAGCTTGCAAGTGAAGCCTGGCGACCGCGTGCTCTTTGCCTCCTACGCGGGCACGGAAGTGAAGGTTGCTGGCGACGAGTTGCTCGTCCTTGGCGAAGAAGACGTTCTTGCGGTTCTGACAGACAACTGAGCGGCGACGCTCGAGGAGACACACCATGGGTGCAAAGAAAATCGCGTTCGATCAGGAAGTGCACGAGAGCTTGCGCATCGGCGTCAAGAAGCTCGCGCGCGCGGTGAAGGTGACCCTCGGACCTCGCGGACGCAACGTCGTCATCGAGAAGTCCTTCGGCTCACCCACCGTGACCAAGGACGGCGTGACCGTCGCCAAGGAGATCACCCTCGAAGATCCTTGGGAGAACATGGGCGCGCAGATGGTGAAAGAAGTCGCCAGCAAGACTTCGGACGTCGCCGGCGACGGCACCACCAGCGCCACTGTGCTCGCAGAAGCCATCTTCGAAGAAGGCCTGAAGAGCGTGATCGCAGGAGGGTCCCCCATCGGCATCAAGCGCGGCATCGACAAGGCGGTGGAGAAGGTCACCGCTGAGTTGAAGAAGATGTCCCGCCCCGTCACCGGCAAGGCGGAAATCGCCAACGTCGGCACCATCGCCGCCAACAACGATCCCGTCATCGGCAATCAAATCGCTGATGCCATGGAGAAGGTGGGCAAGGATGGCGTGATCACGGTGGAAGAAGGCAAGTCCCTCGAGACCACCGTCGAACTCGTGGAAGGCATGCAGTTCGACAAGGGCTACCTCTCGCCCTACTTCGTGACCGACACCCAAGCCATGAAAGTGGTCTTGGAGAAGCCCTTCATTCTGGTGCACGAGAAGAAGATCTCCGTCATCAAGGATCTCATTCCTGTGCTCGAGAAGGTGGCGAACAGCGGCCGCCCGCTGTTGATCATCGCGGAAGAAGTCGAGGGCGAGGCGTTGGCCACGCTGGTGCTGAATCGTCTGCGCGGCGGGCTCAATTGCTGCGCCGTGAAGGCTCCCGGGTTCGGAGATCGTCGCAAGGCCATGCTGCAGGACATCGCGGTCCTCAGCGGCGGCGCTGCGATCACCGACGAAATCGGCCTCACCCTTGAAGGCGTGGCGCTGAAAGACCTCGGCACCGCAGAGCGCGTGGAAGTCACCAAGGACACCACCACCATCATCAACGGCGCTGGCAAGAAGGCCGACATCCAGGGTCGCATCGCGCAAATCCGCAACGAGATCGCGGATTGCACCAGCGACTACGACAAGGAGAAGCTGCAAGAACGCTTGGCGAAGCTCTCCGGCGGTGTGGCGCAGATCAACGTCGGCGCGGCCACCGAAGTGGAGATGAAGGAGAAGAAGGCCCGCGTCGAAGACGCACTGCACGCCACGCGCGCAGCGGTGGAAGAGGGCATCCTGCCGGGCGGAGGCGTGGCACTGCTGCGCGCGAGCGCGGCCATCAACCTCAAGACAGCTGAGGGTGACGAAGGCATCGGCATGGGGATTGTGAAGCGCGCGCTCACTGCGCCGCTGCGCCAGATCTCTGAGAACGCCGGCTTCGAAGGCAGCGTGGTGGTGCAGGAAGTCATGAAGCACGCCAACCGCGACTTCGGCTTCAACGCCGCCAAGGGCGAGTACGAAGACCTCGCCAAGGCTGGTGTCATCGACCCCACGAAGGTCGTGCGCACCTCCCTGCAGAACGCGGCCTCCGTGGCGAGCCTGCTCCTGACCACCGAAGCCCTCATCTCCGAGATCCCGGAGAAGAAGAAGGCCGCTGCTCCCGGCGGCGGCATGGGTGGGATGGGCGGAATGGGTGGTATGGGCGGCATGGGTGGCATGGGCGGAATGGACTTCTGAGCCAACCCGCGCCACTCGTGGCAGCTTGCAGGGCGAGGCGTTCCTTCGGGAATGCCCCGCCCTCAGGCGTTTTGGGGGTCTAGTTCAGAGTCGAAACAGGGCCGCTGTGCCGCTAGCATGCGCACCCCATGCGACGCCCCCTCATCGCCGGCAACTGGAAGATGAACCTCGGACTCACTGAGTCCGTCCGTCTCGCCGAAGCCCTGCGAGCTCGGCTCGGGTCGATCCCCGACCGTGACGTAGCCCTCTTCCCGACCTTCGTCAGCGTGGCTTCCGTCGCGCAAACCCTCGGGGACGGCCCCATCAAGACCGGCGGCCAGGACTGCGCCGCAGAACTCGACGGCGCTTTCACCGGAGCCGTGAGCGCCACGATCCTGCGCAGTGCTGGAGCTTCCATGGTGCTCATCGGGCACTCCGAGCGCAGGCATGTGTTCGGCGAGAGCGACGCCACCCTGGCCCGCAAGCTGCAACGGGCTCTCGAAGCTGGCCTTACGCCGGTGTTGTGCGTAGGTGAAACGCAGGCCGAGCGCGACGCCGGGGCGACGAGCAGCGTGGTGCTCCGGCAGTTGCACGCTTTCCTAGATGCCGTCAACGCAGATGCGCTGCCCCGGCTCGTCCTCGCCTATGAGCCCGTTTGGGCCATTGGCACCGGTCGCACAGCCAGCGTCGAGCAGGCCCAAGAAGTTCACGCGCTGCTACGCGGAGCCTTGCGAGATCGAGCCGGCGCTGTCTCCCAAGATCTGCGCATTCTCTACGGTGGCAGCGTAAAATCCTCAAACATTGCGGCGCTCATGGCGGCGCCGGACATCGATGGGGCCCTCGTCGGCGGGGCCGCATTGCAGGCCGACGAATTCCTGCGCATCATTCACTTCGAGCGAACCTGATCTGCGCCGCTGCGGCGGCGGGAGCTTTCCATGGATATTGTCGCGACGATTTTGAACGTCCTCTTCGTGATCGGTTGCATCCTTCTGATCGCCATCGTGCTCTTGCAGGAAGGCAAGGGCGGCGGCCTCGGAAACGCCTTCGGCGGAGCCGGTGGCGAGGCCTTCGGCCACTCCGTGGGCGGCATCAACCGCTTCACGGCTTGGGTCGCCGGCATCGTGATGCTCCTCGCCCTCGGTCTGGCTCTCCTGGGCACGACGCCCACCGCCGGCTGAGCCATGAGCGAGATCCTCGACACGTTCCGACGACACGAAGCGCTCTTGGAAGGCCACTTCCAACTGAGCAGCGGCTTGCACAGCAACCGCTACTTGCAATGCGCTCTGGTGCTGGCGCATCCGAAGATCGCGGACGGACTGTGCCGAGAACTTGCGCAGCGATGGACGGGCGAACGCCCCGACGTTGTGATCGGCCCCGCCATGGGCGGTATCACGCTGGCTTACGAACTCGGGCGCGCCTTCGGCGTGCGAGCCCTTTTTGCCGAACGGGAAAACGGGGCCTTCAACCTGCGACGAGGGTTCCGCCTGCACGCCGGCGAAAAGGTCTTGATCGCTGAAGATGTCGTCACCACCGGTGGCTCGGTGCAAGAAGTCATTGGCCTCGTTCAGCAGCTAGGCGCACACGTGGTCGGCGTCATGTCGCTGATTCAGCGCACTGAGCAAAGCCCCTTCAAGGTCCCGTATCTGGCCCTCGAGAAGGTCATCCCGCCCACTTGGAAGCCCGACGCCTGCCCCTTGTGTGCGGAAGGCTCCTCGGCCGTGAAACCCGGAAGTCGGCCCGGAGCGGCGGTAACGCGCACGTGATTCGCTCCATGACGGGGCTCGGCAGTGCCACGCACACTCGAGAGGGTGTGGCCCTGCGCGTGGAAGTGCGCTCAGTCAACCATCGCTGGCTCAAGCTCAGCCTGAAACTGCCCCGCGAATTGGCCTCCATGGAAGCCGCGGTGGAGGCAAGAACCCAACTCGTCTTGCGGCGTGGTGCGGTGAGCATCAACGTGGTTTCCACGCGAACGAATCCGGGTGCTTCGGCCCTCCTCGACCGCGCGGCGATGTCTGCTTGGCACCAAGAACTCACCGCCACCGCAGCAGCTCTGGGCCTCGATCCCAAGGGCGTCTCTCTCGAATCTCTCCTCGCACTGCCCGGCGTCGTCGGCAGTTCGGAGGCTGCGCAAGCGCTCAACTTGCCGGATGCCACCCAAGACTTCGTCCTCCGCTGCGTTGACGAGGCGCTCCAAGACCTCCAGCGCGCACGGGCTCAGGAGGGCCAAGCCATGGTGGACGTGCTACGGCGCGAGCTAGACGGTGCGCTGGTGCATCACGCCGCCATCGCGCAACGCGCGCAGGCCTTCCCCGCATCAGCCCGCGAGCGCTTGTTGATGAGGCTGCAAGAGATGGTCAAGGGCCTGCCTGAAGGGGCGCGCCCAGATGAACGCGAACTAGCACGGGAAGTCTTGTTCGCCGCGGATCGTGCGGATGTCACCGAAGAACTCGACCGCTTCACCGAACACGCCAAGCGCGTGCGCACCCTCTTGAACGACGGTGGCGAAGTGGGGCGTAAACTCGACTTCTTGCTCCAAGAGATGCTGCGTGAGGCGAACACCATTGGCTCGAAGTCTCAGGACGCGACGCTGACCCACGAAGTCGTGGAGCTGAAGTGCCGGATCGAACGCATGAAGGAGCAGGTTCAAAACCTCGAGTAGTCATGCTGACCGTGATCAGCGGCCCTTCTGGCTGCGGAAAAACCACCATCCTGCGAAGCTTGCTAGCCGACCCACGGGTTCGGCGAGTCGTCACCGCCACCACTCGGCAACCAAGGCCCGGAGAGGTTCACGGACGGGACTACTGGTTTCTGACGGAAGCGGCCTTTGAAGCACTGCGGGCATCCGGCGGCTTGCTCGAATCAGCCGACAACTTCGGCTGTTTCTACGGCACGCCTCGTTCCGAAGTCGAGCGCCCGGGCGACCCTCGCAAGGTCATCCTCGACCTCGACCCGCAGGGCTTCCGATCCCTGCGCAAGACGAACACCAGAGTGTTTGGTATTTTCGTGGCCCCCCCGTCGCTAGAGGTTCTCAAAGAGCGCCTGCAGGCGAGGGGCACGGAAACGGCCGACCAAGTGGAACGCCGACTAGCCCGCGCGGCCGCAGACCTTGCAGCCGCAAGCGAGTATGACGCCGTGGTTGTGAACGATCGCCTCGAGGATGCAGTCAGCGCCATCAAGCGCCACTTGGGTCTCTCGAGCTGAAACAAGAAGGACCGGCCCATGATTCCTCCCAAGAAACTCGATGATCAGTACCACAAGGTGGGTGGCGTGTACCGGACCACGGTGCTCATCCAGAAGCGCCTGCGCGAACTCAATCGTGGCGCCAAGCGCATGGTGGATGAACAGCCGAAGAACCCCATCGAACTCGTGCTGGCCGAGATGGCCCACGAGCGCATCGAACTCGTGACAGATGACGAAGCCAATCGCGAGCGCTCGCGTGCGGAGGTTGAGCGCATGCCTGGCGCCGGCCCCACCTCGGTGGAAATCGCAGAGAACGTCAGCACCGCGGATCTGGAAAGCCAGCTGTTCGCGAAACTCCTCAAGAAGGACGGCTGAGAAGCCATGGCTGGCGGCCGGGTCCTTCTTGCCGTCTCAGCCAGTGTGGCCATCCATCGGGCGCTCGACATCACCTCAGAACTGCGTAAGCGCGGACGCTCGGTGCGCGTGCTCATGACGCCGCGCGCCACGCAGCTGATTTCGCCGCTCCAATTCTCCGCGTTGAGCGGCGAAGCCGTGATTCACGATCTATTCGATCCAACCGGCCGCGCCGCCTACGAGCATTTAGAAGCTGCGCGCACAGCGAATCTGTTGGTGGCCGCCCCGGCCACCGCCGATCTCATGGCACGCCTCGCCGCAGGGCTCGCAGACGACGCCGTGACCACCGCAGCCTTGGCCTACGAGGGGCCTCGCATCCTCTGCCCCGCCATGAATTGGCGTATGTGGAAGAACCCCCTCACGCAACGCAACACGGCCACCCTCGAGGCCCTCGGTTGGCAACGGATTGGACCGGAGTCTGGGGAGTTGGGCTGTGGTGAAGACGGCGACGGCCGATTGGCCTCCGTGCCCAACATCCTCGCCGCCATCGAAGCCGCGCTCTCCTGACACAACAGCATGACTTGCAGTCATTTACGATGAATGGCAGGCTCAGATTCCTAGTCAGCGCGGGGCCAACTCACGAGCCCATCGACGCCGTGCGCTACATCGCCAACCGCAGTTCCGGGACCCTAGGGCTGGCGCTAGCTGAGGTCATCCTCGCCCGCGGACATCAGCTCGACTTGGTGCTCGGGCCCTCGCCGTTGAAGCCGCCAGCAGCCGCGAACGTGGAACGGGTAGAGACCGCCGCGCAGATGCTCGCCGCCCTGGCCCGACGCTTCCCGCACACCGACGTGCTGATCATGGCCGCGGCTGTTGCTGATGTTCGTCCGAAGCAGTGCGCGAACGGCAAGCTCAAGAAGGACGCGCTCGGAGATGTCCTGCAACTCGAGAAAACTCCCGACATCCTTTGCGAGTTGGGTAGAATCCGCGCGCATCAGATCGTGGTTGGGTTCGCGCTCGAGTCACTTGGGGGTGACGCTGCGCTCGCAGAAGCCGCGCGCAAGGCACGAGACCATGGCTGTGATCTGGTGGTCCTCAACGGCGCTGGTTCCATGGGCGGTACCGACGCTGAAGAGGTGAGCTTCGTGCAACGCAATGGCGCGCACGAGAGCTTGGGTTCGCTACCGAAGTCCGCACTTGCACTGAGACTCGTGGAATGGTGTGAGCGCGAGGGGAGATCGCGAGCGTGAAGCCAATCGAAGCAGGTTCTGTTCGCATTGCCATCACAAGAGTCGCGGGCGCAGAAGATGTTCCGCTGCCGCTCTACGCAACTCCGGGTGCCGCGGGAGCAGATCTCCACGCAGCAGTCGACGAACCAGTCACCGTGCGCATGGGCGAAGTGAAAGCCATTCGTACCGGCATCATGCTCGCCATTCCTAGCGGCTTCGAAGGTCAGGTGCGACCACGCAGCGGACTCGCCCTCAAGGCGGGGCTCACTTTGGTGAATACGCCCGGCACCATCGACAGCGACTATCGCGGCGAGATCAGTGTGCTCGTGACCTGCGTCACCATGAAGCCCTGCATCATCAAGCGCGGCGATCGCATCGCACAAATCATTTTCGCGCCCGTGGCACGGGCGGAGTTCGCGGAAATTTCTGAACTGCCCCAAACCGCTCGAGGAGAGCGCGGCTTCGGCCACACGGGCGTGAGGAGTGCCGCGGCAGGGGTCTGACGGAACAGTCCATGTGCGGCTGGCGGGCCGCAGTTCCTGGGGAGGAACGATGAGCTTGTTCGTGCGTGGAGTCGCATGGCTCTGCTTCGGGGTAGCCGTCTGGCTAGCCCTGGCATTCACCACTTACGACCCGTTCGAGGGCACAGGCACACTCGCGCGTCTGAGCAACCTCGGCGGAGGTGTAGGCCGCTACGTCGCGTTGCTCTTCGTTGAAGGCTTCGGCGTCGGCGCGTTCCTCCTCTGCTTTCATTCATGCTCACGGGACTCGAGTTGCTCATCACCGGAGCCACTCACCAGAAACCGCTGCGGCTCATCGGTCTATTCCTCTCCATGTTTGCGTTCGGAGCACTCTGGCAAGGTCTGCTCCCGCGCCACGCGTTCCCGGGTGGCTCGGTTCCCATTGGCGGAATCCTCGGCGACACGAGCTTCGCGTTCATGAGCTCAGGGCTCGGACGTGCTTGGGCCATCGTGTTCATGCTCGTCGCTCTCGTGGGCTCGGCACTGGTTTCATCGGATGGTGCACTCGCTCTCCTCGCAGCACGTCCCTCCAAGCGCGCACCCAAGGTCGTGCACGGGCCCATCACCCGCTTCTTCCTCGCGTTGGCAGCACCTGTCCGCGCACTCATGGCACGTTTCGAGGGCCCAGTCGCAGCACCTGCCCTCGCAGGCGGTGGAACCGCCACACTAGAGGCGGAAGACGCAGGCGTGGCACTTGCCGACGATGAACTTGACGCGGATGAGAAGCCCGCGCCGCGCGCAGCGCGGAAGCCTCGACGCGCCAACGCAGAGAGTGACGATGAAGCCGCTGATCCAGTGGCTAAGCCACAGCCTTCAGCGCAGCAAGCGGACAGCGATGCTGAGGAAGAGGACAGCGTGCCGGCGCGCACAGAACCTGTGCCAGTCCGCAACAACGCCCCTACGTCCATCCCTCGCCGCGGCGAGAGCATCGAAGTCATTCGGCTCGATGGAGGGCGTACAGGCAAAGCGCCCTATCCCCTGCCGCCCATCGATCTGCTGCAACAGATCAAGACTTCCGGTGGAGCTGAAAGCGACAGCGCCCTGCGCGAGAAAGCGCGCGCGCTAGAGCAGGCGCTGCTCGACTTCCGCATCGAAGCGGAAGTCACCGAGATTGTGCGTGGCCCTGTGGTGACGCGCTTTGATGTGCGCGTGAAGCCAGGCACCAAGATCTCACAAGTCGTGGGCGTGAGTGATGACGTAGCCATGAGCCTCGGTGTGCAGAAAGTGCGCATCGCCCCGGTGCAAGACAAGAAGGTTCTCGGCGTTGAGATTCCCAACTCGGTACGCGCCATGGTGGGACTGCGCGAAGTCATGGAGTCGGTGGATCTGTCGCGCAAGAAACCGCGCATTCCTGTCTACTTGGGTCGTGACGCGAGTGGCAATCCCGTGGTGGAAGACATCACCACCATGCCACACATGCTCATCGGCGGACGCACAGGTGCGGGCAAGTCGGTCTTCATCAACAACATCGTGCTTTCGGTGTTGCTCACGCGTTATCCCGAAGACGTGCGCCTCGTCATGGTGGACCCGAAGAAGGTCGAGCTCGCGCCCTACCACGAGATCCCGCACTTGTTTGTGCCGGTGGCTACAGATCCCAAGAAGGCCACCAAGGTGTTGGAGTGGCTCGTCGTGCAAATGGAGTGGCGCTACGAGATCCTCGAAGCCTGCCGCGTGCGCAAGATCGACTCCTACAACGAACTCACCAAGAAGGCTCGGCAGGAGTTGCTGACAGCGCGTTACGGCCCCGAAGAGCTCGCACGCATTCCCGACAAGATGCCCTATCTCGTCATCATTCTCGACGAGCTCGCTGACTTGATGCAGTCCACGGGCAAAGAAGTCGAAAGCGCCATTTGCCGCATCGCGCAGAAGGCACGCGCCGTGGGCATGCACCTCATTGTCGCCACGCAACGCCCGAGTGTGGATGTGGTCACCGGACTTATTCGCAGCAACCTGCCTTCGCGCGTCGCCTTCCAAACGAAGTCGGGCATCGACAGCCGCACGATCCTCGACAGCATCGGCGCGGAGACCCTTCTCGACCGCGGCGACATGCTCTTTGGTTCCGCCACTGCGGAAGGCATTCGCCGTTTCCAAACGCCCTTCGTATCGGATGAAGAGGTCGAGAGGGTTGTGGGCTGGCTCAAACAACACGCGAGCCCGACCTACACCACAGCCGTCGAGCAGGTGACCTCCGGCGGCAACCCTGCGGTGGATGCCTTCGAGGAAGACGGCTTCATGGATGCGCTTGAAGCAGTCATGACCACGGGGCAAGCCTCTGCCTCCATGATTCAAACGCGCTGCAGCATGGGCTACGCCCGCGCACGGCGCATGGTGGAGTTGATGGAACAAGCGGGTTTTGTGGGCCCAGCACGCGGTGCCAAGCCGCGCGAGTTGCTGCTCACGCCCGAACAATGGGACAAGCTCCGTGCGCAATCCGGCCCGTCTACTCGCGGCGCCGGTGCACAGGGCGGTTGAAGTGCGAGGGCCCTTCGCGGGGCCGAGGAGAGTCGGACATGCGCAAGCTCGGTGACGAAGCCGGCGGTTTCCTTGCATCCAAGGTGCTGCCTGTGGCGCTGTTGTTCGTTTCGGTTGCGGCAGGGGTGCGTGTCATTCAAGAAGCGGGACAGGAACCCGTGGGACGCCTGATCGGCGCGTTCCTTGGGCCGTGGGCCACGCTGGCCGTGCTCCTAGGCATGTGCACCGTTGGCGCCGTGTGGTTCCTGAGGGGCGACATCACCAACCCGTTCAGGAAGATCCTCGCTCTCGCGTTGGTGGGCTTGCCGGTGGCGTTGCTCTTCGGCGTGCTGCAACCACCACAACTCCGCGCACACTGGGGCGGCATCGCGGGCTCGAACCTCGGACGCGTCGTGGCTGCGCTACCGGACACCCTCTCCGCAGGTGTCGCCGTCTTGCTGCTTGTCACCTGCATGTGGCTCGCATGGAAGCTCGCGTTCGGCTCCCCGGTGGCAGGGCCGTCTCAAGCTCTAGCCTTCGCAGGCATCGCGGCAGCTTCTGCGGCGCGCCAATCCAATTCCGCAGAGCCCATGTTCGCCAGTGCTATTGCGGAAGCCGAGCCCATGATCGAACTCACAGAGCGCCGCACACTCGGAGACACGCCGCGCCAGTCCACCCTCTTCGACTCCTTGGGGACCGCGGACGAGGCCATCGCGGCTGCTGAAGCGATCGCTAATGCACCTGTGGCAGAGGCTGAGGCCGAGACCATTTCAGCGCTGCACGTCCCACCGTGGCTCAGCGAGGGCTCGAGTGCCGTCGAAGCAGCCAACGCGCCGGAAGCCGAGGCCGAGGTTGCGGACTCCCCCGAAGCCTGCACGCTGGATGCTGCCGCGGCCGTGTCGAGTCCCGCCACCATCGCGGAGATCCCGGAAAGCGTCGAAGCCATCCTTGCCAAGGACACAGACCTCGAGCCATTGGTGGGCGAACTCGAACTGCCGACACTCGAGGATGAAGCTGACATTCCAGCTCCCATGGCCGTGAGTTCGGGGATCCTCGAAGAACTCGAAGGCGAGGAACTGGCGGCTGAAGACGCCGCTGCCGACTACACCGTAGATGACGACATCTCCGCGGAACTCGACGAATCCGTTCTAGGAGGAATCTCCCTCCCGCGTCTCGCTACCAGCGCGCCGGCCTTGATGGATGATGAGTTCAGTGTCGCCGCGCAAGTCTTGGAATCTGATCGCGCGGCGCCGGCGATCGCAGCCGTTGCTGAAGACATCGAGCGTCCCGCGGCCGTCAGCAGCGTCACAGAGCCCGTGCCCCTAGCCAGCATCTGCGATCCCGCGACGAGCTCCGCAGATGCCTTCAGGATGGCCGCGGACGAGAGTGCCACGCCACATGTGCAGCAAGCCATGCGCGTCGCGTCCCCCGAGGTCAGCGTCCCTGAACCCGCGAGCTTCATTCATCCGGCGTTGTTGGCGCTCTGTCCAGCTCCGGCGAGTGATGCTGCAGAGACTGCGTGCGTCGAGTGCCCGTCAGCCGAACCCGCCACCTTGGCAGCGGTGGAGCGCACGGACGTTGATGCACACCTCGCCGCAGGCGACTTCGAGCTCACCTTCGATGAAGCGGAAGACGAATCGCTGCTGCCCAAGCCCATGCTCGTGAGCCCGCCAGATTGGCAAGGCGAACTTGACGACTTGGATGAGTCGGAGGATCTCGCCCTCGCCAGTGACCTGCAGTGCGAAGACGAGATCAGCTGCCGCACGAGCGAAGAGGACTTCATCAGCCAGGACGTGGACGTCCCCGCTGAGCCAGCAGCTCCGCTGTTCGAAGCTGTGGAAACCATGGCTGCGTCAAGCCAGGCTGCCGTGGAAGAATCCGAGGCTGTGCTCTTGAACGCGGCGATGGACTCCGAGGCCTCCCTCGAAGCGTCAGCGCCGGCCGAGGGCCACGCGGAGGCAGAACTGCCAGCGAGCGAACCCCAAGTCACCTTCATCCCGCCCATGCCGGCAGAGGAAGTCGATGCGCGCCCGCAATTCACCTTGTTGCGCGGAGGCCCTGAGGCCACTCCGCCGGCGCCGCCGCTACCCCACCACCTCGCCGTTGCGTCGTTGGAAGCTCCAAGTGCGGAAGTAACCTCTGAAGCACCAGCCCCACGCAAACGCAAGGGCCGGTCGAAGGACAATTCCGGCTGGGCTGACTGGGAAACAGCCCCCAAGCGTGCCAAGCGCGCTCAGGGCTCAGCGGATGACGCTGGACAGGCCTTCCTGTTCGCCGGCGGAAACGAACTCGACCCGGAACTCTTGCGCCGTGCGGAAGAGCTCGTCGTGGCGGAAGCCCGCTGCTCCGAGCTCATGCTGCAAAGGAAGCTGGAACTCTCATGGGCCGAGGCCAGCCGCATCATCGAACGCCTTGAAGCGATGGGCGTGGTGAGCGCGGCCGATCCCTCGGGGCGTCGCAATATCCTGCGCCGTGCGAGTTCCGCAGACGCGGACCACGGCTTTTGAACCCAACTCGACGTAGCGTCGCATTCATCTCTCTAGGCTGCCCGAAGAACCTCGTGGATAGCGAGGGTTTGGTTTCGGGCATGGCCTCGAGAGGCTTTCGCGTCCTGACAGATCCCGCGCAAGCGGACGTGGTGGTCGTGAACACCTGTGGGTTTCTCGAAGCCTCCCGCAGCGAGTCTCTTGGCGCCATTCGCGACGCCGTCGCACTGAAGCAGCGGGGCGTGAGCGCCGTGTTGGTTGCAGGTTGCATGGTGGGCAACTACCGCCCTCTGCTCGAACAAGAGGCCCCCGGCGTCGATCGCTACGTGCCCTTCTCGGATTACGCGAGCATCGCCGACATCGCTACGGACTGCGTTGGAGGCATGCCCAGTGCAGGCTTCACCTTAGATCGCCTGCGCTCCGATGTAGCCCTGACGCCGGCGCACTACGCCTATCTCAAGATCTCCGAGGGCTGCAATCACACCTGCAGCTTCTGCGTGATCCCCGACATTCGCGGACGGATGCGCTCGTTCCCCGTGGAGGATTTGCTGCAGCGGGCCCGCACCCTCGCTCAGCGCGGCGTCAAAGAACTCGTCCTTGTGGCGCAAGACAGCACGGTCTACGGCACCGATATCTATGGGGAAAACCGGCTGCCTCGTCTGCTAGATCGTTTACGCGATGTGGCCGGACTGAAGTGGGTGCGCCTGATGTATGCCTACCCCACCGAGGTGCGCGAGGATCTAGTGGATCGCCTCGCCTCCGGCGCGCCGCTGCTGCCTTACCTCGACGTTCCGATTCAACATGCGTCGGACACGGTCCTGAAACGCATGAAGCGTGGATACGGCCGGAAGGAACTCGAGCGCATGCTCAGTTTGCTGCAGAGCAAGAACATTGCGCTGCGCACCACGGTGATCACGGGCTTCCCCGGCGAAACCGACGCGGAATTCGCGGAGCTTCTAGATTTCCTGAAGGCGGCCCGCTTCGATCGCCTCGGTGCATTCCCCTACAGCCGCGAACCGGGCAGTACGGCGGATGCGCTAGATGGCCATCTACCCGAGAGCGTGCGGAAGGAGCGCATGGAAGCCATCATGCTCCTGCAACAGCAGCTCGCCTTTGAAGCCGCACGTGCCCGCGTCGGCTGCATCGAGGAAGTCTTGGTGGATCAAGCCGCAGCCAACTCCACGCCGGCCCTCGGGCGCACGCGACGTGACGCCCCCGAAGTTGATGCGGGTGTGCGGATCGAGGACGACTCCGTACGCCCCGGCGATCTCCTGCAAGTCCGCATCACTGCCAGCGACGGCTACGATCTTGTGGGCCGCGTTGAGTCTCACGACGCCGCCGTTTGAGATCTCCTTTGCGCATCCTCAACCTGCCCAATCAAGTCACTCTCGCGCGCCTCGCACTGTCGGGTGTTCTCTTCACCCTTCTCGCTCTCGCAGGGACCGATCGCGTTCAACTCGTGGGCAGCACGGGCTGGACCGCGTTCACGCTCTTTGTGCTCGCGTCCGCCACCGATTGGCTAGATGGCTATCTCGCCCGCAAGCTCGGACTGCTCACGCCATTCGGACGCATCATGGACCCCTTTGTGGACAAGGTCTCCACTTGCGGGACGTTTGTTTTTCTTGCGGTGATTGACCCCGTGGTCACGCCAGCTTGGGTCGTGGTGGCCATCCTCGGGCGCGAGTTCTTCGTGCAAGCCATTCGCTCGTATCTCGAATCGCGCGGAGTCGCGTTTGCTGCGGAGATGCACGGCAAGGTGAAATACGTCTTGCAATGCTGCGCCATCGGCGGCGTGCTCATGCAGCACGCGGGCGCACCGGAACTGCCGGAGTGGTGGCCGTCGTTCTGCAAGGGGCTGCTTTGGATTGCACTCGCGAGCACCCTTTGGTCGGGGTTTGTCTACTTGCGAAAGGCCCTAGCGCACCTGCGTTCGGTGGAGGGCTAGTGCGTGCCGATGTCCGCGCGCGAGCTCCTGCCCAACGCCTTGCCGCGCTGGCTTGCGACAGGACTTGGATCTGGACTCTCGCCCATCATGCCTGGCACGGCCGGATCGCTCGTCGCCGTGGGCCTCGCACTCGTGATCCCTAGTGCATGGTGGCCCTGGGCTCCCCTCGCCGCCGCTCTGCTCGCAACGATCGCTTGTCAACGCCTCGCGGCGCGATTCCCAACGGAAGACAAACGGGGCGATCCCTCGTGGTTTGTCCTCGACGAATGGGCCGGGCAGTGGCTCGCGATGGCCCTGCTGCCACCGAATAGTTGGAGCGCCGTACTCGTCCCCTTTGTGCTCTTCCGCATCTTCGACATGTGGAAACCATTCCCACTGCGCTCTCTCGAGCGCATTCCCGCTGGATGGGGCATCGTGGCCGATGATCTTGGCGCAGGGCTGTATGCTCTCATCCTCAGCTGGCCAGTGATGCAGTGGCTGCCAACGATCTGACTCATGGCGAATCCACGCGCGGCAACACCCCCTCCGAAGACGGCACCCTCTGAGCTTCAGTCCACGCGCCGCGTGCGCATCGGACTGGCCATGAAGCTCACCCTGCGGGTAGCCCTCGTGGCGGCCGCAGCGATTGCCAGCGCCGGTTGGGTGGCCTGGGAATCTGCGGTGGGCGGATTGGAAGCCGAGCTGAACCGCCAAGGCGCCCTCGCCGCTCGCATCGCATCCGCCGCGCCGCTGGAGTCTTGGCTCGACAAGAACTCACATCTCGGTGACGTGCTGAAAGGTGTGGGCGCACTAGACGTGTGGATCGTGCGCGGATCGAGTGAAACGGTAGCGAGCGCCTCGGGAGGCCGGAACTTCCGTTTCACCGACGCCGAAGTCATCCGCTACGACGCCGATCGCGCTGTGACCATTCGTGGCGGTCGCTACGGAGCTGGTACAGGCGATCCGAAGGAGCCCGCGCGCTTTTTCACCCACGCCATCCGCGATCGCAATCAAAACGACGCCAGCATCGGCTCTGCCACCGTGGTCGTTTCAGAACGCGGCGTGAATGATGCACGCATGGCCTTAGGCAGCAGCATCCTCTTGGCCTGCATCCTCGGTCTCGGCGCGACCCTTGCGGTGATTTTTCTCGCGGGCAAGTGGCTGCTGCAACCGCTGCGGCATCTGGTGAAAGACGTGGAGACCGTGGCTCAGGGCAACCTGCAGCACAAGACCCTCGTGCGCTCCGAAGATGAACTAGGGCTCCTCGCCGACACCTTCAACCGCATGACGCGCAACTTGGCGGAAACCGCCGCACTGCGCGCAGAACTCACAGACCGCACAGAGCAGGCGGATCTCGTGCGCGACTTGCAGCAGCGGCTGCGACCAGCGGAAATCCCAGCCAGCGCCAGCTTGTCCTTCTCTGCCGCGAGCCTCGCAGCAAGCGACATTTCCAGCGACCTCTACGACCAACTCGTGCTCCCTGACGGACGCGTAGCAGTGCTGATGATGACCGCATCAGAGCGCGGCGTGCCGGCAGCCACGATTCTCTCCATGGCCCGCGTGGCTTTCCGCATGGGCGCACGCGAATGCAAGAGCCCCCATGGGCTGCTCAGTCTTCTCAACGCCAATCTCGCTCCGGACCTGAAACGCGGCATGTTCGTGGCGGCGCTGCTCGCGATGATCGACCCTTCCACGGGACAGGTGGTCTTGGCCTCTGCGGGCCACCGCGTTCCTGCGCTCCATCGGCTCGCTGCGAAAGGCGGACTGGCGCGGCGACAGACCTCCGGCTTCGCCATCGGCTTGGATGCAGGGCCGCTCTTCGCAGCGAATCTCGAAGAAATGACCTTCGAGCTGGCGCCAAGTGATTCGCTGATTCTCGTCTCTGAAGGAGCCTTCGATGGCCTTCCCCGCGAGCAAGGCGAAGAAGCCGAACGACGCGTGCTGCAAGCCGTGAGCGCGGGCGCGCGTGCGGGCCGCGACGCTGCGGGCTTGCTCAAAGACCTCGCCTCCCTGCGCGCGGAGCGAGCAGGATCAAGCGACATCAGCGTGCTCTCCGTGCGCCGCGCGGACGCATGAGTCGCGGTCTCGTTTTCTTCGATCTCGACGGCACGCTCCTCGACAGCAAGGACGGCATTCACGCAGCACTCGTGGCTACAGCTGCGGATCTGCGCCTAGCTCCGCCGGATGTTGAACGGACGCGCACGAGCGTGGGTGATGGCGTGGAGAACCTCTTGCGCCGAGCGTTCGATGGGTCTGTGGATCTCCCGCGCTTGCACGGCGTCTACGACCACCATTACCAACGCACGTCGGTGCAACACCTACGGCTCTACCCCGGGATCGCAGAGTTGCTCTGCACACTCGACCCCGCTCGTTCTGCCGTCGTCTCCAATAAACCTGCACGCCACTGCCGCCGCATCCTAGAAGCCCTAGGAATCGAGGGCTCCTTCGCACACATCACCGGCGGCGACAGTTTCGCAGAGAAGAAACCCTCCGCGCTCCCACTCCTCAGCCTCCTCCATTCCATGGGGGGCAGCGCCGCCGACTCGGTCTTGGTGGGCGACGGCCCGCAAGACATTCGCGCAGCCAAGAATGCCGGGATGAAATCCATCGCCGTGCTCTGGGGCTTCTGCAGCGCAGAGCGCTTAGCCCCATTGAACCCGGACCTGCTACTCGCCGACACAGCGGAGCTCGCGCCGGCGCTGGCGCGTTTCCGCGCCTGACATGCTCAATCGTCTGTGAGCCGCGCGCTTCCGGTTGGTTTCACCCATTCCGTCTCGGGAATGCCGAGGAAGTGAAGGACCGTGGTGAGATCGCCGTGTCGAATGGCATTAGGAACAGCCGCGGCCACGCGCGGTTTTGCGTGAAATGCGATGCCGGTCCCCGCCGCCAAGAGCATGGGGATGTCGTTCGCGCCATCGCCGATGGCCACTGCTGCGTCGAGGCCGCCCGCGCCGGCTTCGCGGCCAAGCAGCTCTAGCTTCGCTTCGCGGCCCACAATGGGCTCGGTCACACCCACCACAAGCTCCCCTGAGAAGCTGAAGCGATTGCAATGCCAGGCGTCGAATCCAAGGGTGCGCGCCACGGGTTCCACGAAGTCCTTGAAACCGCCACTCACCAGCACACAGCGCACGCCCCGCGAACGCAGCGTGGCTAGCAGCGTTGCGGCTCCGGGCTGCAGGTGGATGCGCTCGCGCAACGTGCGCCGAATCAGCGCGCGATCAGCGCCAGCGTCAGCGAGAATCGCGAGCCGCGCGCGCAAGGCTGCGGCGAAATCAAGGCCGCCCGCCATGGCCTCGGCCGTCAATGCCGCCACACGATCTCCGACACCCGCCATGCTCGCGAGTTCGTCCAAGCATTCTTCTTGGACAATGGTCGCATCCATGTCCGCAACGAATACCCGTGGCGAGATGGCCTGCCGCAGGCACAAGTCCAACGCGCCCGACTCCAACGGAAGAAGCGCGGCTCGCGCCAAGGCCGCGTCGCCATCGATCAGGCACTGCACGCCGCGCCCCTCGGCGCAATCGCGAAAGTCATGGGCGCCCACCATGGCCGCGCGCAACGCCGTTTGAATCGCCTGCAAGCAGCCTTGGCTTGACTCCGCGGCGATGGCTGTCAACAGAGACACGGCCATCACACCACTTCGAAGAACGCGGGCATGCGTTCAGAGATGATTTGCGCCAACGCATCCTCACCGCTCATCAAGATGTCGCATGGTTCGGCGCTCAGCAACAGAGTGACGCGCTCTCTCAGCATCAGGCGCGATCCAGAATCTGCGTCGTCCTCGAGTCGCAAAGCCAGCAAAAGTCCGCCCGCTCCCGATGGGGACTCCTCAAGACGCAGGGCCAGATGGGCTGAGCGCACCACGGGCTCGGCAGCACAGACGCCGCGCAGAGCTTCCAGCAGTGTGGAATCAACATTCCCGGCGGGGCAGATCCAGGTGCGCTCATCCACCTGCACCACCTGCTCACGCAGTGCAGCGAGTTCCGCTGGCAGAAAGACTTTCTCGTGTCCACTCCCGGGATTGAGCGCGACGTGGATTTCTGCTGCGTTGACCAGCGCCAACGCCAACGCTAGGCCCGACATGCGCGTGTGTGGAATCGCGCTGCCGGCCCAATCCACGAGGCGTTCCTCGCGATCGAAGACTGCGAGATAGTGCACGCCGTCGAGCTCTGTGAGCAGCGGCGCAAACTCGTCTTCGGAATGAACGTGAACCGGCTCCGGAGCATCTAGCCCTTCATCGAGGGGAATGATGAGGAGCGTGTTGGCGAAGATGGAATAGAACGCATCTGCGGCGTCCGCCGACGATTCAGCGACAGCCAGTGCCTGATCTAGTTCCGTGGAGAGAGCGGGGCGCGCGAGGGCCGATTCCAATTCTTGCGCGAGTTCAATCAACCGCTGCCGGGAGGCGTCGGCGCCAAAGGCCGTGCGAGCTGCGTTGCCAAGGCCATCCACAGGTTCCGGTCGCTCGGTGGCCGCAAGGGAACTCGCGATGCGTGGCAACAGCGTCAGCTCTAACCACGTTGCGAACTCGCCTGCCGAAGAGTCGATCCGCCCGGCATGAATGCGCTCGCGTTCACTTGCGGG
>Ga0233425_10005212_pt1 | contig 20780 bp, 16 predicted proteins | sample Watercolumn_Towu_2_FD_181712 | JGI IMG/M metagenome (GOLD analysis project Ga0233425, IMG submission 181712) | Freshwater microbial communities from Lake Towuti, South Sulawesi, Indonesia - Watercolumn_Towuti2014_140_MG | ecosystem: Environmental > Aquatic > Freshwater > Lake | place...
AGTGCTCACGGGCCGTCCGGTGCGGCCGCCGTGAGGTCGACGCACGCAGTGCCCATGCCCTGGCGGTCGCGATACCCGACGGTGTCGCTGGGGCATCGCATGTCGAAGCCCACGAGCTGCCGCACCACCGCCTCGTGCGGGCCGGCGCAGTCCACCTCGGACGCGGTGCCGAGGTCGTCGATGTCCACGCACGATCCGCTCGTGATGAGCGAGTCGGGACCGGGCGGCGGGTCGGTCACCCCGAGCGCGTGCAGTGCGAGCACGACGACGACGCCTGCGGCGACGATGAGCCCGACGGTGCGCCACGGGAACCTCGCGGGCCCGGTGCGTCGCGGCGCGGGGGCGTAGCGCGGATCGTGCGCCCCGGCGTACATGTCGTCACCCGCGACCGGACCCGGCCCACTCCCGGCGGGCCGCTGCCCGCGCCCGCCCGCCGCCGAACCCCGCGGCGACGCGTCGCGGTCGGCGTCGTAACGCGCCCGTCGACCCGCATCCCCGAGCACGTGCCACGCCTCGGTCACCGCCGCGATCTCGCTCGTCGCCCCGGCCCGCGCCCCGGCATCGGGGTGCAGCGTGCGCATGCGTCGTCGGTACGCGTCGCGCAGCTCGCCGTGCGATGCCCCGCGCCCCACGCCGAGTACCTCGTAGTGATCGCGGGTCGCGGACACCTCAGTAGCCTGCCGCGCGATCCACCACCCCGACGAGCGGTTCGCCGCGGATCCAGCGCCCCACGTTGTCGGCGATCCGTGCCGCGAGCAGTGGAGGCGTCATGTCGTCGCTCGTACCCGTGTGGGGCGTGATGAGACAGTTGGGCAGCGCCCACAGCGGGTGCCCCGCGGGCAGCGGCTCGGGCTCGGTGACGTCCAGGCCGGCACCGCCGATCGTGCCGTCTCGCAGCGCAACGACGAGGTCGTCGGTGACGATCTGGCGGCCCCGCCCGACGTTGACGAGCCAGGCGTGCGGCTGCATCATGGCGAGCTCGCGGCGGCCGATCATCGCGTCGGTCTCGGGGGTGAGCGGCAATGCCAGCACCACGGCGTCGGCACCCGCGAGGGCCTCGCGGTAGCGCGACGCGGGCAACACCCTCGCTGCACCCTCGAACGGCGCCTCGCTGCGGCGCACGACCGTCACCTCGCAGCGCCACGGTGCGAGCAGCCGCACCAGCGACCGAGCGATGCCCCCACCGCCGAGGATCGACACGCGCGCACCGAGCAGGCTGCGCCCCGCGGTCGGGCTCCACTCGCGTGCCCGCGAGTACGCGAGCACGTGGCGCACGCCGGCCAGCAGCATGGCGAGCGCCAGCTCGGCCACCTCGTCGGCATAAGCGCCCTTGGCGCTCGTCCAGATGCGCGACTCGTCCACGAGATGGATGAACGGCTCGACGCCGGCGAAGGGCAACTGCACCCACGCAAGATTGGGATGCTCGCGCAGCACGGCCTCGAGCGCACCCGCGTCGTAGGCCTCCCACCAGACGAGTGCCGACGCCTCGCCGTGGGGCGCGGTCCGCCCCCCGCCCCGCGCCACGGCGTCGCCGAGCCAGGCGGGCGCCCCGAGCGGACCCACGGCGACGCACTGTCGTGCGTTCATGTGCCTCGCCCCCGCGCGCGAGGAGTCAGGAGCCCGCGAGCGTCGCCGCGATCTGACCCGCCGAGTCGCCGCTGCGGCGCAGCACCCGGGCCACGAACCACAGCGCCGCGAGCGTGATGGCGAAGAGCAGCACCGCGCCGACGCCCCAGAAGGGTTTGATGGTGCTCTTCGTCGCCCCGAGCAGCGCCACGGGGAAGGTCGTGGAGCCCGCCTCGCTGATCAGCGTCGAGATGACGGCGTTGTCGAGACACAGCGCGAACGACAACAGCCCGCCCGCCACCAGCGCGGGCGCCACGAGTGGGAGCGTGATCTGGCGGAAGGCTCGCGCGGGCGGCGCGCCCAGGTCGGCCGCGGCCTCCTCGAGCGACTCGTCCAGGCCCGACAGGCGCGCCCGCACGATGAGCGTCACGACCGCGCTCGCGTACAGCGACTGACCGACCCACAGTTTGTTCATGCCACCGTTGAACGGTCCCCAGCCGTTGGCGAACACGTACCCCACGACGGGCACCTCCGACAGTCGGGGAAACCAGGTGGCCAGCGCGATCGCGTCCATGATCTCGGGTGTCACGAGGATGAGGAACACCGTCAGCATGAAGGGCGTCGTCCAGATGCCGGGTCGTCGCGCGAGCGCCACCCCGGCCGTACCCCCGAGCAGCACCGCGAGGATCGTGGCACCCGTGGCGGCCATGAACGAGTTGCGGATCGCGTCCCCCACGCTCGGGAAGTCGAACACGGTGCGAAACCACTCGGTCATCAGCCCGTTCACCACCACCGCGAGCACGAAGCCGCCGGTGCCCAGCCAGCCGAGCGCCCTGGAGCCCGGGCGTCCGCCTCGGGTGAGGACGCGCCGCACGAGCAACGCCGCCGCCACCACGAGCGCACCCCGCACGAACAACATCACCATGCCCACCCCGTCGAACAACTCGCCCCACCACTTGGTGCTCACACGACCCGACCAGATGGTGAAGGAGGTCGTGGCGTTGAACGAGTGCAGCACCACGAGCAGGATCGGGAAGAAGAGGAACACGAGCACCAGCACCGTCCACACGGCGAGCCACGGCCGCAGCGCGTCGCCGCCCGAACGCAGGGCGGCGGGGGCGGGCCGGCCGCGACGGATCTCCGACTCGCGACGGGCGCGCGCTGCGAGGGCGCGGCGCATGCGCTCGGCGAGCGGGCTCGCGAGCCGTGCGAGTCGGGGCACCAGCCATACGGCGACCGCCCCGACCACGAGCGACGCGAGCACGGCGGCGATCATCAGCACGGCCATCGCCGCGCCGAGCGGCCAGTTCTGCGCCCCGCTGAACTGCGAGGCGATCATCGCGCCGATCATGTTGCCCTTGGCCCCACCCAGCACGACCGCCACGACGTAGTCGCCGCACATCGGGATGAAGGTCAACAGCACGCCGGCGGCGATCCCGGGGCCCGCGAGCGGCACGGTGACGCCGAAGAAGGTCGCGATGCGTCCCGCGCCGAGGTCCTTGCTCGCCTCCCGCATTCGCACGTCGATCCGGTCCAGCGCCACGAACAGCGGCAGGATCATGAACCCCAGGTAGTTGTAGACGATCGCAATCTGCACCGCGGTCGGCGTGGCGAGCAACTGGATGCCGTTCTCACCCACCAACCCGAGATCCATCAGCCACTTCGACAGGGTGCCGTTGGGCGCGAGCGGGATGCGCCACGCCACCGTGCGGATGAGGAAACTCGTGAAGCTCGGCACGATGACGGCGGCGAGGATCACCGCCCGCCAGCGCTCCGACGCCTTGAACGCCGCGTAGTACGCCACGGGCAAGCCGATCAGCAGGCAGAGGGCCGTGGCGAGCAACGCGATGCGCAGCGTGCCGCGGAATGTCACGAAGAAGGTCTCGTCGAACACCGCGGAGTAACTGGCCCACGACGGCGACGAGAAGTCCACCGGGATGAGACGGCTCGAGTCCTTCGTGCCGAACGAGTACGCGACGACGAACGCGATGGGCAGGGCGAAGAACCCCGCGTACCAGACGATCGACGGCAGGGCGAGCAACCACTTGGGCGTCCGCCGACGCCGGCGGCGCGGCCCGATCGCGGCCGACGCGCTCACGCGACCGCGACCTCGGCGGGGATCAGGCCCCGGCCTTGGCCTTCATCTTGTTGAAGATGTCGACCATCCGGTCCAGGGTCGGCGTGATGACCTGCGTCTCCATGGTTTGCACCTGCGCGTCGTCGAAGAAGATCATGTCGCCCCGCTCCAGGTCGGGGGCGAGCTGCTCGATGAGCGACGGCATGTCCTTGATGCCGGTGTTGTAGCCGTGGTACTCGAGGTCCTTGATCGAGATCTCGGGCACGAGGTCCCAGTTGATCCACGCGTGAGCGGCCTCGGGGTTGGGCGCACCCGTCGGGATGCAGTAGTTGTCCATCCACAGTTCGGTGGCCGGCGCACCGAGCACCCACTTCCAGTCGTCCGGGTTGCCGCCGGCGTCGGTGATGCGGGTGTAGGCCTGGCGGGCATCACCGTTCCAGGCCATGCCGATCGAGTACGCCCCCTCGGCGAATGCCGTGCTCGGGTACGAGTCGAAGGCCTTCACGTGCTGGGCAAACTCGTCCACGAGGAACTTCTCGCACGCGTCGAACGCCGCGGCGTCGTCGGTGTTCCAGCTGTAGCCGTTGGCCCACAGCCAGACGGCGCACATGTTGGGCGCCGTGTCCAGCACCGCGCAGTTGCCGCTCCCCTCGCCCATGCACGCATCGAGGAAGTCCTGCCACGTGGCCAACTCCTTGGTGATCTTGGAGGAGTCGTAGAAGTAACCCGTGGTACCCCAGTTCTTGCAAACCGAGTACTCGTTCTGCGGGTCCCAGGCCTGACCGAGGTAATTGGCGTCCACGTTGGACATGTTGGGCAACTTGGACGTGTCGAACTTCTGGAGCAGGCCCTTCTCGATCATCTGCGGGATGTACGGGCCGGTCGGCACCACGATGTCGAAGCCGCTGGCGCCGCCGCTCGTGGCGAGCTTGGTGATGAGGTCCTCGTTGCTCGCGTAGTAGTCGACCTTCATCGACACCCCCAGCTCCGACTCGGCGAGCGCGCCCACGAGCTCGGGCTCGTTGTAGTCGCCCCACGTGTACATCGCGAGGGTGCCCGTGGCGGTGTTGACCACGCGGCTGTAGTCGCCCGTCGCCTCCCCGCCACCCGACTCGTCCCCGCCCGCGTCCCCCGACCCGCCGCACGCGGCGGCGACGACCACGAGGCCCGCCGTCGCCGAGCCCGCACGCAGGAACGCGCGTCGGCTGAGGTGCTCACGAAACGAATGCGGCGCCAGGATCCGCAGTTGCCTCGGGTTGCGTGCCATGTGGGATACCTCTTTCGTGGTCATTCGGTTTCGTGGTCGTTGGGTGTGGGTGGTGATGGATCCGTCGTTCGTCGTGACCCTAGTCGGCGAGCACCACGTCGGCCTGCCGCGCAGAGAACAGATAGACGTCGTCGGCCGACCACGAGCACTGGACCCCGTCGCCCACCGCGAAGCGGTGGGGGTTGGTCCGCGGGGCGAGCACGAGCAGGTCCTGATCCCCCGCCCGCACCACGTACTGGAGCACGTCCCCGAAGTGCGACACGCCGGCCACGGTGGCCCGCGTCGAGTTGGCGTCGGTCGTCGGCGTCGTCGCGGGCGACAGTTGCACGCACTCGGGGCGCACCGCAGCGAGCGCCGGCTGGCCCGTCGGCACGTTCTCCTCGGGGCGGGTGGCCACGAAGATCGTCCCGTCGTCGGCTCGGCACCCGTCCGCCGTCGCGGTGCCCGTCCAGAAGTTGTTGCGCCCGACGAATCCGGCCACGAACGCCGTGGTCGGTCGTTCGTACACGGTCTCGGGATCGGCCAGCTGTTCGATGTGACCGTCGAGCATGATCGCGATGCGGTCCGACATCGACATCGCCTCCTCCTGGTCGTGGGTCACGAAGATGAAGGTGATCCCGAGGCGGCTCTGCAGCAGCTTGAGCTCGATCTGCATCTCCTCGCGCAACTTGCGGTCCAGCGCGCCGAGCGGCTCGTCGAGCAGCAGGATGCTCGGCCGGTTGACCAGTGCGCGCGCGACGGCCACGCGCTGCTGCTGACCGCCCGACATCTGGCGCGGACGGCGGTCGGCCAACGTAGCCATCTGCACCATGTCGAGTGCCTCGGCGACGCGCGTGCGGATCTCCTCACGGGGAGTGCCCTTCTGGCGCAGTCCATAGGCCACGTTCTCCGCGACGGTCATGTGCGGAAACAATGCGTAGTGCTGGAACACCGTGTTGACGTCGCGCTTGTGGGGCGGGACGCCCTGCACGTACTCGCCGGAGATGCGGATGAAGCCCTCGTCGGGTTGCTCGAAGCCCGCGAGCATCCGCAGCGTCGTGGTCTTGCCGCAGCCCGACGGCCCGAGCAGCGACAGGAACTCCCCGGGCTCCACCTCGAGGTCGATGCCGGCCACCGCGACCACGTCGCCGTACCGCTTCACGACACCCGTGAGTTCCACCGAGCCGCGCTCCGCGCTCACCTCGGCCCCACGCCTCCGCTCATCCCCGTCCCCTCAGGCTGCGCACGCGGCCCGTCGGCCTAACTGTTGAGGTTGGCCATCACGTGCTTGATGCGCGTGTAGTCCTCGAAGCCGTACATCGACAGGTCCTTGCCGTATCCCGACTTCTTGAATCCCCCGTGCGGCATCTCGGCCACCATCGGGATGTGGGTGTTCACCCACACGCAACCGAAGTCCAGGCCCTTCACCATCCGCATCGCGCGTCCGAAGTCACGGGTCCACACCGAGGACGCGAGCGCATACTCCACGCCGTTGCCCCAGCGCAGCGCCTCGGCCTCGTCCGAGAACTTCTGCACCGTGATGACCGGCCCGAAGATCTCGGTCTGGATCATCTCGTCGTCCTGGCGCAGGTCCGACACGACGGTCGGCTCGAAGAAGTAGCCCTTGCCGTTCACACGGTTACCGCCGGCCACCACCTTGGCGTGGCGCGGGGCGCGCTCCACCATCCCCGACACGCGGCTCAGTTGGTTGGCGTTGTTGAGCGCGCCGTACGCCACGTCCTGGTCGGGCATGCCGGTCTTCGTCGCCTTGGCGCGCTCGGCCAGCGCGTCCACGAAGTCGCCGTACACGCGCGGCCCCGCGATCACCCGCGTCGCCGCCGTGCAGTCCTGGCCCGCATTGAAGTACCCCGTCATCGAAATGTGCGCGGCGGCGACCTCCAGGTCGGCGTCGTCGAACACGATGACGGGCGCCTTGCCGCCCAGCTCGAGGTGCACCCGCTTGAGCGTCTTGGCCGCGGCCTCGGCCACCTCCATGCCGGCTCGCACGGAGCCCGTCACCGACACCAGCGCGGGCGTCGGATGGGCCACCATCGCACGGCCCGTGTCGCGGTCGCCGCACACGATGTTGACCACGCCCGGCGGCAGGTGCTCGGCCAGCAGACGGCCGAGCAGTTCGGTCGTCGCGGGGGTCGTGTCGGAGGGTTTGAGCACCACCGTGTTGCCCGCGGCGATCGCAGGGGCGAACTTCCACACCGCCATCATGAGCGGGTAGTTCCACGGCGCCACCTGGGCGCACACGCCGATCGGCTCGCGCCGCACGAACGAGGTGAAGCCCGGCATGTACTCCGCCGCGGCCTTGCCCTCGAGCACGCGCGCGGCGCTCGCGTAGAAGCGGATCTGGTCGACCGTCGGGGGGATCTCCTCGCTGCGCATCAGCGCCACGGGCTTGCCGGTGTTCTCCACCTCGGCTGCGATGAACTCGTCTTGGCGGGCTTCGATCGCGTCGGCGATGCGAAAGAGCGCGAGCGAGCGCTGTGACGGCGTCGTCTGGCTCCAGGTCTCGAACGCGGTCGCGGCGGCGCGCATCGCGTCGTCCACGTCGGACGCACCCGACAACGCCGCGGTCGCGTAGGTCGAGCCCGTGGCGGGATTCACCACGTCGAGGGTGCGTCCGTCCCGAGCGGGTACCGACGCGCCGTTGATGAAGTTCTGGATGGTGCGCATGGCATCAGTATTCCACGCTCCCCCGCCGCCGCCCTAATGTGTCGGGACGTGACCGCGCCCGCCCTGCGCTCGGTGGGGGTGCCCACCGAGACCAAGGTTCTCGAGGGTCGCGTGGCGCTCACCCCGGACGGCGTGCGCGAGATGGTGCGCGCCGGCATCGCGGTGCGCGTGCAGCGCGGCGCAGGCGAGGGCGCAGCGATCCCCGACGCCGACTTCGTCGCCGCAGGCGCGCAGATCGTGCCAACCGCCGCGGATGCGTGGGCCCAGGACATGGTGGTCAAGGTCAAGGAGCCGATGGAGGCCGAGTTCGCCCATCTGCGGCCGGACCTCGTGCTCTTCACCTATCTCCACCTCGCCGCCTACCCCCGGGTGGCCGAGGCGCTCCTGCGCACCCGCACGACCGCCATCGCCTACGAGACGGTCCAGCTGGAGGACGGCTCGCTCCCCCTGCTCGCACCCATGAGCGAGATCGCGGGCCGCATCGCGGCGCAGGCGGGCGCGCACTGGCTGCAGCGCCCGTGCGGCGGCCGCGGCGTGCTCATGGGCGGCGCCCCGGGCGTGCGGCCCGCACGCGTCGTGGTGGTCGGCGGCGGCAACGTGGGGTGGAACGCGGCGCGCGTCGCCGCGGGCATGGGCGCCGAGGTCGTCGTCATGGATCGCAACCTGTCGCGCCTGCGCTGGCTCGACGAGGTGGCGAGTGGGCGCGTCACGACGCTCGCCTCCAACCACGGCTCGGTCGAGCGCGCCGTGGCCGAGGCCGATCTCGTGGTCGGCGCGGTGCTCGTGGCCGGCGCGCGCGCGCCCGTCGTCGTGACCGAGGAGATGGTGCGCTCCATGCGTCGCGGCGCCGTGGTCTGCGACGTGGCGATCGATCAGGGCGGCTGCATCGCCACGATCCGCGAAACGACGCACGCCGAGCCGACCTACGAGGCCCACGGGGTGGTGCACTACGCGGTGGGCAACATGCCGGGTGCCGTGCCCCACACGAGCACGTACGCGCTCACCAACGCGACGCTGCCCTACCTCGTCGCCGTGGCGGTCAAGGGGGTCCGCGGCGCCGCCGCGGACCCGGCCGTGCGCCTCGGCATCAACGCGATGGACGGCGGCTACGTCAACGCCACGGTTGCGGCCTCGCTCGGCGGCCGTGCCGTGGACGCGCTCGCCTGACGCCCGCCCGGGCCCTCGTCGCGCGGCGCCCTCAGTCGCAGCAGCTGTCGCGCCAGCCGCAGGACGCACACTTGTAGTGCGCGTGCTCGGGGTGCAGGCGCGAGCCGCAGAGCGGACAGTCGCCGAACACGGCGTACCGCGACGCACACGCCGAGCGTCGGTCGCCGTCCGCGCTTCCGCCGGGTGCGCCCTCGACGCGCGGTAGCGTCGCGAGGCCCGCCGCATGACCGATCTCAGTTCCGAACCCGACCGATCCGGCATCGCGGGTCGCACCAACCCCGGCGCGCGGCTCGGCGTGGGCGCGGCGTTCGCCGTGCGGGACTTCCGGCTCGTGTGGTTCGGGTCGTTCGTGTCCAACGTCGGCACCTGGATGCAAAACGTGGTGCTCCCGGTCTACGCCTATGCCCGCACGGGCCGCGCCTCCGTCGTGGCGCTCCTGGTGCTCGCCCAACTCGGGCCGATCGTGCTGCTCGCCGTGCCGGGTGGCGTGATCGCCGACCGCACCGAGCGCAGGCGCTACCTGATCTGCATGCAGGTAGGCCAACTTACCTGCGCCCTCGCGCTCGCCGCGGGAGCGTCGCTGGATGCACCCATGGCGTGGCTCTTCCTCGCACAGCTCGGCATCGGCGTCGCCAACGCGCTCAACATCGCCGCGTGGTCCTCGACGATCACCTCGCTCGTGCCGCCCGAGGCACTCGCCGGCGCGGTCTCGCTCAACTCGTTCGTGATCAACGGCTCGCGGGTCATCGGGCCGATCCTCGTGGCTCTGCTCTCCGTCGTCGGGGTGACCACCGCGCAGTTCTTCGTGATCAACGCCCTCTCCTACGTCGTCATCATCGCGGCGCTCGTCGCGGTGCACCTGCCGAGCACGCCACGCGACGAAACCCCGGGCTGGGGGCGCTTCGCCGTCGCGTTCCGCGTGGCCCGCGAGCGGCCCGTCGTGGGACGCCTCGTCGTCTCGCTCGCCTCGTTCTCGTTGCTGAGCCTGCCGTACGTCGGGTTGTTCCCCGCCGTCGCCGAGCTCAACTACGGGATCGACGCCGACGGGTCCACCTACCGCTGGCTCTACACCGTGTGGGGCCTCGGCGCCTGCATCGGGGGCCTCTCCGTGGGCACGGTGCTCGCGCGACGCGACGCCCGGCTGCTGATCCGCGTCGGCTTCGCCGGGTTCGCCGCCAGCATGCTTGCCTTCGCCGCGGCCCGCACGGCGGGGCCGGCCTTCGTCGCCGCGTTCGTGCTCGGCGCGTGGTACTTCCTGACCACGACGGCGATGCAGACGGTCTTCGTCGGACGCCTCGAGCTCGCGCTGCGCGCCCGCGTGATGGCGCTCTGGTTCATGGCCTTCGGCGGCACGGTGCCGCTCGGCAACGTGATCTTCGGGCCGCTGGTCGACCGCTGGGGTGCCCGCTGGCTGCTCGTGATGGGCGGGCTGTGGGCCGCGGTGCTCGCGTGGTGGTGCGACGTCGCGCGCCTCGACCGCGCCGCCGGGCGCACCTAGCCCGCGGCGAGCCCGCGCGTCAGGGCGTCCAAGCCGGCGGCGCGCGACGCCTTGACCACGGCGATCTCGCCGTCACCCAACGCCGCGATGAGCGCCGCGGCCGTCGCGAGGTCCACGGGTGGCGTGCCGTATCGCTCCGTGCCGACGGCGACGAGCTCCACCCCGAGACTGCCCGCCAGCGCCGCCACCTCGCGGTGCGCGGCGTCGGGCTCGTCCAACTCGGCCATCTCGCCGAGTACCGCCACACGGCGGCGCGCACCCAGCGTCGCGAGCGTCTCGAGCGCGGCGCGCATCGACTCGGGGTTGGCGTTGTAGGTGTCGTCCAACACGACGGCGCCCGCTGCCGTGCGGCGCCGCTGCATGCGCATCGGCGCCATCGGCGCATGCTCGAGCGCGCCCGTCGCAGCCGCGAGGTCCACCCCGAGCAACCCGGCCACCGCGACCGCGGCCCCCGCGTTGTGCGCCACGTGCCGCCCGGGCAGGGGCATCACCGCCGCGGCGACGCCCCACGGCGTCTCCCAGCGTGCGTCGCACGTGCCGTCCTCGCGCACCTCGCAGCGCACCATCCGCACGTCCGCCCCCGATGACGCTCCCCATGTCAGCACCGTCGCCGCGGCGCAGCGGCGCAGATCGGCGACGCGCGCATCGTCGGCGTTGAGCACGGCGTGGCCGCTCGCCGGCAGCGCCTCCACGAGCTCGCCCTTGGCCCGCGCCACACCCTCGATCCCGCCCACGCGGGCGGTGTGCGCCGCGGCGATACGGGTCACGATCCCGATGCGCGGTGCCGCGATGCCGCAGAGGCGCGCGATCTCGCCGATGCCGCGCATGCCCATCTCCACCACGAGCGCCTCCGCGTCCTCGGGGGTCTCGAGGATCGTCGTCGGCAGGCCCTGGTCGTTGTTGAAACTGCGTGCGCTCGCGTGCACGCGCAGGCCCGCCCCGAGCGCCGCCACCACGAGGTCCTTCGTGCCCGTCTTGCCGACCGAGCCGGTGATCCCCACCACGCGACCCCCGAGGCGGTCCTCCAGCCGCCCACGCGCCCACCGCCCGAGGGCGAGCAGGGCGGCGAGCGTGTCGGGCACGCGGATCGCGGTGCGGCCCACCGGCGCGCGTGCGGTCAGGTATGCACCCGCACCGCGGCCGAGCGCGTCGGGGATGAACTCGTGTCCGTCCCGCTCGGCGATGATCGGCACGAAGAGCTGACCGGCGCGCAGCGTGCGCGAGTCGAACGACGCGCCGTCCAGGTGCGCGTTGGCACCGACGAGTTCGCCCGCCACGGCGCGCGCGACGTCAGCCGCCATCATGCGCATGACCTCGGTGATGCTAACGCCGCGGATACGGTGAAGGTCCGATGTCGACGGGCCCCCGGCGCACGCACGTCGTCGTGATCTTCGGCGGCGAGTCGGCCGAGCACGACGTGAGTTGCGTCACCGCCGCGCACGTGCTGCGCGCGCTCGACCCCGCACGATACGAGGTGACCGCGGTGGGTATCACGCGCGGCGGCGAGTGGGTCGTCGCGCGCGACGCGATGCACGCCCTCGCCTCCGGTCCCGCCGGCATCCCTGCACGGCTCGAGGCCGCGGGCGACACCACGCACCTCGCGGCGGTCGTTGCGCCGCGCGACGACGACGCCCCGGTGGTGGCCGTGCCGTTGCTGCACGGTCCGATGGGCGAGGACGGCACGGTGCAGGGACTGCTCGAGCTGGCACACGTGCCCTACGTGGGCGCGGGCGTGCTCGGCAGCGCGATCGCCATGGACAAGGCGATCACCAAGTCGCTGCTCGCCCGGCACGGTCTGCCCCAACCCGAGCACCGCGTGGTGCGCGACCTGCCCGGAGCCGATGCCCTCGTGCACGCCGCCGTGCGGGATCTGGGCGTCCCCGTGTTCGTGAAGCCCGCCAACATGGGATCCTCGGTCGGCGTCGCCAAGGCGCGCGGCGCCGACGAGGCGATCGCGGCGGCGCGCCGCGCCTTTGCCTACGACGAATGGGTGCTGGTCGAGGAGGCGGTCGCGGGTCGCGAGATCGAGGTGGCGGTGCTGGGCAACGAGTCACCCCGCGCATCGGTGCCGGGCGAGATCGTGCCGAGCCGCGAGTTCTACGACTACGAGGACAAGTACCTGCTGGACGGTGCCCGGCTGCTGGTGCCCGCCCCGCTCGAGGCCGCGCAGGCCGACGAGGTGCGCCGACTCGCGCTCGAGGTCTTCGCCGTGGTGCGCGCCGACGGCATGGCACGCGTGGACTTCTTCCTGGAGGAGGGCGGGCGCGGTTTCCTCGTCAACGAGATCAACACGATCCCGGGCTTCACCCCCATCTCGATGTACCCGAAGCTATGGCAGGCGAGCGGACTCACCTATGCGGGACTCGTGGACGAGCTCATCGCACTGGCGCTCGCACGCCACGCCCGCCGCCGCCGCACGACGACCCGCTAGGCCCGCCTCAGCTCCCGGCGCCCTCCCAAGCCCGCGGGCCACGCCTCAGCTCCCGGCCGGCGGGATGTTGATCTTGAGGCCCGCGTAGAGGAACGCCGACTCCGCCGAGGTCCAGTTGTTGGCCGCGAGCATCGCCGGCAGCGACACGCAGAACTTCTGCATGATCGCAAACACCGAGTCCCCCGCCGCCACCTCGTAGGTACCCGCCGGGCGGTTGCCGCACACGGGCTTGCCCCCGGGCGAGGCCGTCACGGTCTGCGGCACGTTGCGCGACACCACCTGCGCGCTCGGCGGGATGCGCAACCTGCCCCCCGGATACGGGAACTGCGACGGATCCACGAGACCGTTCCACGCGAGCAGCTCCGTCACCGTGATGCCGAAGATGAGGGCCACCTTGATCGGCGAGTCGCCGCGCTGCACGAGGTACTCCTGTTCCACGCCGATGGCACCGGGCGGCAGCGTCGTGGTGGTGTTGGGGATCGTCGTCTGCGCGGGCGGGATGGTGGCGAAGTCGGTGGGGCCGATCGGCACCACCGTCGTGGCGGATCCGCTCACGTCCACGCCGCACGCCGCGAGGGTCAATGCCGCGACGGCGCACGCGGCCACGGCCGCGCCGCGCACCCGCGGACGCCACGCCACGCTCGTCCGCGCCATGCGGCAAGGATAGGCGGCGCGATCGCACCGATCGGGTGACGCGCGTCAGGCAAAGCGGGGCGCGCGCTGCTCGAAGTTGGCCGTCACCGCCTCGACCTGGTTCGGCGAACCGATGAGCGTCGCGATGAGTCGACGCTCCTCGGCGAAGTGCGCAGCGGCACCCTCGTTGGACAGACGGTTGATGAGCGTCTTGGCCGCGCGCACCGCGTCGGGGCTGCGCCCGGCGATCTCGGCCGCGAGCGCCTCGGCGGCGGCGAGCGGGTCGGCGGCGAGGCGGGTCACGAGCCCGAGCGCGAGCGCCTCCTCGCCGCGCACGATGCGGGCGCTGAACACGAGGTCCTTGGCCACGTCGTCGCGCACGAGCCGCGACAGCATCAGCGTGCCCGTCATGTCTGGCACGAGGCCCCAGTACACCTCGCGCATCGACATCTGCACCTCGGGGTGCGCGACGCGCAGGTCGGCACCCAGCGCGAGCTGCATGCCGCCGCCGAGCGCGTGGCCCTGGAGCGCCGCGATCACCGGCACGGGCACCTCCTGCCACACCCAGCAGATGCGTTGGGCGAGGTGGGTGATGCCGTCCTCGCTCAGCACGCCGATGCCGCCGGGCCCGCTCGCGCCGTCCCCCGACGCCGCGCCCTCCCCCGACGCCCCCGCCATCTGCGCGAAGCTCGCGAAGTCCAACCCGGCGCAGAACGACGCGCCCTCCCCCGACAGCACCACCGCGCGCACCTCGCGCATCGCGGCGACGCGCGCACCGGCCTCGGCGATCGCGCGAAACATGGCGCCGTCCAGCGCGTTGCGCTTGTCGGGCCTCGAGAGGCGTACGCGTGCGATGCCGTCGTCCACCGTGAGCGCCACGCGGTCCGCGATGCGCGTCTCGTTCACCTCGCCGCCACCCGTCGGTTCACCGCCGACCATCGTGGCACGGCAGAATGAGCCCCATGCAACTGGGCCTCTCCGCAGACCAGGTACTCACCACGACGCGCAGCGTGCGCAAGCGACTCGACTTCGACCGCCCGGTGGACCGCGCCGTGGTCGAGGAGTGCCTCGAGATCGCACTCCAGGCCCCGACCGGCTCCAACTCCCAGGGTTGGCACTTCGTCGTCGTGGAGGATGCCGCCACGAAGCGCCTCATCGCCGACGTCTACAAGGCCAACTTCGCGCAGTACGCCAACATGCCCGGGCGCAAGTTCGAGGAGGGCGACGTGCGCGGCGAGCGCATGCCGCTCGTGCGCGACTCGGCGTGGTACCTCGCGGAGCACTTCCATCGCTCACCGATGCTCATGATCCCCTGCATCGAGGGCCGGCTCGACGGCCTGCCCGCGTTCGCGGCGGCGAGCATCTGGGGATCCCTGCTGCCGGCCGTGTGGTCGTTCATGCTCGCGTTGCGCGAGCGCGGCATGGGCTCGGCGTGGACGACGATCCACCTGATGAACGACGGTGAACGCACCGTGGCGGACGCCCTCGGCATCCCCTTCGACAAGGTCACGCAGGGCGGCCTGTTCCCCATCGCGTACACGAAGGGCACCGACTTCAAGCCGGCCAAACGCCTCGCTCTCGATCGCGTCATGCACTGGGACCGCTGGTGAGCCCCACCGCGTCGCTCGCGCGCGACGTCTACGACCGACTCCCCGCGGCCGTCGCGCTCGGGCGCGAGCGACTCGGGGGCCCGCTCACGCTGGCGGAGAAGATCCTCTTCGCGCACCTGCGCGACCCGCGCAGTCAGGCCACCGAACGGGGCCGCAGCTACGCCGACTTCCGCCCCGACCGCGTGGCGATGCAGGACGCCACCGCGCAGATGGCGCTCCTGCAGTTCATGACCGCGGGGCTCGACACCACCGCGGTGCCGACCACCGTGCACTGCGACCACCTGATCCTCGCCAAGGTCGGCGCCAAGATCGACCTCGGCGTCGCGCTGGACACCCACAAGGAGGTGTACGACTTCCTGCGCAGCGTGTCGGCCAAGTACGGCATCGGCTTCTGGGGACCGGGCAGCGGCATCATCCACCAGGTGGTGCTCGAACACTACGCGTTTCCCGGCGGCATGATGATTGGCACCGACAGCCACACGCCCAACGCGGGCGGCCTCGGCATGGTGGCCATCGGCGTGGGCGGCGCCGACGCCGTGGACGTGATGACGGGCTTTCCGTTCAACGTGCGCTGGCCCAAGGTGATCGGCGTGCGGCTCACGGGCGAGCTCTCGGGCTGGTCCGCCCCCAAGGACGTGATCCTCGACGTGGCGCGCGTGCTCACGGTGGAGGGCGGCACCGGCGCGATCGTCGAGTACTTCGGCCCCGGCGCCGACACGATCTCGGCCACGGGCAAGGCCACGATCTGCAACATGGGCGCCGAGATCGGCGCCACCTGCAGCCTCTTCGGCTACGACGACCACATGGCCGCGTACCTGCGCGCCACGGGCCGTGCCGAGGTGGCCGATGCCGCCGACGCCGTGCGCCCGCACCTGCGCCCCGACGACGGCGCGCGCTACGACCACGTCGTCGAGATCGACCTCTCGGCGCTGCGCCCGCTCGTGAATGGGCCGCACTCCCCCGACCGCGCCCACCGCGCGGGCGCCGAACTGGGCGCCGCGGCCCGCGAGCACGCCTGGCCCCTCGAGATCTCCTCGGCGCTCATCGGCTCCTGCACCAACTCGAGCTACGAAGACCTCACCCGCGTCGCCTCGGTGGCGCGCCAGGCGGCCCGCGCCGGCCTGCGCGCGCGCACCGAACTGCTCGTCACCCCCGGCTCCGAGCAGATTCGCGCCACGATCCAGCGCGACGGTCTGCTGGCCGACCTCGAGGCGATCGGTGCCACCGTGCTCGCCAACGCCTGCGGCCCGTGCATCGGTCAATGGGAGCGCCCCGCCGCCGTCGCGGGCACGCCCAACACCATCGTCAACTCCTTCAACCGCAATTTCCCGAAACGCAACGACGGCTCGGCCCACACGCTCAGCTTCGTCACGAGCCCCGACACGGTGCTGGCCCTCGCCCTCGCGGGCCGGCTGGACTTCGACCCCACCACGGACACCCTCGAGGCCACCGACGGCACGCGCGTACGCCTCGAGCCACCGGCGGGCGAGGTGCTGCCCGCGCGCGGCTACGACCCGGGCGTCGACACCTTCACCCCGCCGCCGACCGATCGCAGCGGCATCTCCGTCGTCGTGCGACCCGACAGCGATCGATTGCAACTGCTCGCGCCCTTCGCGGCGTGGGACGGCGAGGACTACCTCGAGCTGCCCGTGCTCATGAAGGCCAAGGGCAAGTGCACCACCGACCACATCTCGGCGGCGGGCAAGTGGCTGAAGTACCGCGGACACCTCGAGAACATCTCGGGCAACCTCTTCCTCGGCGCAGTCAACGCCTTCACGGGAGCCGCGGGCGAGGGCTGGGACGCCACCGACGGCGCGACGCGACCGTTCCCCGAGGTGGCACGACGGTACGGCGATGCGGGCATCCGCTGGTGTGCGATCGGCGATCAGAACTACGGCGAGGGCTCCTCGCGCGAGCACGCGGCGATGGAGCCGCGATTCCGCGGCGGAGTCGTGATCTTCGCGCGGTCCTTCGCGCGCATCCACGAGACCAACCTCAAGAAACAGGGCCTCGTGCCGCTCACCTTCGCCGACGCGGCCACCTACGACCTCGTCGACGAGCGCGACCGCATCTCCGTGCTCGACCTGCCACCCGTGCCCGACCAGCCGGTGCGGTGCCGCATCACCAAGCCCGACGGCCGCACCGTCGACTTCATCGCCACCCACACCTTCAGCCCCGAGCACGTCGAGTGGTTCCGCGCGGGCAGTGCGCTCAACATCGTGCGCGCCCGCGTGGGCGCCGCCCGCTAGGCACGCGCGTGCCGCCCGTCCCCCACGAGACGCACGGGCCGCGCGCGTGAGCACCGCCGAGGTCGACCTCCAACGCCGGGTCAAGGGGGCCGCCGCCGCGACCGTGCGCGGCCTGCCCGACTCGGGGCGGCGCGTCGTGTGGATCGAGGTCGACGCCGCCGTGCACCGCGGCGCGCTCTCGGCCGACGCCTCGGCCGTGATCGCCGACGCCGCCGCGATGGCGCGCGGCAAGGGCATCCCGCTCGTGCTCGTGATCGGCTCCTCGGGCGCCGACATCGGCGAAGGCGTCGCGGCGCTCCACGGCTGGGGGCGCGCGGCCAAGCAGATCGCCTCCTGCTCGGGCGTGGTGCCCGTCGTCGCGGCCGTCACCGGACCCGCCGTGTCCGGTCCGGCGCTGCTCATCGGCCTCTGTGACGTGGTGATCATGACCGAGGAGGCGTATGCCTTCGTGAGCGGCCCCGCGATGGTCGCGGAGTTCACGGGCGTGCAGGTCTCCACCGCCGAACTCGGCGGCGCCGAGGCGCACGCCCGCCAGAGCGGCGTGGCGCAGATCGTCGTGCCCGACCGCGAGGCCGCCGTGGCCGAGATCGCCCACGTCCTTGCGTTCCTCCCCGACAGCGTCAACGAGTTGCCCCCGCACCTGCCCACCTCCGACCCCGCCGACCGGCGCCTCGAGCGCGCGGGGGCCGCGATCCCCGCGGCGTCGACGGGCAGCTACGACGTGCGCGAGGTGGTGCGCGATCTGGTGGACGACGACTACCTGCTGGAGCTGCGCGACCGCTGGGCGCCCAACCTCGTGACGGGCCTCGCATCCATCGGCGGACGCGTCGTGGGCGTGGTCGCCAACCAGCCGCTCGCCCTCGCGGGCACGCTCGACATCCTGGCCTCGCAGAAGGCGGCTCGCTTCGTGTCCTTCTGCGACGCGTTCAACATCCCGCTCGTCACCCTCGTCGACACGCCGGGCTTCTACCCGGGCAAGGATCTGGAGTGGCGCGGGATGATCCGCCACGGCGCTCAACTCGTGTTCGCCTACGGGCGCGCCACGGTGCCGCGGGTGTGCGTCATCCTGCGCAAGAGCTACGGCGGTGCGTACATCGTCATGGACTCCAAGCGCATGGGCAACGACGTCTGCCTCGCCTGGCCCACGGCCGAGCTGGCCGTCATGGGGGCGGGGCAGGCCTCCGCGGTGCTCATGCGCCGCGCGGACGACGAGGCGCGGGCCGAGTACGAGCGCGACTACGCCGAACGCCTGCTCAACCCGTACGTGGCGGCCGAGCGCGGCTACGTCGACGCGGTCATCGAGCCCGCCGAGACGCGCGTCGAGGTGAGCGCCGCGCTCGAGATGCTGCTCGAGAAGCGTGAAAAGTTGGTGAACCGCAAACACGACAACACGCCCCTCTGACGACCCTCGGTAGCATGACGGCGATGGCCGACACGATCACCGTCGTCGACGACCGGACGGGCAAGCGGGTGACGATCCCGATCGTGGGCGGTGCCATCCCGTCGAGCGCGCTGCGCGAGCTGGACCCCGATCTGCTCGTCTACGACCCGGCCTTCATGTCCACGGCGGCGTGCCGCTCCTCGATCACCTTCGTCGACGGCGATGCGGGCGTGCTGCGCTACCGCGGGTACCCGATCGAGCAACTCGCCGAGCACTCCACCTTCCTCGAGGTGGCCTATCTCCTGCTCCACGGCGAACTGCCGACCGCGTCGCAACTCGACGCCTGGGCCTACGACGTCACCCACCACACGATGATCCACGAGAACATGCGCAAGCGCTTCGTGGACGGCTTCCACTACGACGCGCACCCGATGGGCATGTTCGTGTCGTCGGTCGCGGCACTCGGCACCTTCTACCCCGAGGCACACCGGGTCTTCGACCGCGCGGTGCTCGACAAGCAGACGCTGCGCCTCATCGCCAAGGTCCCCACGCTCGCCGCGATGTGCTACCGCTTCTCGCTCGGGCTGCCCTTCGTCGCCCCCAACAACTCCCTCGGCTTCGGCGCCAACTTCCTCAACATGATGTTCAAGATCGGCGACGACCACGAGGTCGACCCCACGCTCGCGCGCGCCATGGAGATGCTCTTCATCCTCCATGCCGACCACGAGCAGAACTGCGGCACCACCGCACTGCGCACCGTGGCCTCGGCGCATGCCGACCCGTATTCCGCGGTCGCGGCGGGCGCCGCGGCCCTCTACGGCCCGTTGCACGGCGGGGCCAACGAGGGCACCCTGCGCATGCTCGCCGAGATCGGCGACATCTCGCAGGTCGACGACTTCATCGCCGCCGTCAAGGCCGGCAAGGGCCGCCTGATGGGCTTCGGCCACCGCATCTACAAGAACTACGACCCGCGCGCGATGCTCATCAAGTGCACGGCCGAGGACGTCTTCAAGGTCACGGGCAAGAACCCGCTCCTCGACGTCGCGCTCAAGCTCGAGGAGGTCGCGCTCAAGGACGACTACTTCATTTCGCGCAGGCTGTATCCCAACGTGGACTTCTACTCGGGGCTCATCTACCAGGCGCTGCGCTTCCCGAGCGAGATGTGCACGGTGCTCTTCGCGATCCCCCGCACCGCCGGCTGGCTCGCGCACTACCGCGAGTTGCTCTCCGACGAGGCACAGAAGATCAGCCGTCCCCGGCAGTGGTACGTGGGCGAGGCGGCGCGCGACTACGTGCCGCTCAGCGCACGTCGATGACGATCTTCCCCACGTTCTCGTTGGCCTCCATGCGCCGGTGCGCGTCGGCCATCTCCTCCAACCGGTAGCGGCGGTCGATCACGGGCGCGAGCGCGCCCGACTCGAAGAGCGGCACGACCTCGGCCTCGAAGCGTCGCGAGATCGCGATTTTCTCCTCGAGTGGGCGAGGTCGCAGCACCGTGCCCACCAACCGCCCGCGGGCCCGCATGAGCAGCCCGAGCGGCACCGCGGCGTCTCCGCCGCCCATCACGCCGACCTGCACGATCGTGCCGCGCGGCGCGAGGCACGCCACGTTGCGCGCCGCGTAGTCGCCACCCACCACGTCCAGCACCACGTCCACGCCCGCGCCGTCGGTTTCACGCCGCACCACCTCCACGAAGTCCTCCGTGCGGTGGTCCACCGCGGCGTGCGCCCCGAGCGCGAGGCACGCCGCGCGCTTTGGCGCCGAGCAGGTCACGATCACGCGGGCCCCGACGGCCCTGCAGAGCTGGATCGCCGCCGTGCCGACGCCCGAGCCCCCCGCGTGCACGAGCGCCGAGCACCCGCTCGCGAGGCCGCCCTGCACGACGAGCGCATCCCATGCCGTGACGAACACCTCGGGCAATGCGCCGGCGTCGCCGAGCGCGACGCCGCGCGGCACGCGCACCGTCTGGCGCTCGTGGACGCACACGAACTCGGCGTATCCACCACCGCTCACGATGCCCATCACCTCGTCGCCCGGACGCCGACCCGCCACCCGCGCACCCACCGACTCCACCACGCCCGCATACTCGAGCCCGGGGATCTCGTGCGGACCGGGGAACGGGTCGGGGTACAGGCCCATCCGCTGGAGCACGTCCGCGCGGTTCACCGCCGTCGTCTGCACGGCCACGCGCACCTCGTCGGGCGCGGGCGTGGGAGCGGGCACCTCGCGCACCACGA
>Ga0233425_10005213_pt1 | contig 20777 bp, 22 predicted proteins | sample Watercolumn_Towu_2_FD_181712 | JGI IMG/M metagenome (GOLD analysis project Ga0233425, IMG submission 181712) | Freshwater microbial communities from Lake Towuti, South Sulawesi, Indonesia - Watercolumn_Towuti2014_140_MG | ecosystem: Environmental > Aquatic > Freshwater > Lake | place...
CTTAACTTATCAATTTATGATAATTTTCTCGCTTGCATTTAGCTTTATAAAACTTCTCATGACTTTTCCGGTCTTGATTGAAGGTGGGAGCATGCTGCCGACTTTTAGCGAGGGGGAGATGGTGTATATGGGTGGGTATGAAGCGAGGATTGAGGGTGTCGAGAGGGGGGACGTGGTGGTGTTTGGGTTTGGAAAAAGTGATAGCGGCGGTGTGGTTGGTGGTGAGGCGAATGTTCTTGGTGGTGTGAGTGACGAATACCTTTTTATAAAGCGTGTAATTGGTGTGCCGGGTGATAGAGTTGTGATTCGTGATGGTGGAGTTGAGGTGAATGGAAAAATGTTGAGTGAGCCATATTCGCGCGGGGAGACGAAGATTGATTCTTTTGAAAATCCGATTATGAGTGCGGATGCGCAAGGGATTGTTTACAATGTTCCGGCGGGGAAGTATTTTGTGCTTGGGGATAATAGAGAGGCGAGTGTGGATAGTAGGAATTTTGTGGGGACGTATGTGGATGGGGCGGAGGTTTGCGGGAAGTTGGTGGTGGGGGTGTGGAGGTAGGCGAGAACGTTCTGAGAACGTTCTTTAGTAGGAGGGGTAGTGAAGAACGTTCTGAGAACGTTCTTGAAATGGGGATTGCAACAACTATTTATGTCAAAATATCACATACAATTAACTCCTGATGCGGAAAAAATCGCTACGCGAAAGTCGTTTGGCGATGCGCTTGTGAAGCTCGGCGCGAAGCACAAAAATATTGTTGTGCTTGACGCGGATTTGTCATGCAGTGTTGGGACGGCGAAGTTCGCGAAGGAGTTTTCTGAAAGGCATTTTAATTTTGGGATTGCGGAGCAAAATATGCTGGGAGCGGCTGCCGGTTTTGCAACGAGAGGGAAGGTTCCCTTTGCTTGTAGTTTTGCGATTTTCTCTGCGGGGCGAGCGTGGGAAATTATTAGAAATTCAATTTGTTATCCGAATTTGAATGTGAAAATTATTGGCTCTCACGCGGGGATCCTTACCGGCGAGGATGGTGCGAGTCATCAAGCTTTGGAGGATATTGCCATTATGCGCGCTATTCCAAATATGAAAATTGTTCAGCCGGCGGATCATTTTGAAACTTTGAGTGTGATGGAAGAGTTGATGAAGGATTTTGGGCCGACGTATGTGCGGCTTTTGCGGCAGGGAACGTCAGTGATTTATAGTGGAGTGGCTGGTGAAGGTGATGGTAAAAGTGTTGGTAAGAATGCGGCTGACACTGCCGTCGCGAAATTTAAATTTGGAAAGTCTGATATTGTCCACGGTGGCGAATATAAAAAAGCAGATGTCTGTATTTTTGCGAGCGGGGCATTGGTCGCGTCGAGTATTTTTGCGGCGCAGAAAGTTGAAGGGGAAAGCAAAAAGAAAATTATTGTTGTGAATGTGAGCTCGATTAAGCCGATTGATGTTGAGACTATTGTTGATTGTGCCGGGCGCGCGAAAGTTTGTATGACGGCGGAGGATCATAATATTATCGGTGGGCTTGCTGGCGCTGTCGCTGAAGTTTTTGCGGAGAATGGAATCGGAAAAAAGTTAGTGCGAATTGGAATGGAGGATCGGTTTGGGGAGTCGGGGAAGTCCGGTGATTTATATAAAAAATATGGATTGGATGAGGGGGGGGTGGAGAAAAAATTAAGGAAGATTTTATTGTGATAGTCGTGGCTGAGTATTTTGATTTTTTAATTTCTTAACCGTTCTGCTGCTAACGCTTTTTCGGTTATGTTTCTTGTGCTGAGGTAGATGTCTCGTAATGTCGTTTTCCATGCACGTCTTTCGCGCGGGAGCCATGTTGCTAGCCCTCTTTCTGTGGACGATGCCGAACGTAACGTTCTTCTCTTGCCCTTTACAGTTTTTCGGTGGGTTTTCTTAAGTTCTGCGTAGATTGAGTGTCTAATTTCATTTATATGTTGGTTCGCTATGCGACGTTCCTTTCGTTTTTCTTTTAACATCCTTTTCTTTTCTTTTCTTTTTTTGCTGTTGTCCCACGATTCGCAGTCTGCCACCTCTTCCGTTAGTCTTTCTATTTCTTTTTCTAACTTGGTTAGTGGAGCTCTCATGACTTTACGTGCTCTGTTTTTGTATTGGTTGATATGTCTTCTGCATTGGTCTCTTTCATCTTGGCATTCAGCGGGAACATGGATTGGTAAAAGTGTATTGTCGACTTTTTTTGGGTCGAATGTTGTTTCTGGGTAGGTTGGGTCGTCTTTGTCTAGTTCTTCGAATTCATCATCTTCTCCCCAATGTAACAGAAAGTCACCCGCTGCTAGGTGGCTTCTTCTTATTTCCTGTCTCCAAGATTTTTTCCATTTTGAGCTTCTGGCTCGTGATTCGCGGGCTATCTCTCTTTGAGTGGGCGGCTTGGCTGCGTATTTTGAATATTCTCCCAAAGGTCCGTGTGTTGGGAGGTGTTCGTGTAATTCTCCGACAAGGTCATGTTCGGTTGGCCAAGAGACTGTTCTTGCGAAGAGTGGAGCGTCTGGGCTTGTGTAGGTGCGTGCCCATTCTTCGAATTCTTTGTGATCGTTATACATAAAACTATCGATATTGCTATGAGTTTACGTGGGAGATATTGTATCAGAATTCCTGGGTTAGTCAAGACATCTAGTTATTAGTTTTTATATCTAAAGTTTGTAAATTATTTTCTGCTGTGTTGTCTAAGTTTAGACAACACTTTTTTGTGGTTTTGTGTTGCGTGGGGATTTTGGTTGGTGGTAGAGTTCGGAGCCCAAGAGGGTATTAAATAAAGATTTAAAAAATTTATGGCGAAGGGAAATATAAAAAAAGGGAAAAGTAAAGTTGGTCAGAGTGGCAGTATTTGCGGGTTGGAAAAGAAAATAGATGTGGGATTTGAGGGGATGGATAAAAGGTTTAAGAAGGTGGATGACTGGAGGGTGAGCATGGACAACTGGAGGTATAAAACCGATGTTTGGATGGAAGAGATGAGTGTCTGGAGAACGACTGTTAGTATTGATCTTGCGTGTATGAAAGAGGATATTCGTTGGATAAAGGAGGTTATGTATACCAAACAAGAGCACAATGAGTTAATGACCAAAATTGATTTTATGGTTGGTGAACTTCAAGAATCTCGTCGTGAAAGGCAAATTCAAGGTTATAGATATGTCACTATAAGTGATCAAGTTGATGATCATGAAAAGAGGATAGGGGTGTTGGAGAAAAAGGCGTGAGCGGGCGGGGACATTTTCCCCCGCCAAGGCGGGGTCGATGTTTGTTGTACGTGCAAACTTTTGTTCCGGATTTATTTTGCTTTTTCTGCCTCTTTTTGCTATCTTGTCCTCCTTTTTAACGTGCAAATTGTATGAGTAAGAAAAGCGGGGAGGAGTGGCCAAAAAGATTGGATCTTTCGGATCCTGAAATTAGTCAGATTTTAACTGACGCTTTTGCCAAGCTTAAGGATGGTGGAAATGGTATTTTACCGCTTTTGAGGGAATGTTATCCGGGTTTTTCCGATGATGGTGGGCCGGAAAGTTTTTTTAGGAAAATTGGACTTTTGGATGAAAAAGGGGAGCTTGCGGCCGATAGAGGGAAAATCTCTTTGCGCACTTTGTGTGAGGCTCGCGGGCAGTTTGAAGATTCGTTTGGAGCGTTTACTGAAAGGGAGGGTATTTCTCCCGAGGATTCTGCACTTTTGAAACAGCCTATTGACGAGGCTGTGGAGGCTGTGAGAGGCAGGGTTGAAGAATGGCATAAAGAAAGAATGGCCGGTGGTGCGCAGGGAGATGCTGGGGTCGGAGCTGGGCAGGCTGATGCTGGACGTGGTGATCGGCAGGGATTTCGTGATCTGCAGAAAAGTGTCGCGAAACCGAGAAGTAATTTGGAGATTGGAAAAACTCTTCTTAAAGGAACTTTAAAAGTTGAAAGACAAGAAGATGGGAGTGTGAGGATGAGTTTTGGTTCAGATAATGACGTGTTTTTTAATTCACCGTTTGCCAGTAGGTCTGTGGTTGTTGGTTCCGGGCTTATGGTTCGTTCCGCCAAGAATGTTTTGAAAAAACTTTCTGGAAAAATTGGGAAAGGGAAGACTATGTCTGTTGAATGTATCGCGAAAGTGGTTGATTTAGAAATTGTGCAAAGGCGCGAAGGCAGGAACGATCACGATTTTTATGTTGATATTGTTTCCGTTTCTCCGGAGTCTTTGACGGCCGCGAAAGCTTTTGATGTTGGCGGTGGGAGAATACCTTTGCTTGATTTGTATAAAGTTGAGGATCCAGAGGGGGAGAGAGTGAAGGAGGGCGAGGGGTTTAAGGGGTTTAAGGAGATTGAAATGGGAAAGACTGAAATTAAAGGTTCGCTTCTTGTGAGGAATCCGTCTCATGGAATGCTGGTTTCTAATTATCTTGATGCTAAATTTGAGATGTCTAGTGATGGGCATGTTTATTATTGTAATGCAGAGGGCAGGATATTATTTTTGCCGGCCAGGATTCTCGTTTCTGTGAGTGAAGCGCGTTATTTGATGAAAAATTTGCCTTATCATCTTCCTTCCGGTCACAGTTGTAGATTGGATGCTACTGTTGTTTTGGCTGGGGACTTTGGCGACGGGGAAGTTAGGGATAGCAGGCTTCGTGTTGAGATTAAATCTATTGGAGATAATGTTGACGGGAAACCATTGGAAAATCTTTCTGAAGGTATGGTTCTTGATGGGGTTTGGGAGATTATCGCAGATGACCAAGGGTCTGTTTGCAGGGCTGTTTTTTGGCCGGACGGTTTGGACAGATTTACTTATTGCGCTGATTATGGTGATAAAAAAATCATTGCGCCCGAAGTTTTCTTTGCTGAGGCTAACAATGCTAAGTGCTGTTTTCCGAGAGGGACTTCTTTTAAGAGGGGGAGAAATTATTTTAGAGGGCAAGGAAAATTTCGGCATGTGACTAATTTAAATAGAAGTCGGCATGGTTTTGCGCCTGATCATAAATTTATTTTTGAGCCTGTTGATGTGGTGGGGGAATTGGATGATGGAGAAAAGAGGAGAACTGAGGAAAAGTTGATTGTTCCCGGGGATCATGTTCCTGGCTTTTTATGCGTTAGCAGAGGGAGTCCCGATGATTTTTTTGTCCAGGTCTATTTAGACAGAGATTCTGTTGGCGATAGGGATTTCGTGGATACTTCTGTTGAGGGGATTGGATGTATGAGAACTATTGGTTTGAATTCTCTCCACCAATTTACGATTGCAGATAAAAGAAAATTGGAAGAACGTTTCGGTGATTTTGAAATTGGAGAAAGAGCGACTTTTAAATGTGACGCTGAGCTTTTGAGCTGTTCGTCATGGTCGGTTTCCGATGTTCGTATTGAGCAAATTGGAGAGAAGACTGGTGATGACAGGGGGGAATGCAAAGTTGTGGATTTCAAGGAAGGGGATATTGATATTAATTCTGCGAGATTTCGGGGGAAATTGGTTGTTAAAGGTTTCGATATTGATAATTGGTATTTTGTGTTGAATGAAGGAATGGGGCCTTATCATTTCGATAGCACTGATCGTACTGGTAGACCGCAGAGAGTTTGTTTGGATTCGGGGTCGAAGTTGAAAATTTCCAAGTATGGCGGCAAGGCTTTGAGCTGTGATGTACTTAATTGTATTGCTGGGAGGGATGAAAAAGGGGTTGGCGCTGAAAGAGTTTTTGACGTTGAGGTGTTTTTAAAGAATGATTGGTTGTATGGAGGTGTGTTGGCTTGTGTTGCTAGAGTTGGGAAGGAGTTGACGGCTGCTGCTGAGGTTTCTGCGAATAATCTTGATTCGTTGGCGAGGACGCTTGGTGGGAAGAAGGCACATCAGAGCGAGGTGAATGGGAAGCTTGTGACGGGTTGTGTACTTGGAGGACGGCTTAACGTGAAGAATACTGGTGGAAATCTTTCTATGACTTTCTCTTTGCCATGGCGTGGTGAAGGAAATGGATATAAATCTGTTAATGAAACCGGAAATGTTGTTGATGTGAGTAGTGAGCTAAGTGTTGTGAATGGTGATGAGATGATTGGTGCTCTTCCTTTGAAAAAACCTGAGTCAGGCTGGACTTCCTATTTAGGTTGCGAGGTAATGTTTTGCGATCCGACTTCTAGGTATCCTGGGATGTGTTCGGTTTTTGTTTTAAAAACTTTTAACAATTAATTAATGCGACAAGAAGTTGTGAAAGATCCTTTTGCTCCTCAAGAATTAACTTCCAGGGAAGATGTTGGTTTGTTGATGGAAGGGGATTTTATTAGGGTTTTTAAATTTGGGAGGGAAGTTAAAGCGGTTGTTGGGAGTGGATCTACTGATGAGAGAAAAGTTTTGCTGTGGAGAGCCGTTGGCGGTTGTGTTTATAGAGCTTCTGTCCCTGTGCAGTATGCCTTTGTGGATCGCTGTGGGTTAAATTTGGAGATGCTTGCTGTAGAAATATATAACAGGTTTAATGCGACAGGCGATGATGTTATGCGTTATAGGGAGATTTCTGCGGAGCTGGAAAGATTTGGGTCTAGGGAGACTGGGGGATTATATTAACATACTGTCCTCAATCGGATATGTTGATGGGAGTTGTTCGTGGGCGTAGGCGCTAGTGGATTTCATTTCTTTTATTATTTGTGATTTGAGCAAAAAGTATTCGGACTCGGGGTATGGTTTGTTGAAGATGTAAAAGCGTTTGTGTTTTAAATAAACGCAAAAAAGGCAATGGTCGCATTGGAAGCATTGTTCGCAGTATTCCAAATTCGAACTTTCCCAGCAGTTGTAGCAAAAATTTGAATTGTAAAGTTTATACGCGGAGACGCAGTCGTAGTTTAATTTGCCGAATTCGCTGATTAAAACATCTACGCTGTCCTCGCATTTAAAAAGTTCCCAAGAATACGCGCAGTCGCGGCATTCTTTGGTTTCAAAACACGCGTGTACATTTTGATTATTGAAAATGTAATCGCCGGTGGAATTTTCGTTGTTGTGGCCGTGTGTGGAAATTTGAGGGGTTGCGGTGAGAATTTCTTCGAATTTTTTTGTTAAGAATTGGGGGTGAAGATGGTCGCTGCTTTTTAAGTTTTTTGTTTGTTCTTCGTAATCTTTTCGAGTGTATTGATGATTAAAAATGCAGAATTTTTTGTGGCGGAGATTTGTGCAGAGAAAGCAATTTTGGCAGCCTTTACATTCCGAGCAGTAACCGCAGTCGATGCATTGTTCGCATTCCTGGCAATTGTTGCAGTTATAGCATTTTTTGAGGCCGATGCATTCGTAGCAAAGTTCGCTATTGTGGACATCGTTGCAGTCGACGCAGTCGAGGTCGAAGAATAAATTTCGGCCGTAGAAACATCTTTCGCTTTCCATCGCGCTGACAATGAGATAGCAGTCTTTTACGCGGTCGATGTAATTACAAAAGTCGCTGTTTTCGTGCTGGATTTGGCCGATTGCCGCGCGTGGAAGCGAGTTGCGGAGGCGTTGGTATTCTTTGAGATAGTCGGTTGGCGGCGCTGCTGCTGGATTTGTTTTTTGAGTAGAAAAGAACATGTCTTGAATGTAGTTTGTCTATTGTGTTTCTTCAAAAAACGGCAGAAATAAGCCGAAAAACAGGTTTGGATGTTTTTCTGGGGTGAGAAGAAATTTGTCCTGGGGAAAAATACTTTGAGGCGGGGGTGGCGATCCCGGGGTCGAAATTTCTCAGGTTGGAAAAACTTATCCCGGGGTCGTCACCCCGGGGTCGTTGGAAAAGGATGCCTAGCGGTGTCTGCCAACTCCCAAAAAATATCTTCGTGCAGTCTTGCGATCAAAGGGTTTTTGATTTGAGTGCCGGTGATTTTTCCTTCTCTGTTTTTGAGCCAAATTGAAATGGTGTCGATGTCTGGGAATAAGGTTACAAATATATTTTTTAATCTTTCAGTTTCGAGGACTTTGGTGTCGCGGAGCTCTCTAATGTCGCGGTTGATGATCATTTCGCGGGAATATTTTCCAATTTCAGTCAAAATTGGGAATGCTTTTTTCCCGCGTTTTACACGCCGGCCCATGAATTGCTGGTCGGCTTCTACTCCCATGTTCTCGACCATCATTTCAAAACTTCCATACGCGAGACAAGTGTCAAAATTTAAATACGAAAGATCCACCCAATTCTCCGCCATTTCTTCGCTTCCGAAGGATTGGATTGCGACGTCTTCATAAGGAGTATTTAAAAGTTTTAAAAACGGTTTTACTTGCTTTAATGAGTCTGCTGTGCGGTAGAATTTTCGGCCTTTTGCGTAAATGGTTTCAATGAAATTTTCGATTGGATTTGCGATGATTTTCTTTTGTTTTCGTTCGCTTGAATTTGGGGTTTGAGCTGATGATAAAAGTCTTTTTTCTTCGAGTGCGCTAAAAATTTTATACGCGCGGTCTTTTGGGATTTTCGCGCTTTTTGCGATGTCAAAAATTGTCGCTCCGGGTTTTTTTAAAACGCTGATATAGAAGGCGATTTCATCTTCTTTTAAGTCAGAATTTGAGAGTGCGAGTTTTAATTTTTTAATAATGTCCATGTGGTTTTTCTGAAAGGTTGTCATTGTACGATATTTTGCTGATTTCGGCAATGTTTTTTGGTTTAAAATTGGTGTGTTGATTTGGTATGGTTTTCTCCTATTTTTTAACTTTGTTTTTATGGGATGTGATGATATAAATTGTAGTGTGATGATTGAAACATTGAGAGCAAAATTATCTCCTGAGCAGTTTGCGAAAGTCGAAAAAATAAAAAATCCTGAGTTTTGGAAGTTTTTGGCTGAGACGATTGAACTTTGCGGGCCAGACAGAGTTTTCGTATGCGATGATTCACCGGAGGATTTGGTCGCTATAAGAACGAAGGCGCTTGAAACAGGTGAAGAAAAACCACTTTCGCACAGCGGGCATGTTTACCATTTTGATCCTGAGTGGGATCAGGGAAGGGCTACGCTTGATACCAAAGTTTTGGTGCCTGAGGGAGTCAATTTTGGCAAAGAAATTTCTGTGAAAAATGTTGATGAAGCCAATAAGGAAATGGATGAATTGATGCGTGGCGCTATGGAAGGTAGGGAAATGCTTGTTCTTGTTTCTTGTCTTGGGCCGGTCGGGTCTAAATTTTCTATTATTGGCGTGCAGGTTACGGATTCGCCGTACGTTGTTGATAATGAAAGGCTTTTGTACAGAGGTGGGTATAAGGAAATGATGAGGCAGTCCGAGGCTGAAGGTGGCGGAAGATTTTTCAAATTTGTTCATTCGTCCGGTTCTTTGGATCAGTCCGGCAGGAGGATTTATATGGATCCTTTTAATGGAATTACTAGGAGTGTAAATACGCAATATGGCGGCAATACAATCGGGCTTAAAAAACTTGCGATGAGGCTGGCGATGAGAGCCGGGCTTGAGGATGGTGGGCGGGCTGAAAACGAAAGATGGCTGACTGAGCACATGCTTGTTATGGGGGTCAAAGGGCTTGAGAGCGAGGGGCATGGCGGCCGCAGGACATACATGATTGGGGCGTTCCCATCTATGTGCGGAAAAACGTCGACTGCTATGATCCCGAATGCTGAGGTTGTTGGGGATGATATCGCTTATATAAGAAATATTGATGGGGAAGCGAGAGCCGTGAATGTTGAAGCCGGAGTTTTTGGAATTTTGCAGGGGGTGAATCCTGATGATGATCCACAACTTATGCGTGCGATGGAAGAATCCGGGGACGTGGTTTATTCAAATGTTTTGGTTCATGATGGGGCAAAAGGAAAAGAGCCTTTTTGGACTGGAAAGAGTTCCGCTGTCCCGGAGCATGGTGAGAATTTTGCGGGGCAGTGGGAAAAAGGCTGTCTTGATGCTAATGGCAAGCCTGTTCCGGCGTCTCATCCGAATTCGCGTGTGACAATTTCTTTGAAAGATTTTGAAAATGTTGATGCTGAGGCTCTTGATAATCCGGACGGGGTGAAAGTTTCCGCTGTTGTTTATGGCGGGCGTGATCCTAGTACGTCCGTTCCTGTAATGGAAGCTTTGGATTGGCAAAACGGGTTGATGGTTATGGGGATGTGTCTTGAATCTGAAACTACCGCGGCTACCGTTGAAGGCGCAAAGCAGAAAAAAATAGCGTTTAATCCAGCTTCAAATATCGATTTTTTGTCTATGTCTGTGGCTGATTATGTTGGGCACAATCGTCGATTTTTTGAAGGGCTTTCTGGTCAGCCGAAATTTTTTGGAGTTAATTATTTTTTACAAGGCGCTGATGGAGAATTTTTGAATGGCAAAAATGACAAGTGGGTTTGGTATCAATGGATTGAAAAAAGAGTAAATGGCGAGGTTGATGTTGTTGAAACTCCTATTGGAGGGATTCCAAAATATGAGGATTTAGTTCCTTTGTTTAAAGAATTATTGGGCAAGGATTATATTCGTGAGGAGTACGAAGAGCAGTTCGCTATCAGGAAAGATAAAATTTTGGAAAAAATTGCTCGTGTCCGTGCTGTGTATAAAGATTCTTCACGCGTGGGGGAAAATGTTCCGCTTGAGCTTTTTGAGCAGCTGGATAGGCAGGAGGCGAGTCTTTTAGGCGGTTAGACTGCGATATTCTTTTAGAATTTCTTTTACCACCGGTGGGTTTTGGTGTCTTTTTACTTTTCTTTGCCATTGTTCGAGTTCGGCAATTAGAGCAAGGTCTTCTGCTGCGAATGGGGTTTCGTTTTGTGATTGGAGTTCTCGGTATTTTTCTAATGTTATGTCAATTAGTCTTGGCAATGAATTGAATAGAGGATAATTTCCATTATCGTGTTCGGTCATTGCGTACCTTATCAATACATCCGTGGTAGCGTGCAATCGTTTCAATGAGTGCTCTGTTTCCAAGTTATTTGCGCGATCTTCTATTTTTGTTATCAATGCTGTTTGGGCGATTTTTGGAGATGAATTTTGAGCGGCCGGGATTGCGTTTAGACGGACTAGGAATTCGGTAAGTTTTTGCCATTCGTATCTTTCTCCTTCATATCTTTCTCTTATTTTTTGTTTTTCCGCTATTTCTTTTTCTGCTGGTGTGAGCCTGGTGTTGTCCGATACTATCCTGAGTGTTTGCAAAAGTTCTTTTTCAACGGTTTCGTCTACTAAATTTAACATTTGTTTTTTTACTTCTGATCTGGTTTTTCCGAAGCCGCTCACTATTACCGGGTCTATTGTGCTGTCGTCTGTGTTCGCTATTCTTTTTACGAATTCGCTCACGGCTTCTTCTGCTGACAGAGTAGTGTCTTCCGACATGTCGTGTATTTGGCAGATCGCGATCAGGGTGACAAGATTTATTTTTTCTCTAATTTCTTCTGTTATTCCTTCAATTACAAATGGCATTACATCGAGCATCGCCATATTTGATACCTGCATTGTGTGGTGTACGTATGGGATTTTTCGTGCTCTTCGAAGTCTTGTTCCTGTTTTTTGTTGGTGATGCGCTGCCTTTGCGGCTGAATGGAATCTGTATATTGAATTTATTACTCTGACGAAGGCGTTTCTTTGGATAATTTCTTGTCTTAATATGTGGTCGTGCGGCAAAATCGATTTATCTCTGTCTTTTTCCAGCAGCATTTCGTAATACAGTCTTAATAGCAAAAGATATTTGTTATGTTCGTCGCTTACGGTTTTTCTCAAAGATTTCTCGGTTGTTTGCCATATTTCTATATCAGAAGTTTCACCTGGTTTTTGCGGGGCGTGAGTGATAATTACGCTTATTGCGCGGCTGAATTCGCCTCTTAATTTTACAGGGGGGGATCCTGTTATCGCTTTTGCTTCTTTGTCTGCTTTGAAATTTCTTCCTGTCCCCCAGTGTTTTTTTAGAGCTTCAACCGCTGATGAAAATTTTGTTTGTTGTTTTGTTAATGTGTTCCAAATATTTCTTATTCTTTCTTTGTCCTGATCCATTAATCCCGACTCTATTTCTTCGAATTTTAAATACTGGGGGATTGCACTGTGTTCCTCTTCCAGCCACAAGAGATAGGCGCTTTCCTGACTTGAACAATCTTCGGCATGAGTGTTGAATGGAAATCTTTCGAGCCACATCGCGAGATAGCCGAGTTTTAGAAGTCGGTTTTCTTGGATTCGTTCCGGGATTTCTGATTCTATGCTTGGGAAAAGCAAATTTGTTTGTTTAAAAGCCAAAAATTGGACGTACGGCCGTGTATCGTACCCCTCTTTTTACTTTTTTGTCAACTTGGGTTGGATTTTTTGGGATTGGGATGATAGAATTGCGGTACAAAGTAAACTTAACCTATGAAACAAACTTTATTGAAAATTTTTTCAGGCTCGTCTCATCCTGAATTGGCGGCGGAGATTGCAAAGCATTTGGGTGTAAAGGTTTCTCAAATGACTTTAAAAAAATTCGCGTGTGGAGAGGTATATGCGAGAGCGGAAGAGAGCGTGCGCGGCTCGGATGTCTATGTAATCCAAACCTCTACTGCAAATGTGAACGAGGATTTGATGGAGCTTTTTGTGATGCTGGATAGTTTGAAAAGGTCGTTTGCCGGGAGGCTGCATGTTGTGATGCCGCATTATGCGTATGCTCGTCAGGATCGTGTCGCTACTCCGCGTGAACCGATTTCCGCGAAGCTGGTTGCAAATTTGATTTCTGCGGCTGGCGCGGATCATGTGATTACGCTCAATCTTCACAGCGATCAAGAACAGGGGTTCTTTGATTTCCCGGTTGATAACGCTAATACAGAAAAGCTTTTTGCTGAATATTTTAATAAAAAGAAGATTAAAAATTTGGTGGTTGTTTCTCCCGATGCCGGAGGCGCTAAGGCCGCTAAACATTTTGCGAATTTGATTGGTGCGAATTTGGCGATTATCCATAAGCAGAGACCGGAGCACAATGTCGCTGAGGTTATGCATGTAGTTGGAGATGTCGAAGGGAAAACTTGTCTCATTTACGACGATATGATTGATACCGCGGGGAGTGTTACCGCTGCGGTTGGCGCTTTGAGAAAACGCGGCTGTGGAAAGGACATGTATTTGGTTGCGACTCATCCGGTTTTTTCTCCTCCCGCTACCGAGAGGTTGTCAAAGGCTGGGTTTAAAGAGGTTGTTGTCACAAATTCGATTCCTTTGCCTGCCGGCAAAAAATTTAGGGGGCTTACGGTTCTTTCGATCGCTCCTCTTTTCGCGAGAATTATTCAAAATGTTCATGACGACAAGTCTGTTACAAAAGCATTTAATTAATCTTTTATGAATTTGTATGTTGGGTCGGATCATGCTGGATATTCGATGAAAAATTCTTTGAAAGAATATTTGATGGGTGAGGGGCATGATATTGTTGATGTTGGCACTTTTTCTGAGGATTCTGTTGATTATCCTGACATTGCGCGTGAGGTTAGCGAGAAAGTTTTGGAAAATCCTGGGGCGTTTGGTGTGCTTGTTTGCGGAACCGGAATTGGAATGCAAATGACTGCGAATAAACTTAAGGGGATTAGAGCGACTGTTGCGACGAATGAAAATATGGCTGAAATGTCGCGCAAACATAATGACGCGAATGTGATAACGCTTGGGGGGAGAACGACTGATCTTGAGCTTGCGAAAAAAATTGTTGATAAATTTTTGGCGACAGAGTTTGAGAATGAAGAGAGGCATGTGAGGAGAGTGAAAAAAATTGAGGGGTCTTCGAGGTAAGTCCGGAACTCGGCTACCCCCTTTAGTTAAGTCCGGAACTTGTATCTTATGAAAATCGCACCATCGATCTTGTCCGCAGATTTCTCTAAATTAAAATCTGAAATACGAAGCGTAGCTGCAGTTTCCGACATGATTCATATCGATGTAATGGACGGGCATTTTGTGCCGAATATTTCGATCGGTGTTCCTGTTGTTGAGTCGTTGGCGAAGATGGTGACACTTCCTCTTGATGTTCATTTGATGATTGAATCGCCGGAAAAATACGTGGTTGCTTTTGCGGATGCGCTTGCGAGTGGAGTTGGTTTGAAAAAATTTAATCGTGACATTAGCCAGGATTTTATAACTGTTCATGCGGAGGCGTGCGGTGGAAGTGGCGCTTTGGGTGGAGCTGCCGGGTCGGTTGAGGCTTTGTCTGAAGTTTTGAAAATGATTAAGGCTCGCGGAATTAAAGCTGGGTTCTCTGTAAAACCCGCGACGCCGATTGAGCAATATGAATCTGTTTTGCCATTGGCGGATATGGTTTTGATAATGACGGTTGAGCCGGGTTTTGGCGGACAAAAATTTATGGATTATATGATGGCAAAGGTGAAATGGCTGAAGGGGAAGTTGGATGAACATGCAGCGGGAACCGCTGCCAATGCTGGGGCAGGCTTGGCTCAGGGCTCTTCGGCCGTGCCAGGGCGAGCCGTGTTTGAAATTGAAGTTGATGGTGGAATTAATGCTGAGACTGCGAAGATTGCAAAAGAATCCGGTGCGAATGTTTTGGTTGCTGGGAATTATATTTTTAAATCGAGGAGCAGGAAGAGCAAGATTGAGGCGCTTAAGTAGCCGGTGAACGGGTTGGGCTACGTTTACGTGAGCCTATTTTTATGTTATAATAACATTGTGAAAATGGAAAAATTAAGACAATCTGTTGAGAGTTATGGTATTCCTGACGAGGTTTTAAAAGGGATTGTTTCTGATGGGAGCAAGGTTGATTTTCATTCTTCTTTTGAAAGAGAAGAATTTGGAGATACTCCGCGTGAAAGGAATGTACATGTGTTTTTGAGAAATACTTTGGATGAAACCGGAAGGGTAAAAAGTTTTACAATTGAATTTAAGAATCAGGGCAGACTGGTTGGTGTTTTTGCAGTTGCTGTTGGTGTGGATGGCGGGTTGAATGTTGTCCATAGGAGAGTTGACCCGGAATATCAAGGATATGGTTTTGGATCTGCGGCTTTTGATATTGTTGAAATGATTTCTGCTTTGAGCGGGAGGGCTGTTGAAGTTGATATTACTGAGCCTGATGTAAAAACTCCTGATGGTGGGTTTGCCGTCAGTGCTGTTCAGTTGGATACGTTGGCGGTTTTGGGAAAACGCGGATTTTTGCCTGCTGACTCAACCGCGCTTGGGATTTTGCAAAAAATTGAAGCCAAAGAAGGCTTTGATTTTGTTCATCCGTCTGATTCTGGGCCGAAGGCAATTCCTCAGTCTAGGGAGCCGATTTCGGTTGTGATGAGGGGAGGGGTTGGTGGTGGTGTGTCCGGTTAGCAAGTGATGTGATCGATATTTTCTATAATTTCTCCACGATTTTTTCCATCAACGTCTTCTTTTTCCCGAGCCAAAAGATGTAGAGGATTTCGAGGATGCCGACTGTGTTGACGAGGAGAAATACGATGAACCACGGTTTGCTGTCATTTTTTACCGATTTCCAAAGAGCGATTCCTTTCCATGGAAGTGTCCAGATGGCGAGAATTAAGATCAGCCACCAATAGTTTGTGAGAAAAGTTAGTTGCCTCAAAACTTCCTGCGGGATTTCAGGTGTCAAAGTTTCCATAATTTTTTTGGTTAAATTTATTTAGGCTGCCAAAGTTTCATCATTTCCGTCATGTGATCCATTGCTAGTCCACATGTCAAAAAGACACCGATTACACCGAGGACGATCAGAATGATTGTCCATGTTGCGAGAGTTCCTTTTTTCATGAATTTTGCTGCGTAGATGACGAGCATTACGAGCCCTAAAAACGTCATTGCTCCGAAGAACATGTGAGCTTGCATCCATAGCGATGAAACAAAATTTTGTCCGAACATCATCATATAGAGGGGTTATGTGATATTTGATTTGGATTTTAGCATGAATCGGGGAATTTTGCTTGATTTTTTGTAATAACTTATGTATTATACTTATGTAAGTTATTAATTCATTGAAGATGGCCAGGACGGCACGGATACATTATCAGAGGGTTACTCTCTCATTTCCTTCCGATTTCATTGGCTTGCTTAGGCGTAAAGTTGGCGTTGGTAGAATGAGTAATTTTCTTGTGGAAGCTGGAAAGGAAAAGTTGACTCCCGTTTGCACGGATGCAGATGAGTTAGTGAAAGAGCTAAGAGAGTTTCGTAGAACTGCGGTGAAAAAAACAAACAAAAGTGCTGTAGAACTATTAAGGGAAGATCGTTATGGCGAAAGGTAAAATAAAATTTGATCCGAAAAAGTTTTTATATAAAAATTTAATTATTGATGCTTCTGTTGTGGCAAAGGCTTTTTTAGACGAGGAGGGGAGTTTTGCAGCTGATGAGCTTATGAGAATGAGCAGCAGAAAAGATTTGAATATTATGGCTCCGTCTATAATTTTACCTGAGTTGCTTAATGTTTTGTCGAAGAATTTCAGGAATTTTGAAAGAGTGAGATGGGCGTTTGAATTATTTAAGGATTTTGGCATTGGGATAATTGATCCGGATAATTCTTACATAATGGGTGCTATTAAAAATGCTTGTGAATATAAAAATGTTTCTTATTACGATGCCTCTTATCATGCTCTTGCGCGGGAATTTGGGGCAGTTTTTTTGACCGCTGACAAAAAGTATTATGATTCAGTTAAGGAGAAAGAGAACATAGTTCTTTTTGAGTAGATGTTGTGTTGCATAAAATTGTAGGCTTCTTTTAGCGATGGAGGCTGGTTGTTTTTTTTGCGCTTCATTCTGTCAAATTCTTCTGGAACTTTTACTATTGACCTTTGGACGAAAATTCATAAAATGCGTGGTCTATGGGAGAAAAATTAAAAATTGTGTTTGCGGATGATGAGTCTTGTTGCCGTGAGCTTGCTGGTGCTGCTTTGGATGTTGCGATGGCTGGGGTTCCTGGTGTTGATGTTGAGGTGACTGACACTAATGATGGGGTTTTTGCTTTTGAGCATGTCATGGGGCATGGCGCTGATTTGTTGATTTCTGATGTTGGAATGCCAAGGCTTTCGGGGCCGGAGAGTGTCGCGAGGATTTTTGAAAATAGTGGAAGCGAGAGAATGGTTCCGTATGTTGCTTTTGTTACCGGTGGTGTTTCTGCATGCAGTGATAAAGAGCTGCTTGCTAGGTTGGTGGAAGATCCGAGGGTTTTGGGGATTTTGCCGAAGCCGGTTACTCCTGACAGTGTTGCGGCTTTGCTCAGAATTGTTTCTGTTAGAAAGGGGTTGGTTGGAGCCGGTGTTTTGCCGAAGGAGTTTGCTATTGATGACGCAGTTGAGAGTGTGCGTGCGAGGACAGTGCAGGCGTGTACGTCTTGGGATATACCTTTTAATCCGGGTCTTGGTTCAAATTTTTCGCGAAATTGTAAATAAGATAGAAGGCTGCTGTTCCCGCGTATGCGGCCAATGTGCCGAGCCAGATTCCAATGATTGGGAATGTGATGCCCGCGATGTACGCGTAGATGATGAAGCCCGGGATGCCCGGGAAGAAAAATGATTTTGCGATGGATGGGATTATTTTTTTGCCGTGGGTGCGGTAGTATATGAGGAATGTTGCGGTGTATGCGGCGGGGAAGACGGTGAAAAGGCCGCCCCAGACATTGCCGAAGGTGTTTGAGAGGATAACGATGGTTGTGATGATGGAGCCGCCGATGAATGATCTTATCAGCGTGTGCTGTATTGTCATTGGGACAGGTTCGATTTTGGTTTCTTGAGGAAGTTTTCTTATTAAAAAATACATTATCAAAATTGGGGGGATGCAGTAGGCGAGCGACAGCGTGAAATTTTCCGGGGGGAATTTTATTAAGGCAAAGGCTGAAACTGCCCAAGAGGCGAATCCTCCAATGAAACTTATCGCTTGGTTAAATTTTGATAAATATGCGAAGATTAAGACGAAAATATAATCAACCGCTATTGCTGCTGGAATTACGATTGAAGCTTCGCGAGTATCTTGCGGTGTTTTTGTCAGAGCTATAAAAATGAATCCCAGAGCCATTGTTGAAGGAATTGTTAGAATTGAGCCGCGCCATTTTAGCGGTACTCTTTCTCCAAAAAGAGTCTGCAAGGCGATAAAGATTCCGCCGGCGAGAAAGGATGTGATGAGTTGGATGGTAAACATTGGTTAAAGTTTCTTTTTTAATTCTTCAAGACTGATTGTTTTTTCTTTTGTTCTTGCCAAAATTTCTTTTTCGGAAATTCCGTATTTATCATTCTCTGTGAATTCTTGAATTAAATTTACGTTTATCATTGATAATTTTTTATGGTGACCCCAGTAGGAATTGAACCTACATCACAGGCTCCGCAAACCTGTGCTCTATCCGTTGAGCTATGGGGCCTTAAAAAGCGGCGATATAGTACTTGAAAAGGGTTTTTCAGGCAACTATAATCTGATCCATGTTTAAACCGAGAGGATACAATGTTGCGTTAAAGACTGGGAGTCTTCCGGAGACGATTTCTCCGCATATTTTGAAATTGATTCGTTTGACCGGTGGTGTTGATGGGCCGATTGGAAGGCAGTTTGTGGCTTGTCCAAGCCTTGAAAATGATTTTGCGTTGCGCGATTGCGATCCTTTGGATGAGGTTGCGAATGAGGTTTTGCCGGGGGTGATTTATAAATATAGAGGGGAAGTTGTGGAGGGTGGAGCGAAGATGTCTGGGAGTTGTTGTGTGCCAAAGAAGTTTGGCCGTGTTCTTTGGACGGTTACTAATTTTTGCGCTTCGTATTGCAGATTTTGTACGCGAGGGAGGTTGAGCGGACTTAATAAAAAATTTGATTTTGTGAGCGATAGGAATGTTGAAAAAGTTTTTTCTTTTTTGCGGAAGCATAGTGAAATTAACGAAGTTATTTTGTCCGGCGGTGATCCTTTGACTTTGCCGAAAGATCGTTTTGAAAAAATTGTTTTAGGGCTTGCTGATCTGCAAAAAAGAGGATTTGTTGATATTGTGAGAATTGGGACGAGATTGCCGATTGTTAATCCTTTGTCTGTGCGTGAATGGCATTATCGGCTGGTTGGGAAATTGAAAAATCCATATTTGATGGTGCATATAAATCATCCTTTGGAGTTGACGCGTGAGGCTTTGCGCGTTTTGGAAAATTTTAGAAAAAAATCTTTTGCTTTGGAGTATTCGCAGAGTGTTTTGTTGAAAGGCGTGAATGATTCTGCTGAAATTTTGTGCGAGCTTTTTAATAAATTGGCGGCGAATGGGATTCGGCCGTATTATCTTCTTCAAAATGATCCAGTCCCGTGGGCGAAACGGTTTATTGTGCCTTTGAAAAAAGCTGTTAGGATTTGGCAGGAGGTAAAGTCTTGCAAGTCTGGGCTGTCGGGGGTTGCGGCGACTTGCCGGTTTGTTGTGGATACGGCTGGAGGTGGAAAAATCCCGGTGCCGGATGGTGTTGGGTGGGGGGAGAGGGTGCGGTAAAGTTAGAGGGGTGACGATCCCGGGATGGGTTTTTGCAACCTGGGGAATTTCGACCCCGGGGTGGCGATCCCGGGATGAGTTTTTTGAATCTGAAGAAAATCGACCCCGGGATCGGTTAGGCTAGATTTGCCTCCAGTGTTCTGGTAAAATTTTTGGGATGATTTGAGTTTGTGAATGTTCAGTGTTTTTTAACTTTTTGAAATTGATTCAAAAGCTTGATAAAAAATTTGTATTAAAGACCGACCTAACGCCAAAGGGCGATCAGCCGCAGGCGATAGAGGGTTTGGTGAAAGGCTACAATTCTGGCAAGAAAAATCAGATTTTGTATGGAGTAACGGGTTCGGGGAAGACCTATGTCATGGCAAAAGTTATCGAAGCTTTGCAAAAACCGGCGTTAATTTTGTCACATAATAAAACTCTTGCGGCGCAGTTATGCGGTGAATTTCAGGATTTTTTCCCGGATAACGCGGTTAGTTATTTTGTTTCATACTATGATTATTATCAGCCGGAGGCGTATCTGCCTGCGACCGATACTTATATCGAAAAAGATGCTGCTATCAATGAAGAAATTGAAAAGTTCCGCCACAAGGCGACGACAAATTTGCTTACGAGAAACGACACTTTGGTAATTGCGACCGTGTCTTGTATTTATGGCATGGGTGATGTTGATGATTATATGCAGTTGGCGCAGACTGTTAAGGCTGGTGATGTTATTCAACGCGATGTGTTTTTGAGGCATTTGGCGGACATGCAATACATGCGTTCTGGAATGGATTTTAAGCAAGGAATGTTTCATGTTCTTGGTGATACGGTTGAGGTTTTTCCTCCTGATAGAGACACTGTTTATCGTTTTGATTTTTTTGGAGACGATATAGAAAAAATTGAAGAAGCGGATTCGTTTACCGGCGAAGTTATTAAGGCGATGGATGCGGTGACAATTTTTCCTGCGAAGCATGATATTACGACTGAAACTAAAATAAAAAATGCGGTTAAATTGATTGAAAAAGATTTAAAAGAGCGTTACGACCAATTGAAAAAAATGGGAAAAGATATTGAAGCTGAGAGAATTAAGACCCGCACTGAATATGATGTCGAAATCATGCTTGAGACCGGTTATTGCTCTGGGATTGAGAACTATGCGAGGTATTTGCATGGAGATGGAAGTAGGGCTCTGCCGCCGGATTCGCAGCCTACTACGCTTATGGATTATTTCCCGGACGATTACATTTTGTTTATTGATGAATCACATATCACCGTTCCGCAAATTGGGGCGATGCACGGCGGGAATTATTCGCGAAAATTGAATTTGGTGGAGCATGGTTTTAGGCTTCCTTCAGCCTTTGACAACAGGCCGCTTAAATTTGAAGAATTTGAAAAATTTATGAAAAGGACGACTTATGTTTCCGCCACGCCGTCCGATTATGAAAAGAAAAAAGCTGCAAAAAAAGATACTGTTGAACTTGTTGTTCGTCCGACTGGACTTCTTGATCCCGAAGTTTCTGTGCGTCCGAGCAAGGGGCAGATTGAAGAT
>Ga0233425_10005214_pt1 | contig 20774 bp, 19 predicted proteins | sample Watercolumn_Towu_2_FD_181712 | JGI IMG/M metagenome (GOLD analysis project Ga0233425, IMG submission 181712) | Freshwater microbial communities from Lake Towuti, South Sulawesi, Indonesia - Watercolumn_Towuti2014_140_MG | ecosystem: Environmental > Aquatic > Freshwater > Lake | place...
CAACATATGCCGCCAACTTTCAGTTCTCTTGGACTATCAAGGATAGTCCGCATTGCCATTGGATCGTACAATGCAATGGCATGTGAATAGTGGTGCTGAAGATCAATGCCCATCGAAGGTGCAGTTTGTTGCATAGAACGTTGAATGTGGGCTGCAAGTGCCAAAAGTTTTGGGTGTTTGGAGGTAAGATCACTAGGATCCCAAACCTTGCCTTTCACGTCAGTAAAAACCATAGGCCATTGATTTGAAGACACAGACCAAAATACAGCGATATTTTTTCGTTCAATGAGTCTACTGAATTCCGAGTCGAGTGCAATTCGAACTGCCTGTGCCTTGGCATTAATTGCTTCCGCAGTCGGGCTATGGATGCCCCTAACAGAGTCTGGAATTCCTCCTAATAATCGAATGGTTTCTTCGGGTTCTTCACCCAACAGCCCATCAAGTGCTGACTGTTTTGCAGCAACCGCACCGCATTTGATGGGGTGTCCATGACCTAAAACAAGGAACGCGCCCCCATTTTCTATTGATTCCAGAATTCGCATTATCTCTGTGCGGGAACTGTGTTCATAACCAGTATCAAGACAGCATGATTGTCCAGCAACGCGCATAAAGCTGATTCCTTCCAATTCTGGCAACTTGCCCCGTGCTCGAAAATCGGAAAATCCACCCACAAGAACAGTAATTGATTCGCGGACAGAAATGGGTTCTTGCCGATTCATTTGTCTCAGAATATTACCCATTCTAGTCATAGCATCACTTGTTATAATATATGTTGAGAAGAGTTTATAAATACAGTTAAAACCCGTGGTAGATATTACCACTAAATGTACTGAGACGATTTTAAAAAGTTAATTAATATGCCATAGTGAAGGGCATAAATATAAATCTTAAAGCACAATTCTAATCACACTTTTGGTGAGAATATGAATGGAGAGGAAGCATTAGCTAAATTAGTAGAAGGGAACAAAAGATTTGTAAGTGGCAAATTGAGCGCGAAGGATGTTAAAAAGGCAAGAGAGGCAAACAAAAATGGCCAGCACCCATATGTTACAATATTGTGCTGCTCGGATTCCAGAGTGCCGCCAGAACTTGTTTTTGATTCCAACCTCGGCGAATTGTTTATAGTAAGAAATGCAGGCAACTGCGTCGATACCCTGGTTCTTGGTTCAGTGGAATATGGGGTGGAACACCTGCATACCCCATTGCTCGTGATACTTGGCCATGAGAAATGTGGCGCGGTCACTGCAGCCTGTAGTGGAGGAGTTTGTCCGCCAAATATAGCAGCCATCATGGAAAAAATCCAGCCAGCAGTCATGAAAAAAGGCAATAGCAATATCGAGGACACCATAGTCTGCAATGTTGAAGTAGTGAGCAACGAGCTTAGAAGGAGAAGCGAGATTGTCAGGCATCTTGAAAAAGAAGGAAAGCTCAAAATTGTTGAAATGAAATATTATTTCGAAGACGGAAGAGCAGATATAATCGACTAATTTTTATTCATTTTTTATCTTTTTGTCGAGGTGGATATAATAATCAAGCTAATCGAATTCGTAGGCGCCACAAACAAAAAATCAATCCAATCTCGGAACTGTTCTGGATTATTTTGATTTGATTTTTGTGTTTATTCGGTACGTTGAATCATTAGAAGGTGCAGTTAAACGAACCACGCTCAGTAAACAATCAATTTAAATCATTTGTAATGAGAAGATTAACATGGAAAAAGTACTTATTGTATCAGGAAGCAAAAGTGATGAGGAAATAGCAAAACAGGCAATGGATGTACTCGCCGCATTCGGCGTGGCTGCAAGATATGAGGTAGCATCTGCCCACCGCAACCCTGACAAAGTCGACATGCTCGTAAAAGAATCAACAGCAAAGGTATTCATAGCAATTGCTGGGTTAAGCGCAGCTTTGCCCGGAGTGATTGCTTCAAAGACCAGTAGGCCGGTTATCGGCGTGCCTGTCAATGCTGCATTGAACGGGATGGATGCCCTGTTTTCAATAGCCCAGATGCCACCGAACGTTCCTGTTGCATGTGTTGGCATAGGTATGGGCAAAAATGCCGGACTTTTAGCAGTCCAGATCCTTGCATTGAATGATCAGGACCTTTTAGCAAAATTGTCTGATTTCAAGGAGAAGCTTAAACAATAATCTATGTGGTATTGATACGGACACAATTACATAAGTGAAAAAAATGGCAGCTGACTCGGAAAAAATGTATCGTTTACGCAAACAATTGCGCGTGCTTGAACAGTTTCATGGTAGCGGTACGGAACTCATTACGGTCTACATCCCATCTGGCTCCCCGGTCCATGAAATGGGAAACAAATTAAGAGAAGAAATGAGTCAGGCAAGCAACATCAAGTCAAAATCAACAAAACTTAATGTCCTGGGTGCGCTTGAACGAATCATGAATCATCTTAAACTTTATAGAAAAACCCCTGAAAATGGAATCGCGGTTTTTGCAGGCAATATATCAGAAAATGCAGCAAAGACAGACATCCAGCTTTTCACAATAGAGCCTCCAGAAAAATTGAATATTGGCGCCTACAGGTGCGACAGCAAATTTTTCCTTGAACCATTACAAAGTATGATGGGCTCAACCGACTCTTACGGGATAGTAGTTCTCGATGGAAGAGAAGCCACAGTTGCCATTGTCAAAGGAACAAACATCACAGTCATTAAGAAATTGAACTCAACTGCCCATGCTAAGATTCGAAAAGGAGGCCAAAGTGCCAGAAGGTACGAAAGACTTATCGAGGAACAGATCGAAGTTTACTATAAGCGTGTTGGTGACGCCATGGACAGCGCATTTGTCAACCGGGTAAAAGGCGTTATTGTTGGCGGACCAGGCCCCACAAAGGAATTTTTCATGAAGATGAGCCCTTTTAACTATCAGATAAAAGTGCTTGGTGTTGTGGATACTGGATATACAGATGATTACGGGATTAGGGAAGTACTTTCCAAAAGCGAAAGCATCCTGGCGCAGCAGGAAGCTATCAAGGAAAAGATACTCATAGACAGATTCATAAAAGAGGTTGTGAGCGACGGCTTGGCAACTTATGGCGAAAGGGAGGTGCGGGATGCGATACTGACAAAACAGGCAGAAAAAGTCCTTTTATCAGAAGGTCTGACCTATTTGAGCGGTATTTACCGTTGCCCGGCCTGCAATATAGAAGAGAAGAAAGCATCCAGGGGAGACCCGGATGACACAATAACCTGCAAAACCTGCAACGGGCAGATGAAATTGCAGTCAAAAGAACTACTTTTGGACGATCTTGATGAGATGGCAAAACAACTTGAAATACCAGTTGAAATTATATCCACCAATACTGTTGAAGGTGCCCAGTTCCTCACTGGTTTCGGCGGCATTGGAGCATTTTTAAGATATAAAATAAGATGATTACAAGGAAGGAGAAAATCTAGTCCAGTCAAATTCGAATCGAAAACAATTAGATGGAACAATTTGGGAATGATGGAATTGATTTGTCGTACTTGGTTTTTAATTGTTTGAAATCTGGGGTACCGATAGACCAAGTTATGTGGAGGGACTAACCTTAGTTATCCCGCACAATCCCTGGGTATAATTGGTGCCTACGCTGACAATCATGCCATTAGTATAGTATTTTGGCGGATTGATTCCACTCGCCACGTAGATAGTAACCCCATCATTAAGCATGGACAAGCAATTTTCAACAGTATCATACCCGTTCGGAGTAACACAGCCATCGCTAGCAAATGAAAGTGGTGTGACATTTTTACCGCCCATGCCATTACTTGCTGCAAAATCAACGCCACATTGAAGAATGCTGCTGCGATCAGTGGAATTAACAGCATTACGAACGTCCATTACTATATATACATCATTTGTAGAAGCAAAAACAGTTTTGAACTCGTCCTGGGTGATCTCAGCGCCAGAAATAAAATGAGGAGTCATAAAATAAAAAGCAAGATAGATTGCAAGTATGAGGAGGATACCTACAGCCAGAAGTTTTAATTGGAATTTTGGTTTTGGAGAAGGTTTGATAGATGGTTCTGCCTTTGGTTCGCATTCCGCCAAATTTTGAGGAGCCTGAACTGGAGTTTCTGTTTTCGGTTCACTGATTTTCTTTTTACTTTTCTTCATAAGATCAACCAAACATAATAGTTAATGGACAGGAATCATAGTAATTTTTATCTGCATTAATTTCCGCCTTATTTTCATAGATTATAGAAAGGTCCATGCTGTCTACACTGGAGTAGCCAAAAATAAACGATGAATCAAAATCAGTTTTATCTTCCAAACAATCAGCTGTGTTTAATGAGGAAGTTTCACCCAGACTATTTAGAGAGGTACAAGTAGTTGTAGTTATGGAATATATGGTCCATGTTTTATTTTGGGTGGATAAGGTTTCTGCAAATTTGTTTGCACATGCTTGCATTGATTCGCCATCAGAAAAGGTAGTGTTTCTAAGGTCAACAGTAAGTGCCACGGACTGTTTTGGGGCAAAATCAACCATAAACTCAGTGAAGGTTGCGCTTGATGAGGTTTTATCGAGGAATACAAAAAGAAATACTGCGGAGATTGATAATACCAGTAAAAACGAGGCTAGCCCAACCAATACGATATAAGATGTTTTTGGAACTTTGAAGTTATTCAACGCAAAGATATAGATAAAGACGAGTATTATTATCGAGGCAAATGAAAGGAGGGTCAATAGGGAAAATAAACCGAGGAACATCGGATTCTCTGAAATTTCAGACGAGGAAACGATACCAGTTGTATCGGCAAAAGCAGCAAGAGCAACATTCACCCTTCTTGCAAGTCCGCGGAACATTGAGGCAGCTTTTTGAGTTGGACTCTCGCTTTCCGAATCAAGTAATTCCTGGGCTTGGTCAATAAGGGCAGTGTAATTGCCTTCTAAAACAGCTAGTTCGTCAAGACTTAGCCCATCCCGGAATTGCACGTTTAGGTCATCGGTTTGTGTTTTCAAAACCTCGAGAGAGGAAACGCCAAGTGGATCAAGATCCCGGGTTTCCAATATCAAAATCATCATATTTTCATTATTTTTTGCGGTGAGAGTACGATTGTATTGGGAGGTTGTAGTGCCTGTCATATTTGCAACTTCATCAACCAACTCACTATATGTAACAATATCAGATTCTATTGTTGTGAAATCCATTTGGTCAATAGATGTTGAAATAGAAGAATCAAGGGTTTTGAGCTCGGCTAATTTTTGAGAGAGTGTTGGGTTTAGCACGTGGGTTAAAATATCCTCAGCAGCAGTAATCGTTTCATTTCCATCGTCATTGTAAGTTGCAAAAACTGCAGAGTATTCATTGGCAAGCTCAACAGATTCGGCATAATTAATGCGGATCATTGTTTTGTTGTAAAGGTTATTTGAATTGAAATTAGTCAATGTAGAAGCTTTGGTGTACAATGCAGCAGATTTGGTAGCAATGGCATTTGCAGCATCCTGGTTAAGATCCATTTTTGGACAGACAAAGAGACAACCATATTCCTCACATGCTTCAAGGTCATCACTATTGCTATAGTTAGGGCTTCGGAATATAGACCTTTCAATATTCCAGGACAAATCTTCCAGTTCGGTAGAAGTGGTTTTGATGTAGGTCAAGGTAGAGATCAAAGTAGCATCGTTCAAGTTATTTAGGCTATAGGTATAGTTAGACATTAATGAGTCCATTTCAAGGCTGGAGAGAGTAAAATCTTTCAAAGGGGCGTAAATATCATTAACGGAACCAATGCCCCACATATAACCATAACTCGCGTATAAAAACTGGGCATTCTCCAAACAAGACTCGTCGTCCACGCATTCTATGGCTCCAAGCGTTCCGCCTCGGTCTACTTGGCCAGTAGATAGTAGAACATTATCACGGCATACGTATTCTTCCTGGCCATCTGCCCAAACGCGGCCATCGTTCCTACTTTTATTGAATTGGTCGATAGATGCCAAAAGATCCGCCAGTTCTGAATCTGTCGGGTAATATTTAGACACATAATAGGAATAAAGAATTGAGTTGATCTTCGATTCGTTTGTTAAAATGGCACCATCCTCCATGAGGAAAGTGTCAATAGAGTTAAATTTCACAACCGAATATGAATGGTTTTCAAAGGAAAAGTTAGAATAAGTAACAGTAACATTCGCCTCGTTAGCCAAGAAATACGGCGTAAAATCAAAAGCGAAAAACAAACTGGACAGTAACAGTAGGAACACTACTGATTTATGGGAGTTCATCGACAATAATTTGTTATTTAAGTTTATATACTTTCTCTTTGTAGGGGCAATGATGTTTCACTAACACACACTTACAACCCCAATCACTTTTTGTTGTTTGTGGGGGCACTAACGTTTTCTTTTGCGCCCCCCACACCCCGAACGCATAATAGACTTACGACCAGATATAACTAACCTAAGTTCAAACAACCCCCATAAAACAAACAAAAAATTATGAATCCCGGTTCACCACATAATCAGCAATAGCAAGCAAAACATTTTTATCAGCAGAATCAGGCAATTTAGATACTTTCTTTTTTGCTTCCTGCACCAGTTTTTCTGCATAGGATTTGGCATAGTCTATGGAACCGTATTTTTTAATTATTGAAATGGCTTCTGAAATATCTTCTTTTTTCGACGAATGCGAGGAGAGGATGGAGATAAGCCGCGATTTGTCTTGGTAATTTGCCTTGCCAAGACAATGAACAACCATGAGGGTCCTTTTGCCCTCGGTGATATCGCCCCCGATTTCTTTTTTATAAGTTTCAAAATTCCCAACAAGGTTAAGTATATCGTCTTGGATTTGAAATGCGGCACCGATTTTTTCCCCATAAATGCCAAGTGCCTTTTGCATGGATTTGGACGCATTGCCCACCAATGTCCCAGTCTCACAGGCAAGGCGGATAAGCGAGGATGTTTTTCCATCGATCATGGCCAAATATTCATCCTTAGTTACATCAAACTTGCCTGATTTTATCCAGAATAATTCGGTTCCCTGGCCATCAACCACGGACTTGAACGAATTTGCATAAAGTTTTTGCAATTTGATAAGTTTTGACGGTTTCATATCTAACGAGACAAGTTTTTTCCAAAGGAATGTATAGAGGGCATCGCCAGAATTTAGCGCAATTGGCAAACCGTGAGAAATGTGGATCGTTGGTTCGCCTCGCCTAAATTGTGAATTGTCTTCAATATCGTCATGAATCAGGGTAAAGTTATGAAAAAGCTCCAATATAACTGATGGCTGGATTGCGTATTCATATTTCCCCCCAACTGCGCCGCAGGAAGCAAGAAGCAGCAATGGACGGATGCGCTTCCCTCCGCGCTTGATGAAAGAAGGGAGCATACCATAGGTATTGGGATCTTCATTGGAAAGCTCTTTTTCAATAATTATTTCCACCTGTGAGAGGTGGGATTTGATGTGAGAAGGAATTTCCATAGAATCACATTAATTTAGTTGTATTTAAATTACAGCCTTTTTGAATAACCACAACCGCATTTTACCCTTAGGCAATGGTGTGTGCTGTCAAAAAAGACTTTCACTGTCTTTTCTGGTATCCAAATAAGACAGCATTTTCTACAAAAGCTATTTTTCAGTTCTTTTGGCAATTTAACCTTGTTCTTTTTTAGTAAATCGAATGCCATATGGACGTAGCGCTTGGATCTGTCGGGTTTTTCTTCTGAATATGCTCTTCTGGATTGATTAAGCAATTTAACGATAGATGAGGCTACACTTGATTTTATAATGCCTTTCCGCTTACTATCCATGCAAGGGGTACGATGGAAAACTTTATATACGATTACTTTATCAAGCCAATTTGGGATCATAGCGGCTACAATATCGTCAATACACTGGTATATGCGGCAATCGCCATAATTGCTATTTTCTTGATTTACAGATGGTTTAAGGCCATCAAATTGGAGGTAGATGAGAGATTTGTAGCTGGAGTTTTGGCATTTGTACTCTTTGGATCAACTTCCAGGGTAGTAACTGATGCGATTGATAATGGAGTTTTCACTGGAGTTACTCCAATACACCAGTTTGTTTTGGACAGCCACATCTGGGATTATGGCTATTTTACTGTTACGCCAGGAATTTACATAGTAACTGCAGTTCTCTTCCTGGGTTCGATAGCAATCCTCAACCATTTGAAAAAAATGGAACTTTTGGTGTTTGTTGGACTTGTTCTTTGGCTTCCGAATTTCCTGCTGTTGGTGCCATTTATGAAATACGCAATATTCGCAGTACCAATAATTTGTTTGGCATTTATCCCATCTTTTATTGCACTGAAATATTTCAAAGACCAAATAATGGTCGGGGTTGTAGCAGGCCAGGCACTTGATGGCGCTGCAACTTTTTTCGTAATAGATTATTTCTCAAAAATTTCTGGAATACAGTATTTTGAACAGCACGTAGTTTCATCGGCAATAGGGGCACTTGGCGGCACATACTTCGTATTTTATCTGATTAAAACTGCAATCGCAGTATTTGCCGTGGATGTATTGAACAAGGAAAAGATGGAAATAAACGACAAATATTATGTTGCAGTAGTAATAATGATAATGGGATTTGCTCCTGGAATTAGGGACATACTAAGAATGATGGTTGGTGCTTAGATTAGGTCGGCCACTTTGATTACATACTCGAAACAATTGCGATTACTAAAAGTATGCCGCCCAGTAGGATTAACGGGAATGTTATCTTTGAGATTGCGACTATGGAGTTTATGGTGGAAATAACTTCTATTGATTGTTTTGCCCCAATAATCTTGATATCGAACCATTTTTTATCAATGAAAAACTTGGCTTCCTGCATGTCTTCCAATGCTTCTTCGCAGGCTTCCTCGATTAATTTTAGGGCAGTTTCCTGTTCTTTTAACGGGTTAAGAACCCCTTTCACCATGTTTGTTTGATGGGTATCAGTAGTGAAAATACCAACAGTAAATTTGCGGTTTTTATTTTTACCTAATTTGATTATCGCGGATTCGATTTCGTCCCGAAATTCCGGAGTAACGCCATTGCAGTCAATCAAAATCATCACATATTCTGGTGATGAAGAGAAAACAGCTACTTTTATGCCGGCTTTGCCTATTGAAGATGAATCAATCGAACGCGTTGCAACGCCGATTTTTAATGGTTTTTGGTCCGCTGTTTTGGAAAATGAGTCGCGAACTGCCTCCAGATAACCAAACGCAATCGGACTTCCCGGCTCAAAGCTGGTTATGTCGCCGGTTTCGGCATTGTGTTGATCAATCATCATGGCCTTGTCAGAATATTTTTCAGCTTCGGAAATCAATGCCAAGCCCAAGCCAAAATTAACATCTTCCGTTACATGTGGAGCCCGGCTCAAGCTAACAATCGCAGAATTGTTTATCCTCAGCGCCTGGGCCTTGCATTCGTCATTTTTTCCTAATGAAATTGAAACTTTTGCATTTTTATAAACAGCATTGCCAATTGATTCATCAACAGCTTTCATTATATTTTTCATCTCTGAGGTTGCAACCGGATTTAGGTCATGAGTAACAGTACCGTGGAAAACAAATGTCTTTGACTGGTATTTTTTGTCCATTTCATCTGCTATCAAATAGGAAAATTCACTGCCGCCAAGATTTCCAAATGGACCAAAATGAACATATGGAGTTACGAAGTAGACAGTATCGTTTTTTCTCTTAAACCCCGCAATGGACAATATAGTCTTTGCATCTTCACCAACCTGCTCGAATGATTTTTCCAGGTCCTTGTTGTGATAGAGCCAGGCACCAAAAAGATAGGAGATTGTGTCGGTGCTGCTGATACCCAGATTCTTTTTCATCGGCGCATTAACTATGAAGATAAAAATTGCCAAAGCACCTAACAGCACAAATGAGGAAATGTAAAATTTGACTGCAACATCCCAAAACGGGGCATTTGTAGTATATAATGCCTGGTCGCTTAACAGGAACATCAGATAGAATAAAAGCTGGATGATTGCAAACAAAATGGAACGATATTTTAGAATGAAAATAAATCTTGCGATTACATACCAGAAAACAAAAACTATTGCTGCGCCGATTAAGATTACCAGCTGGGCCCAGAAAAGATTGACATTGGAAAGCAGGATGCTTGCAAGGTAGGCAATTGCGTAGACAGTTTCCCCAGCCAATGCTGTTGCGGCGATTCTTCGGTAGGGCATTTTTCTTACTAAAACCTTGATGACTATGGATGAAAGCAAAGCCGGTGCGATAAGCAAGACGAAACCGTCAATTATGCAGTTTAGGACGAAATTTTGAGAAAACTCGACTGAATCAACATTGAATAGAAAACCAAAAACAATGCCGATCAGGAAGATTCCCGTAACGATAAATCTTGATGGGGGCAATGTAATGAAATATGAAGTTAGACTGATTGCATCGTTGATGTTCTTGGTCATAAAAATCCTTGATTTTTAGTATTGAAATTTTTCCAAAATTTCAATGTCATCGTTTTGATATCCTTCTTAATGGTTTAAAAGTATGCTGACTATGCCAAAAACAAACTTTGTTTCGAGTTTTTAGGAACGTTTATTTAGCCTACAGATGAGAATAATTCATATGACTGGACTTATTTGCCCAAAATGCGGCAGAAGCGATGAGAAAATCAAATTCATTGATGCATTTTGTACTGATTGCTATCCAATAAAGATAGAACTTCCTGGAAAGATGGGCTTTGAAAGATGCGGAAGATGTAGTAGGATGAAATTCCGCGGGGAATGGATGGCATACAATGAGCGCAAGCTGAAGGAGTACATTCTTGGAAAATGTAAGGGGGATTTCGAATCAGCAGACTACGATATTGAGAGTCAGATGGCATTTTTTATGATAAGGGGAAGCAAGATAGAGAGATTTCTGCCTGTTGATTTTATCAAGACAATTTGCCAGCAGTGTTCGAGGATTAGCGGCGGGTATTACGAGGGAATAATCCAGCTGCGGGGTAATCGGGCAAAGATGGAGAAATACGCAGACATGTTGATGGGAAAGTTGGAGAGGATAACTTTTATTACAAAAACAGAGGAAAAGGAAGAAGGTTTGGATCTTTATGTTGGGAGGTCGAAACCAGTTGTTAAGCTGATGTCTGATTTAGGACTGAAGACTTTGATGACGAAAAAGCTGGTTGGAAGGGACCAGGGAAAAAGATTATATAGAACTACTTTCCTGATTAGGCTGGAGTAATTCTCTTCATCTCCACCCTAAATTTCAGCTCTTTTGTATCTGGGGCCAAACTTGGAGTGGGTGGCAATTTTTTGTTTAGCTTGTTTGTAAAATCAAGAACTAGATTCTTTTGATTAGAATCAACCAAATCCCCAAAGCAATTCAAATAGCAAAGCAGATTCTCAGCCGAAAGATATAGTAGAGCAGATAAATTTTCCTCCAATTCCTGGGGCCTTTTCTCCATTGTACTTCCGCCTTCCATATTTGGGGTGTTATAATTCAGGCCAAAAAGGCTGGAATGGGATTTTTGAGACAAAATCCAGTACTGACTGTAAAAGAACCTCTCGAAAACTTCTTTGGAATAAAGAGATTTCATCATTTTCTGAAAATTATATTTTCTTCTCAAATTTTCCAATTCTCGTTCCTTAGTGTTGGACCAACGGCTACCCAACTTCTCAGTTTCACTTCTCGCTGTATTCGTCGCTTCTCTAACATTCTCTTTCGGTGCGTGGTCGTTCGAAACATTCGTGCCACGCATTTCCCGGTTGTGTTTTTCATTTGATTCTGCCAGGATTAGTTTCATTTTCAATGATTCAAGATCGTCCATTTCCTTGAAATTAGAATAAACTTCGTCGTCAGTTAGGTAGGCGTATTGCCAAACGATTGTTTCGAAAATAGTCCGCATATTATTCCCCGCAGGATCAAGCAATCCCAGTCTTGCCATGCGATAACCAGCAGAAAGATAAACAACATTGCGATAAAAAAATGCTGCAAGGTATTTGGAGCGCTCATCCAGTTTTGCCTTTGCAAGAGAGTAGTAAATGTCAAATGAAAATGATATTGCTTCTTCCAAAAGCTGGCACTCCGCGGTAAATATTTCTCCAGATGACAAATCCACTGAATTTTGTTTTGTTTTGAAGTCCATTTTATCCTCGTTTTGTAAGTTTGAATATTTTTGAATTAAATTTCATTCCCTTGTCAATTTCCCTGGATTCAACCAACCCTTTCTGTTCGAGCGAATCAAGATAGTTCCTTATTTGTCTTTTTGTTTTATCGTATTTTTTAGAGAAGGCAGAATAGAGTTTGGTTGAGTCCATTTCTCCTGATTTTAGTATTTCCAGCAACAGTGTTTCTTCTTCAGAAAGATTTAGTTCCTGCTTTTTGAATTCAGATTGGGATGCTAAAACATCTTCAAAATCCTGTATCATGATTTTTTCTCTTCTTGCCTGCTCTGCTTTTTTAGCAGCATTCCAGAGCCTTTCGATTGCATTTCGCGCAGATCCGTCATCCACAGATCTGGCGATTTTAAGCAAAAGCCTTTCATCAAAACTTCCTGGAGAAAGAGCTCTTTCAGCACGAACCCGTAAAATTGAGAACAATTGGTCTTCATCATAGCTGCCGAATTCCAGGTCAGAAAATCGCAACGTGCTTTTGATGCGCGGATCGAGTTTTGAGATAAGCGATTTGTTATTAGATATACCGACGATTCCAAAGGAAATCTGTTTTTCATTTGCCCGGGAGATTACATAGAGCAGTTCGTCATTGCGGATGGCATCCATTTCATCAAGTACAAGAAGAACCGGTTTCTTGTAGTTTTTTATAAATTGCATTATCTTGTCAAATATTTCGTCTGGCGCATGCCCCCTTCTAGGAACAGGCAAACGCATTTCTTCGATAATCCGGTTATAAATTGCCAATTGGGTCGTGTTTTCCCAGCAATTAATGTAAACAGGCAATACGGAGGATGATTGTTCGAGAAGTTCGCGGATAAGATATTTCAGGCAGGTGGTTTTCCCAGTACCTGATGGACCATAGATGAAAAGATTCTGCGGCTTATTTCGTTTCAATAATGGCTTGATGCAATCTGCGATATATTGGAGTTCCCTTTCCCTTTGCAGGACATCGTCCGGCAGGTAGTCTGGAAGAAGGGGTTTTTCATCACGGATGATAGTTGAGCTGGAGTTATCACTATCAAAATAGCCTGCCATAGGGTAGAATAAGGCACAAAAGGATAAAACTCTTGGCTTCGCATAGTTGATTATGCCAAAGGAGATTACAGTAGTAAAAGAAAGCGGAGAAAAAGAGTTATATGATCCAAAAAAAGTGCTCCATGCGTTAAAAAGAACAGGATTAAGCGAAAAAGATTCAAAGAATATAATTGCAGAGCTGGAATCTAAACTCCATGACGGCATAAAGACCAAAAAGATTTATGCGATGCTCTATGACTTGATTGATAATACCAAGCCGAATCTTTCCTACAGGTATAATCTAAAGAGAGCGCTTTTCCAGATGGGACCCGAGGGTTATGGCTTCGAAACATTCATGGCAAGATTATTGCAGGTGAGAGGATACAAGACAAAAACAAGGCAGATCGTACAGGGAAAATGCGTAAATCACGAGATAGACGTGATAGCAACAAAGGGAAGCAAAACTTATATGATTGAATGTAAATTTCACAACCAGCCTGGCCTTAGGTGCAGGATCCAAACTGTTTTGTATGTTTATTCAAGATTCCTGGATTTGCAGGAAGGGGCAAAACAAGGATATTGCGAACAATTCACCAAACCATTACTGGCTACGAACACTAAATTTTCAGAGGATGTTCTGGCATATGCACAATGTATGGGGATTCCTCTCTTGGGTTGGAGATATCCGATAAAAAATAGCCTGGAAGAAATGATAGATAGCACTGGATGCTACCCGGTAACTGTATTAGATATGAGTAATGATACCATCAGAAAATTGATTGCAAGGGAGATTGTTACTGTGGCAGATATACCAGAAAGCCCGCAGGAATTGGCAACTTTGGCAGGAATACCGCTTCAAACTGCAAAACAACTCATAGAAAAGGCTGAATATGCAAGATAGGATTATCGAAGTCGATGCGCTTAGGGGCATTGCCATAATACTAATGGTGATGTACCACTTTCTGTTTGACCTTGATTATTTTGGATTGATGAATATTCAGATGAATAGTCTGCCAATAGTTTTGATTCAGAGGGTAATTGGCTTTTCTTTTGTGTTTTTAGTAGGGGTTTCCATTGTCCTGAGCCAAAAAAACAACAAGTTTGGATATAGAACCCACATGTGGCGAGGATTCCGGATAACGAATTATGCGATTTTGATTACAGCAGTAACCTGGATTTATCCTCATGAGGGATTCATAACTTTTGGAGTTTTGCACATGATTGCATTGTCAACTTTTGTTGCTCCGTTCTTTTTCAGGTTCAGCAAAAAAAATCTTGCGCTTGGAATTGCAATAATCCTGATAGGTATTTGGCTTAATCTGCAAACAACTGATTCGAAATTTTTGTTCTGGCTTGGTTTGTCCTACCCTGGATATCAGGCACTTGATTTCTACCCCATGTTCCCGTGGTTCGGAGTAGTTCTGATAGGCATGGCCATCGGCGAAAAACTGTACCCTAACGGAAAAAGCTTGATTGGGTTTGAAAGTGAAAAACTGAATAAACTGGCCTGGATTGGAAAACGCTCGCTTAAAATTTATCTTGTCCATCAGGTAATTTTGATTGGACTTGTTTTGACGTACATATTGACTAGATAAAAGTTGGAATCGCGCAGGGTCTAAGGGGCGTCCGCCCCTTAAATAAACAGAAATGGGCCCGATGAGATTTGAACTCATGACCTTTCGATTTGTGCCTTTTGGAAAATTGCGCCCCAAAACGTTATGTGGGGGGGTTTCTCCGAAAAGTTATCAGTCGAACGCTCTAGCCGGGTTTCTCTCAGTTTTGCATTTTTCGCGAAGCGAAAAATTAGCAAAACAAAACTGAGCTACGGGCCCAGGAATTATGACATTATATGACCATATGATTTAAAACCTCTAGCCCTCAGCCACAACAATCATTGTTTTTGTTTTTGTAACCCCTTTAATAGATTGTATCTGCTTGAGTAGAAGATCCTGGAACTCTTTCATGTCAGTATAACGGACAGTAATAAGCAAATCTGCATCTCCAGTAACAATATCAACCGATTCGACACCATTTATTTTTTTCAAATCTTTGGCAACATCAACCTGGGTTCTTTTTAATTGGGCAAGCACACTCAAATCAACAAAGGTAAGTATGTGTGCCTTCATCTTTAGGCCGAGAAGGGAGAAATTCTTTTTTATGGTCCAGGATGAAATAAAATTTTCTTCTTCCAGCCTTTTTATCCTGTGATGGATAGTAGATGCAGGAACCCCGAGTTTTCTTGCAATTGCATGAATCCTTATTTTAGCATTTGTTTCCAGCAGTTGTAAGATTTCCCTATCTGTTTCGTCGATATGTTTTTCCATAATTGGATATTTTCCAATTAAAATTTAAAAATATTGCTTTTTTTGTAAATTTTCCGAAAAAACATGGATAAAATATAAATACCAGCTTTGTTGTCACTAATCAAGGTGAAAATATGAAAGATATTAGAAGAACCCATTTGGAAATAGTTTCTGGTTTGTTAAGGTATACCACAGAATATTTCCACAGCAACAATTTCACCCAGCTCATGCCAGTAGTATTATCGCCAATAACTGATCCGCTTGGCCCTGATCCAGGGAGCAGTGTCATCAAAACAGGCGAAGTGGAATATCTTGGGCAGAGATTAAGCTTGACCCAGTCCATGATATTGCACAAGCAGATTGCTATACGCGAAGGGATAGAGAGATTGTTTATTGTGTCTCCAAACGTGAGGTTGGAACACCCAAAAAGAAAGGAAAGCGGAAAGCACCTGTTTGAGTTTTCGCAGGTTGATTTTGAAATTGCCCATGGAACAAAGGAGGATGTTTTTCGGCTAATGGAAGGTTTTATTGCCGGTGCCATAAGCTATATGAAGATCCATCACGCCGAGGCATTGGAGAAGCTAGATAGGAAATTACCAGTAGTGGGTGGACCTTTCAGAAGATATACTACCCACGAACTCAAGGATAAATACGGTGATGACTGGGAAGTTTTTGCATCCAAGGAAACAAAGCTGCCATTTTGGGTGCTTGATCACAAAAGGGAGTTTTATGATAAGGAAGATCCTGAAAGACCAGGCCATTACGTAAACTATGATCTGATTTACCCCGAAGGTTTTTGCGAAGGACTATCTGGAGCCGAAAGAGAGTATGAATATGAGACTATAATGAGAAAAATAACTGCCCATGAACTTGATAAGAGCAGGTATACCCCCTACCTTGAGCTTGCAAAAACCGGCCTCGTTCCTTCCGCAGGCGGAGGATTCGGAGTTGAGAGATTGGCAAGGTACATTGCAGGGGCAAAACATGTTGGGGATGTTCAGCTTTTCAGACGCGTTCCGGGAGAACCGGTTGTGGTTTAATTCTTTTTTCTTTAATTTTCATTTGAGTTGAACAAATGGCAATTAGGGAAATAGTATTAGTCGGGGATTCGATACTTAGACAGAAATGCGATGAAAGTGGATCAGAAAGTGCGAAAATAATAACTGACCTCAAGGATACACTTCTTGATTTTCGCTCGAAAAATGGATTTGGAAGCGGGATTGCAGCACCACAAATTGGAATTTTGACTCGGGCGGTTTACATTTCAACAAAGGAATTTGAAGGAGAATTGTTGAATCCGAAGGTTGTAGGACATGGAAAAGAAACTGGGCTCTTCTGGGATGCTTGTTTTAGTTTTGAAGGTGCATTTTTTGCAAAAGTAAAAAGATGGATTTCTGTTGAAGTGGAGTATTTTGATTTAGCAGGTGAGAAAAAAACTCTAAAGGGAATGAGCGAACATCTTTCTGCTTTATTGCAACATGAAATAGATCATCTTGACGGTGTTCTTTTCATAGACCATGCAGTGAAGGAAGGGGACTATGCCGTACCAACTTCGATTTGGATGAAAATGGGAACCCCATTGAGGGCGAGTCCATGAAAACAATAACTGTGTTTAATCGAAACGAATTCAGGAAATGGCTGTCAGAAAACCATGAGAATGAACATAAGGTGGCTGTTATTGTACATAAAAAACACACTGGAAAGCCGACTCCGTCTCATCGAGAGCTGATGGAAGAGGCAATTTGTTTTGGCTGGATTGATACCACAATACAAAGAATGGATGAAGACAGGTACATACGGCATTTTTGTAAAAGAAACAAAAACAGCAGATGGAGCGAGAATACTCTTGGATATGCTAAAGATTTGATTGCCAAGAAAAAAATGACCCCGATGGGTATGAAATATTACAAAGAGGGCCTTGCTAAACCAACTCATGATGCCGGGATTCCAAAAAACCCAGATATGCCAAAAGAATTGAAAGATCTACTGAGGCAAAACAAGGCAATGGAAAAATTTGATCGAATTAGCCCATCGGCTAGAAAAATGATTTATCGGTGGATTTTGAAGGCAAAACGCAAAGAAACAAAGGCTAGAAGGATTAGGGCAATATTAAGTAAGACTATAGTTGGAGATACTAATTTCCTCAGCATACAAAATAAGGCATAGCCTGATTTTTATTTCCTCCCAACTAAATTATCATTGATGAAAATTGCGATTTTTTCTGATCCGCATCTTGGCTATGCACGTTTTGAAGAGGATAGTTATATTCAAGCAGAACGGGTGATAATAGATGCTTCTGAAAAGTCGGATTTGATAATCTGCGCAGGGGATATTTTTGACATTAAAATTCCCAAACTTGAAACCATAAAAAAAGCAATTGAAATTTTCAAAAAAGCAAAGGTTCCCATTTATGCTATTCATGGAAATCATGAAAGAAGGGCAAAGGAAATGGTAAACCCTGCCCAGCTCCTTGCCATAAGCACGGAAATGAGATTATTGCACGGGAATGAGGATATTTTTGAGAAAAATGGGGAAAAAATACAGATATTTGGACTTGGAAGCGTGCCGGAAGAATATGCCGAAGTTGCACTGAAAAACGTAATGGATAAATTCAAAAAACAGGCATTTTCAGTTTTAGTTATTCATCAATCAATAAAAGAGCTTATTCCCGGAGGGAGTGAAGAGCTTTCATTAGAGTATTTGGAAACCCTTGATTTTGACCTTATTGTCAATGGCCATATACACGAAACAATAGCAAAACTGGATGGAAGGTTCTTGATACCTGGGAGTACTGTGATAACGCAGTTGAAAAAAGATGAAACCGCGCCAAAAGGGTATTATCTCTATGATACAAAAACAAAAAAATCAGAATTCGTAGAAGTTAAAACAAGGAAATTTTTCTATGAAGAATTCAAATTTGAAAATGCAAGCGAACTTGAGATGAAAGAACAGATAAGGAACAAGATAACTGAGATAAAAAAAGACTATCCGAATTCGCTTATCGTGATAAAAATCGATGGCAAATTGAAAGATGGGTTGAATAGTTCTGATGTCAAATTTGAGGAATATGAAAACGTGTTCATTGAAAATAGGATGGACGGACTGGCAGCCAAAATAGAGAGGATAAAAAATAACAGGGAGGTTTCAGTAAAAGATGCTGCATTAAGTGACCTCAAGAGAAAAATCGATGGGAAGATAACCCTTTTCAATGGTGCAGAATTGTTCGAAAGATTATTAGAAGGAAGCGAAGAGACGCTTGAATATTTAGAGAAAAATAGGATAAAGGAAAGCTAATTTGATTTAGACAATAATAAAAATGATACTAATTAATAACAAAAAGCCAGATTTGGCTTAGTACAAAGTTTTGATCAAACTTTTACTAAAAGTTTGAGCAGGGATGACAGAGCCCGGTCAACGCACCTTTTTAGGAAAAAGGTGCGCCCAAAAACTAGCTGTGATGGGCGTACAATTAAACTACAAAGATGCGACCATATGTGCAGCGCTTAGGAAGGCTTTTTGCTTAGTATAAACTCATGGCAAAAACCCTGGAAAAAGGTCCTGAGGTAAAATAAGCATGGTCTGATGAAACGCTGTGGCTTAGTGCCTGCGCAAGTTCAATGCACCTTTTTAGGAAAAAGGTGCACCCAAAAACGGTTTTGCTATTTTGGGTGCCTAAAAAGGTACCGAATTCAAGTTTGTTTGCTTGTTTTTGGTCGAGCTTTTTTACCTTGATTTTATTTGAATATAAAAAGCTCGAACGAACAGATCTTGCTCCCTGCATTTGTTCTTTTTTTTAGGAAAAAAAGAACCAAAAAAACTGACAGTAAAAATAAGATTCTTGTCCGAAGACAAGCAATCCTGCATTTTTCTATTTAATTAATGGCTATTTTTGGTATCCAATGACGGTAAACCAAACCCTTTTTAATAAGTTTCGTAGCGTATCCTTTGGGAAATGATATGAACCATGGAAAACAGGCGGGAAGAGAATTACAAAAACCACCAGTTGGACCAGAGGTTCAGGATCGTCCAACATCAAGACGTATTGGAGCTATTTTTGATAGGATTGCACATTCGAAACCTGCAATGTGGGCATTGGCAGGATTAACTGCTGCAACTTTGACATTTGCTTCACCAAGAGTTGGAGCACAGGGAGAGGATACAGGCATTGCGATTAGACCGATATCAATTACAGCAGTACAAGATAAAGCAGTTGAAGGAGCTAAAAATCAGCAACGAATTTGGCATGATAGTATTCGAAATTCATTTGAAAGTAATGTTAATGTACCGGTAAGACGCGGCACGATATCAATAGGAGCTACTATTTGCCACACAGCAGATTGTGCATCTGTTGAAGGTTCTGATAAGTTTATTACTGTGAATTTGAATGGAGTGCCGATAGGTGGATTTGACTTAATTCCACTTGAAAACCAATTACCAGAAGGAAGGAGTCTGAGTAGTGTAAAGATAATAGCAGTGAACATGGGTGAGAAAAAACCAGGGGACGGAGAAAAAGTGCTTATTCTTGTAATTGCAAATGAAAATATGGGATTAGATACTCCTATTCTTATGGGCTATGCAAACCCAGATAGACAGGTTGAAGGTAATATAGGAACAGTTTCGGTACCTTTATTGATGGTAATTGGCCCGTAGTAAGTATTTTAACCTCTTTTAGTGATTAATAATCATGACAGACCCATTTGAGATACCACTTCCGGAACAGACTTCTACAAAAGCAGCAAAAACTGAACGAGCAGAGATGAACCAGGAAAGACTATTTAATGCGTTACAATCCAAATTTCCAGATCTCCTTAGAGATGCTCCGCCAGCACTCAGACAAGCACTGATTATCAGAGAGAGGCAAACAGACGAAGAAAGAGCAAAGCAGATAGAAAAGGCAATCCAAATTTTAAATGCACTTGTAGGTAATGGCAACCAAAGCGTTGCAGCAATTACCGCAACCACAGTACCAATGATGCAGAATGCCATTACAGAAAGAGAAGTACGCGAGTATCTCCTAGAACAATCACAAACAAGATTAGACGGTCGAGTATTAACCAACGGCCAAAATTTAATAAATGGAATAGTAGCTACTCAAGAAGATCTTGGAGTAAAGGTAATAATACCAGCTGTAGCGAATAATGATTGGCCAACAGTAAACCAACAATTGATGAGGATGGATGAGATATACGATCAAGCTGAGAATGCCGGGGTACCAGTAAATCGTATGGGGATTATAACTAAAACCGTAGAAGCAGGTCAAGACCAGGATCAAAAATGGCTTGAGAAATATGGTGGACGATTTTATGGCTCTGCAGCCGAAGCCGGTTTTGACAGAGAAAGACTCCG
>Ga0233425_10005215_pt1 | contig 20770 bp, 17 predicted proteins | sample Watercolumn_Towu_2_FD_181712 | JGI IMG/M metagenome (GOLD analysis project Ga0233425, IMG submission 181712) | Freshwater microbial communities from Lake Towuti, South Sulawesi, Indonesia - Watercolumn_Towuti2014_140_MG | ecosystem: Environmental > Aquatic > Freshwater > Lake | place...
CCTCACCTTTACGGATATGACCGGAAAGCCCATGACCTGGGCTGAGTCCCTGGCCCGTAATTATACCGACGGTATTTTGGTTTTGCATCAGGGCAAAGTGATTTATGAAAGATATTTCGGGGCCCTCGAACCCCGATACCCTCATTCGGCCTTCTCCGTTACTAAATCCGTAGTCGGGACCTTGGCGGCCATGCTGGCGGCAGAGGGGAAACTGGACCCGGCCGCTCTGGTCACCCAATATATTCCCGAAATGAAGGGTACGGCTTATGAGGACGCCACCGTCCGGCAGGTCATGGACATGACCGTTGGTGTGCAGTACTCGGAAGATTATGCCAACCCCAAGGCGGAGGTGTTTGATTATGCCCGAGCCGGCGGGATGCTGCCGTACGGTCCGAATTATCAAGGTCCGAGGACCTTCTATGAATTTCTGGTCAAACTGAAAAAAGAAGGCCAACATGGAGAGGCCTTTGCCTATAAGACCGTCAATGCCGAGATCCTGGCCTGGATGGTGAAACGGGTTTCCGGAAAATCCCTGGCCGATCTCTTTTCGGAGGCGGTCTGGTCTAAACTGGGAGCGGAAAATGACGCCTATTTCCAGGTGGACAGCGTGGGAACCGAATCGGGGGGCGGCGGGTTGAATACCTGCCTGCGCGATCTGGCCCGATTCGGGGAAATGATCAGATTGAATGGATATTACAACAGCCGGCAAATCATCCCGACCGCGGTGGTTGCCGATATCCGCAAAGGGGCGGATAAGGCCCATTTCGCTAAAGCCAATTACCCCACTTTACCGGGGTGGTCCTATCGCCATATGTGGTGGATATCCCACAATGAGCACGGGGTCTTCATGGCCCGGGGCATTCACGGGCAGAATATCTACATCGACCCTAAAGCGGAAATGGTCATTGTGCGCTATGCCTCGAATCCGATTGCCTCGAATGTGGCCAACGATCCCTTCACCTTACCGGCCTATATGGCTGTGGCCAAATTCCTGATGCGTTAACCCGTCGAAGGATGGCCGCCATTCGATTGTGCATTTTAAATCGGATGGCGGCCGTCATGCCCTCTATTCCCAGGCCGAAGCAAACCATAAGAAATTCAAGGCGGAATTGATTTTCCCGGACGGCGGCAAGCCGATGGGAGATCCGTGCGAGGTCTACGCCTATAATGTCCAGATTAACATAGGATAAATAAAAGTATTTTTATTCTGGCGCCTAACTCCCCGGTTCCTTGATTTTGTTGTCTGGTTCCATTTATTCCTTGACAATTCCAAGCTAATATTTAAAATGGGTAAATAGATTCCATAATGAGGCGCAAAATGGAAATAATCGACAGATATTTAGAGCCATCGACGGGGAGTTTTTTCTTGTTCGGTCCCAGGGGAACCGGCAAGTCTACTTTTATCCACAAGTTTTTTGGTGACGCACTACTGATAGATCTCCTCGATCCCGAGCGTGCACGCCTTTTTTCAGCTGCACCAGAACGTCTGAAAGAATTCGTCAGGGCTCATCCGGAATCATCGACGGTTGTTGTTGATGAAATACAGAGAGTACCGGAACTACTAACCGTTGTTCATGGTTTAATGGAAGAGAGCAAGTCCCGAAGATTCGTTTTGACGGGGTCTAGTGCCCGTAAATTAAAAAGGGCGGGAGTGGACCTTTTGGGAGGCAGGGCCATTTTATGTACATTGCATCCATTTATGGCGGCGGAATTGGGACAACGATTTAAGTTCGACGAGACACTTCGTTTCGGGCTGCTGCCTCTGGTGGCGGCTTCGGACAATCCCTCGGAAGTTCTCCGTTCATATGCAGCCCTGTATCTGAGAGAGGAAGTACAAATGGAGGGGCTGGTGCGTAATATCGGTAATTTCTCGCGCTTTTTAGAAGCTATAAGTTTTTCTCATGCATCAATCCTCAATATCAGCAACGTAGCCCAGGAATGTGGTGTAGAGAGAAAGACCGTGGAAGGATATGTGGAGATACTAGAAGATATTCTTTTAAGCTGGCGCCTCCAGATTTTCACAAAACGCGCCAAGCGGCAACTGTCAGGCCATCCCAAATTTTTTCTTTTCGATGCCGGTGTGTTCCGATCACTTAGGCCTCATGGACCGCTTGACCGCCCGGAAGAGATCGAAGGCCAGGCGTTGGAAGGCATGGTGGGCCAGCATCTTAAGGCGTGGATTGACTATTCGGCGACGAAGCGGGGGCTGTACTTTTGGAGAACAAGATCAGGTGTGGAGGTTGACTTTGTCGTCTATGGCCCTGACGGTATTTTCGGGATTGAGGTGAAAAACAGCCGGAACGTTCGTCCTGCTGATTTACGTGGGCTGCGGGCTTTCAAGGATGAATACCCGGAGAGTAAGGCTCTGTTGCTTTACAGGGGCAGCGACAAAATGCTCAAAGGAGATATCCTCTGCTTGTCCTGTGAGGAGTTTCTTGTTAACCTGAGTCCAGACCGACCTATAAGCGGTTTGTTTCCGTGAGAGAGCAATTATTAATTGCGGAAAAAGTTTTGCGTCAGCCCCGGTACTGGATAAATTTCCTGAAATTTTTCGCCTAAAGATGTTCAAAAAAGGAGCCTGGAGTTCTGATTAACCGGTCTGCAATCAGAGTATGTCATTTTACTGGTCTTGTCTGAGAGACGGTCAGACCAGTTCGGCCAGCTCTCGAATCAGCCTTTTACTGTCTTCCCAGCCGAGGCAGGGATCGGTGATCGACTTTCCGTAAACCACTCCTGGAGGCGGCTGGGAGCCTTCCTCTAAAAAGCTTTCAATCATCAGCCCCCGGACCAGTCCGTTAAGTACCGACGACCGCCGGCGGCTGTGCATGACCTCTTTGGCAATGCGGGGCTGCTCACTAAATTTCTTGTTGGAATTGGCATGACTGGTATCGACAATGATGGTCGGATTGGCCAGGCCCCGCTTCCGGTATAGTTTGGCAAAGCGAATCAAGGATTGGTATTCATAATTGGGAAGAACCCGTTTGTTGCGGTCCACGGCCCCCCGTAAGACGGCATGAGTCAAGGGATTTCCCGAGGTCCTGACCTCCCAGCGGTTATAGGTAAAAATGTGCGAGGATTGGGCGGCCTGAATGGAATGGAGCATCACTTCTAAATCGCCGGAGATGGGATTCTTCATCCCTACTGGAATATCGAAGCCGCTGCAGGTCAAGCGGTGGGCCTGGTTCTCCACGGAACGAGCCCCCACAACCACATAACTTAAAAGGTCTTCAAGATAAGCATAATTTCCCGGATAGAGAATTTCATCGGCAGCCGGCAGCCCCGATTCCCGCAGGGCCCGGAGATGCATCCTCCGGGTGGCCTTAAGCCCCTCAAGGATATCCGGTGTTTTCCCTGGAATCGGCTGATGGGCCATACCCATGTATCCAAGACCGTTGGTGCGCGGTTTATGCGTATAGATGCGCGGAATTAGCAGAATCTTTTCCCGCACCTCTTCCTGAAGCTTAGCCAGTCTGGCCACATAGTCGCAGACCGCCTCTTCATCATGGGCGGAACAAGGGCCGATGATCAGCAGGAACTTGCCGCTCTCCCGGGTAAAGACGGCCCTGATTTCGCGATCCCGTTTTTTCTTGAGCCGAACGAGTTTTGGGGATAAGGGCAGGGTCTTTTGAATTTCTCCCGGCGGGGAGATCTCCCGCAGATACTTAAAGCTCATTGCTGTTCAGTTTCTTTGGAAAACAATTTGGTATTATCTATCATTTTTTGCAGCCTTTGGCTATCCTTCCGCCGGATTATTTGTTTCAGACCGGACAAGGTCTCGCCGTAGTCCTGAAGAATGCGGTGAATATGCGGATTTTCGGTGATGATCTCGGAATAAAGCCGTGACTCGCGTCTGAAAAGTTGTTTGATGATATCCATTTTGGTCCTAAACATCGGCGTGCTGTACGTCTCGAGTTCTTTGAGATTCAAGCCGGACCGGTCTAAAACCAACCCCATGGTGATGGTATTGAGATGATTTAATCCCTGGACCAGGGCCATCCATTTATCATGTTGTCTGGGGTTTGTTTCGATAACCGCAGCCTTATGTTTAAGGAAAATATTTTTTATCCAGGGCAGCCACTTCTCTCCCCGGGCCGGACAGATAACCATCCCATGTCCGGTTATGGACTTTATTCTGGGACCGAAAAGGGGATGAAGGCCAATGACCTCGGAACGAGAGAATTTAAGCATGGCCTTGACCGGTTTTTCCTTGAAAGAGGTCAAGTCAGTCAGTAGGGATTCTTCCGGCATAAGGGGTCCCACCTGCCTTATAACCTGAGAGGTAACTTTTATGGGCACGCTGACGATCACCACCGCACATTTCTCGACCAATTCCGGATAAGACGGTCCGAGGCGTCTCCCGGAGATGTGCACTGCATAACCTTCTTTTTGAAAAAAATCGGCAAACCAGCGGCCTATCCCACCAGTGCCCCCGATGATCCCTATATTCGGCTTTTTCACTGAGCCACCGCCTTTTGGCGCAGCAAATGATCGGCCAGCACCAGGCTGACCATGGCCTCGCACACCGGAATTATCCTGGGGATGACGGCCGCATCATGCCGGCCTTGAATGGTCACCGCAACCGGGTTACCCTGAAGGTCAATAGTCTGCTGCACTTTGCGGATGGAGGGGACCGGTTTACAAGCCACCCGGATGACTAATTCATCGCCGTTGGTTATTCCGGCCAGGATTCCTCCGGCTTGATTGGTCTGGAAACCCTGTGGAAGAATAGGATCATTGTTTTGAGAACCGGTCATCCGGGCCGAGGCAAATCCGGCTCCAATCTCCACCCCTTTGACGGACCCGATACTCATCAGGGCTTTGGCCAGATCGGCATCCATCTTGTCAAAAACCGGCTCACCCAAACCCGCCGGGCATCCTTTGACTTTGATTTCCACAATTCCTCCCAGGGAATCTCCTTGAGCGGCCGTCTCCCGCAGCCGATCTTCCATCTGTTTGGAGGCCTGAAGGTCCGGGCAATATAGAGCATTCTCTGAAACCGCTTCCAGGGAGATGTGCTCCGCCCGGATGCCGCCCAATTCCAGGGTATAAGCAATAACCGAAATACCCTGCCGGGCAATGATTTTTTGGGCGATAGCCCCGGCCGCCACCCGGGCCGCTGTTTCCCGGCCCGAGGCCCGTCCACCGCCGCGGTGATCTCGGATCCCGTATTTTTTAAAATAGGTAATGTCACCATGACCGGGACGGAAAATATTTTTGAGCGCATCATAGGCCGAGCTTTCGGCATCCTTATTGCGAATCAACAAGGAAATGGGCGTCCCGGTAGTCCGGCCTTCAAAGATGCCGGAAAGGATCTCCACGTTGTCCTCTTCTTGTCGTGAAGAAGCGGAAAGAACCAAGCCCGGTCTTCTCCTCTTAAGCTCTTTTTGAATATCCTCTTCGTTGAGGGGCAGTCCGGGCGGGCACCCTTCTACTACCGCTCCCACCGCCGGCCCGTGGGACTCTCCCCAAGTGGTTACTTTAAAAAAAACGCCGAATGAACTTCCGGACATGATAACTCCTCTGGCAATTGATGAATGCGGATTGCGGAATCGGCAATCCGAAACATAAAAAAATTATTAGCTTCTTTGCAACCTCATCTTCGTCTCGATCTCCACTACAATATCCTCAACGGTCTTCCCTTCGGTGTCAATCTGCAGATCAGCCAAGGCCTGATAAACCGGGGTCCTTACGGCCAGAGTCTCCCGGGTTTCCGTCTCCCAATCTCTTTCCGACAAGGGAGGCCTTTGGTCTTTATTCTTGGGATCGGCCTTCATCCTTTCCAGGATAGTCGTCACATCGGCGGTCAGCCATACAATCACCCCATTTTTCTTTATTATTTCCCGATTGTCAAGATCCAGCACCGCCCCGCCCCCCAAGGCGACCACCCCGTCGGTCCAAGAGGAAATTTCCTGAATGACCGATTTTTCTGCCAGTCGAAAGGAAGCCCAGCCTTTTTCCTCTACCCATTCTTGAATGGTTTTTCCCGTGCGGTTAACGAGTTGTGTGTCGGTGTCATAAAAAGGGAGGTTTCGATCCGATGCCAGCTTGCGGCCAACCGATGTCTTTCCGGTGCAGCGATATCCGGTTAAAAAAATATGACCCATTCCTTATTAAACTCTCATGCCCGTGGGGCGACAAGAAGGATGATAATCCCCCCTTACCCTTTTTTGTTAAAGGGGGGGATTTAAAAGTTATTTTATTTCTAAAGCTTCTCCAGTTCGTCCCAAAATCCCGGAAAGGATTTTTGGACACAAGTTGGATCCTTAATTTTTATGCCCGGAACGATCAAGCCCAGGACGGCAAAACTCATGGCAATACGGTGATCATTATAGGTTTCAATCTCCGCCCCATGAAGCCGGCCCCCTTCGATCTTTAGGCCGTCTTCCATTTCTTCGACCCTGCCTCCGGTCTTGGTTAATTCCTTGACCAGAGCCTCCAGCCGGTTGCTCTCCTTGATCCGCAGGTGGGCGACATTTGTTATTGTCGTTCGACCGGGACGACAGGCGGCCAGGACAGCCAAGGTCGGAACCATATCCGGCATATCTCCCAGATCGAAAACAAAATCTCCAGCCTTCAATGTCCCTCCGCTAACCTCCGCCCAATCTTCACCCCGTTGGACCCGGCAGCCAAGGGTCTCTAATATTTCTAAGAAACGGATGTCTCCCTGAAGGGTTTGGGCCATGACAGGTCGAACCTTCACTGTGCCCTGAGTCAAGGCTGCGGCCAGAAAAAAATAGGAGGCGCTGGAGACATCCCCTTCGATCCGGCAGACCCTGCCTTGATAGCGTTGATTTTTGTCAATCACAAAATGATCCGGAGAGATTCGGGTGATTTCCACACCAAAGTGATGCATCAAACCGGCGGTCATTTCCACATAAGGCCGGGAGGGCACCGGCCCTTCAAGTTTAAGCGAAAGGCCCTCGGCCGTATAGGGAGAGGAGATCAGCAGCGACGAAATATATTGACTGCTGTCGAGATCCCTGAGACTGACTTCACCGCCTTGAAGACCCCGAGCCTGAATAACGACCGGAGGAAAACCTTTATTACTCCGACTGTAGGCCTCCACGCCTAAGTCGTTCAGGGCCGCCAGCAGAGGCTGAAGGGGTCTTTCTAAAAGACGGGGAGTCCCGGTGAGACAGAACTCTCCTCTTCCCAGACAGACCACGGTCGTCAGCAGACGCATGGCTGTTCCGTTGTTCCCCAGATAAATTTCCAGTTGTGGATTAGTAATCCGTCCTTCGGTGCCCTGAATGTGCATATCTCCGGCTTGAATCTTAATTCCGGCGCCAAGCAAAGTGAGGGCCTCCTGGAGATAACGGCTGTCTTCGGAAAGGAGAGGGCCTTGCAGACAAGAATCACCTTCGGCCAGGGCGGCCATAATCATGGCCCTCTGGGTGTAACTCTTCGATCCGGGTACATTTACTTGGGCCTGAAATAAGGCCCGCGGTTTTATTTCAACTATTTTTTTCAAGCGCTTTCATGACCACTTCCCGCATAATATCGCGGGGGGGTTCCTGGCCGGTCCAGATTTTAATTTGTTCCGCCCCCTGATGGACAAACATACCCACTCCGGAAAGGGTTTGGCATCCGCACTCTTCCGCCTCTTTCAGCAGCTTGGTCTTTAAAGGATTATAGACGATATCGACCACCCAGGTGAACTGCTTTAAATATTTCCGGGATAGGGGAGAGGTGTTTGTTTTAGGGGCCATCCCCAAAGAGGTGGTGTTGATCAGACAGTCGGCCTCGAGCTGTTCCCTTTCCGTAAAAGGTTGAAAAGGGCAGTTAAAAATTTCGGCCAAGGCCTCAGCCTTGGAATTGGTCCGGTTGAGGACAAGGGGAAGGCCCCCGGCCTCGAGCAGTCCATAGACCACTCCCCTGGCCGCCCCCCCGGCCCCGAGAACGACAAATCGTTTTCCTTTAATCTCCATGACCTCTTTCAAGGCCAGGACAATCCCGATCCAATCGGTGTTGTAGCCTTTCAATTCGCCCTGATGATTCCAGATCGTGTTGACCGCTCCGATCTGAAGGGCGCTCTCTTCCACTTCGTCCAGGTAAGCGATCACCTCACTTTTAAATGGCAGAGTGACGCTGACACCTCTGATATCCAAGGCCCGGATTCCCTGCACGGCCCTTTTTATATCTTGAACACAAAAGGGAACATAGCGGGCCGGGAGATGCATCCGCTCCAAGGCGGCCTGATGCATCAGGGGGGAAAGGCTGTGGACGATCGGGTTGCCGAAGACGGCAAAGACGGTCGTGGAAGAATGGGAATTGATCATTATTTTATACTTTCATGCTTGTGAGACGCCACGATGCATGGAAACAGGGTTCAAGGATTCAAGTGAAAGGCGTGGAAGTAACAACCCGTGAACCCTCCAATATTGAAAACCTTGAACTCTACTTTCGTATTATTTTAAATATGTCTTTTAACTCGTTAACCGTCATCTGTCCGGGTGCCGCCTCCTGTCCCTTAGACCAGGCGGCATAGGTCAGATAGGATCCGAGAAAAGGGGCCATGATCCGGCTGATTTTGCCTATTTCGCCCATGCAGAAAGCGATGACCTTCACCCCTTTCTTCTTAGCATAAGGGATCAAGCGGAGGACTTCAAGATTATCGTCCGCCTCTTTGGCCATGGGAACAATCTTGACGATCTGGGCCCCTTTTCGGCGGCCCTCTTCCAAAATTTGTTTCAACTCTCTTAATCGGGGCGTCTTGTGCCGGTTGTGATAAGACAAGATGAGTTGGGTCCCGGTCTGCGGGGAATTGATTTTGTTCGCCAGTCTTTCAATGAAAACGGCCGCGGTCTTCATCTCCAGATCTACATAATCCGCCCCGAGGGAGACCGCCTCCAAGAGGAAGGCTACCCTCTCTTCTTCGGTTCCGGCAAAATAACCCCCTTCATCCTGAGAACGGTTAGTGATCAGAATCGGGCCTTTTCTTCGGGCGATTAATTTTTTCAAATTGACCCGCCGGATGCTGTCGATCCGCAGTTCCAAAATAGTCCGAGGATCAATGGGCTCGTCCATTTTATCGAGGGCCTCCTGATTAGTCTTGACCAGGAGGGAGAGACAAATTCGAGGCGTAGGGAGCGTGCTCATGATTTGAGCAGTTCTCCGCAAGGATAGGAGCCGAGGACCTTGATAAAAGTAGTGACCGTCTCTAAGTCACTCAAGCACTTTTGGATCCGCTCCTCCGTCTGATGCCCGGAAAAGTCTACGAAGAACAAATATTCCCAGACGCGATCCGGCAAGGGATAGGACTCGATTTTGAGCAGATTCAATTCGTCACGGGCGAACAGTTCTAAAGCGCGAAAAAGGGCCCCCGGTTTGTGGGGGGTCCCAAATAAGATAGAGGTCTTGTCTTTTCCGGTGCCCCTGCTCTGCCCATTTCCCAAAATGAGGAACCGCGTGGTATTGACTGGGTAATCTTCGATGCGGTCGGCCAGGACGTGCAGTCCGTACAATCCGGCGGCCGGCAGACTCCCGATGGCCGCTCCTTCTTGATCCTTCAGGACTTTTTGTACGGCTATGGCCGTATTCTCTTCCTTGATCAAGAGACAGTGAGGCAAATGACGCTCCAGCCAGTTCTGGCATTGGGCAATGGCCTGAGGATGGGAATAGACCCGTTTAATCCGATCCATCTTTTCCTGGGCCGCCAAGAGATAATGGGAGACCTTTAAATAAATCTCCCCCCGGATGGAAAGAGAGGTAGTGATCAGCCGGTCCAAAGTCGGTTTGACCGAACCTTCACCGGAATTTTCTATGGGCACAACGCCATAGGTGTTTCTTTCCCTTTCCGCTTGTTCAAAGACCTGGGCGATGGATGCTTGCGGGTTTAACCGGGCCTGATGGCCAAAGTGCTTAAGGGCGGCGATATGGGTAAAAGAGGCCTCGGGGCCGAAATAGGCCACGGTTATCGGTCCTTGAAGGACCCGGGAGGCCGAGATTATTTCCCGGAATATGTCTTGAAGGGTCTGCTGGGATAGAGGGCCCTGGTTGATTTGTGCGAGATACTGATAGACCTGGCTCTCACGGGAAGGGTCAAAGACATGCTGGCCGGCCCCATTTTTTATCTGTCCCACCTCCAGAGAAAGCCGGGCCCGCTCATTTAAAAGGGCCACTAATTGCCGGTCTTTTTCTCTGATTGCTTCCCTGAGTTGTTCTAAAGAATTCGCCGTCATTTTTTCAAAGCCTCGAGGGTTTCCCTGATAACGGTTTCAGGTACTGTCCCGTTGATAAAAGGGAGTCCGATCTTTTTCAACAACACCAGGGGGAGTTTCTTCCCTTGCTTTTTTTTGTCTTTTCCCATGCGGGCGATCAGGGCATTGCTTTCCAGATCGGCGGGAATGGCCCGGGGCAAGCCCACCGACCGGATCAAGTTTTCAATCTTACCTCTCTCCGAGGACGCCAGATACTCTAATTTTTCGGATAAGGCGGCGGCGCAGACCATCCCGATGGCCACTGCTTCGCCGTGAGAGACGGCATAGTCGGATTCGGCTTCTATGGCGTGGCCGATGGTATGTCCGAAATTTAAAATGCGCCTCAGTCCGCTCTCCCTCTCGTCCATCTCCACGATTCTTTTTTTTATTCGGCAGGACTTGGTGATAATCCTTTCCAGCAGAACCGGTTCCCGTTGCTTGATTCCTGAAATCCCCTCGGCTAGGGAACGGAACAAATCCGGGTCTTCGATGATTCCATATTTAAGGATTTCCGCCAGGCCGCTGTTGAATTCCCGTTCATCCAGGGTCTGCAGAAAGGCCAGATCAACAAAGACCGCCTGGGGCTGATAAAAGGTGCCTAATAAATTTTTGCCCGCCGGCAGGTCTATGCCGGTTTTGCCGCCGATGCTGCTGTCTACCTGGGCCATGAGGGTAGTCGGAATCTGGAAAAAAGGAATGCCCCGCATATAGATCGAGGCGATGAAGCCCGTCAGATCGCCCACGACGCCGCCCCCTAAGGCCAGCAGGCTGGACTGGCGGTCGGTCCCCAAGGCGATCAACTCATCAACCAAGGCCAGGGTGGTTTGAAACGTTTTCGATGATTCTCCTTCCGGAAAGGAGATCAGATCAACCTTCAAGTCCATGGTCCGTAAGCTATCCGCCACCTTCTGCCCGTGCAGCAGGCCGACCCTGGAATCGGTAAGGATGACCAGGTGTTTGGACCGATGGCTTTTGTGCAATAGGACTCCAACTCGGTCCATGATGTCCCGGCCGATATAGATGTCATAAGAGGATGAGGCCCTGGTGTCAAGATTAACCCGGATCCGATTCATTGGACTACCTCTGGCTTTATGCGGATCACAGTTTGCAGACTCTTTAATTCATCCATGAGTTGATAAAATTTTTCCGGTTTGAGGGATTGGCTGCCGTCACAGAGGGCCCTTTCCGGCTGAGGATGGACTTCGATCAATAAGCCGTCGGCACCAACGGCCATGGCCGCTTTGGATAAAGGCACGACATATTTCCAATGGCCTGTGGCGTGGCTGGGATCGACGATAACCGGCAGGTGGGTCAATTCTTTCAACACCGGGACGGCACTGAGGTCCAGGGTGTTACGGGTGGCCGTCTCAAAAGTGCGAATGCCCCGCTCGCAAAGGATGACCTGATCATTGCCGGAAGATAGGATATATTCCGCCGACATTAGTAATTCTTCAATGGTGGTCATCATCCCCCGTTTCAAAAGGACCGGTTTCTTGGCCTGGCCGACCCGTTTCAACAGGGCGAAGTTCTGGATGTTACGGGTGCCGATCTGAAGGATATCGGCATATTCTTCCACCAGTTCCACATCCTGGGAACTCATCACCTCGGTAACCACCGGCAGCCCGACCTTTTCCCGGACTTTCTTGAGCAGTTTCAGCCCTTCTTCTTCCAGGCCCTGGAAACTGTAAGGAGAAGTCCTGGGTTTATAGGCCCCGCCCCTCAGGATTTGGGCCCCGCCTTTTTTGATGACATAGGCGCTTTCCATCAACTGTTCTTCGCTTTCCACCGAACAGGGACCGGCCATGACCACAAATTCCGGTCCACCGATATCAAGGCTTCCCACCGTGACAATGGTATCCCCACCCCGGGATTCACGGCTGGCCAGTTTATACGGTTTGAGGATAGGCACGGCCTTTTCCACACCCGGCAGATATTCCACTGATTTTAACTGGGCTTTCCCCCGGTCGTCTCCCACAACTCCGATAATGGTCTGTTCCACCCCTCGGGAAGGATGGGTCTGGTATCCAACCGATTCAATCCAATTGATTACGTGGTTTACTTGTTCTTCTGGGGCATTTTTTTTCATGACAATCACCATCGGTCACTCCTTTCAGACATTCGGGGGGCCGGAGCGGCTCTCAAAGGCTTAAAAATAAAAAAGCCATGGAGAGCATCTTTTCGTCTCCCCATGGCTTTTTTTGATCTTTTTCTTTTAGTTAGGCTTTGTCAGGTCTTTCGAAGCGATGGGCAGACGAGTGGATAATAATAATAAAAGCTAAACCAAAAATAAAAATTAGAAAGTCTCTTGCCCATCATTTTGTACCAATTTTGAGAAATATGTTAATCGGAAGTGACCACCATGTCAAGAAAAAAACAGCACCCGGGGGAAAATCAAAAATCGCTTGTACTCTTTGGCGAAATTCTTTACAAAAAACCATATCAGAGATATTAACAGTTTTATTATAATAACGACGTTAATCGGCAAAGTGGAGCTGTTTTTTCTGAAGTCATTGGCGAAAGGGCGCTGTCTTTTCCGGACTTATTAACGGGGGAAACCGCAGCTCGGCCACTGGTTTGTAGTGGACGAGAATGCGGAGGGGGTAAAGCATCCCCCGTGGATAAGTCCGAAGAAAAGACCAGCCCGAAAGACACAGACGGAAGAAAAGATAGCTCCTCTATGTCAAAATTACAATGAGACGATTAATAATTGAAAATTTGGGGCGTCTGGGGGTCTTGTTTTTGAGTTGTCCAAAGGTTATTCAATAGGAAAACGGGACCGCTCCGACGGATTGGGACTGTGCATGGCCTTATATGCGAAGAATAGCCAGGTTGATTCGGAGCAGGGCGTTCACCTATACCGATTACCCGCCGGGGTGTAGGCCTGCACTTGAAGTAAGTCCAAATATTAGCCTGGTGAGAGGCCCCGGAGTAATGTTGGACAACTTCAAAAACAAGACCCCCGGACGCCTGGCCCAAGGCAAATCATAAATTCTCAGACGTTGTGATGTAACAATTTAATGTAATTCTTCCTTTCGGTAAGGATTAGAAAATCATGATGAATCCCGGACAATCCTCACGATGGGCTCGTTTTATCGGCATCGCCCAACCTTACTTTTTCCCCACTGTTAAGCGAGGAAGTTGGACTCTGCTTTTTTTATTGATCATGCTGATGGTCCTTCTCTTTGCGCTGCTCTTCCTGGTCGTCAGCGCCATCGCCTTGGCCGGTAAGCAGTTCGCCCCTGACCTGATGACTAAAATCTCCCCGGCCTTTCTTCCCTTCCTGGAGCGAATCTTCGATTCCAAAGGGATACTCATTGTTCTGGCCGCCCTTGGTCTTCCTTTGGCCTGTTTCGCTTTTTGGGGCCGCCAACTCTGGGACCGCCGCCAGGCCTGGCTGCTCTTGGCCGTGGTCCTTTTCCTCTCCGTTTCCGTAACCGGGATTAATGTCCTTTTCAGTTACATCAGTAATTATTTTACCAATGCCCTGGTCAAAAAGAATCAGGACCTGGCTTATTTGTTTGTGACCGTCTACTTTTTCGGTTTTCTGGTCGGTATCCCCATAGTGGCCTTTTACAGTTACGTCCAGAATTATCTGGGGATGCGCTGGCGGGAATGGCTGACCCATGATTTTTTGGGCCGATATTTTTCCAACCGCAGCTATTATGAGATTGAAACCTTTTCCCAGATCGACAACCCTGATCAGCGGATGACCGAAGACATCCGTTCCTTTACCCGCACCACTTTAACTTTCTTATTGATTGTCCTGGGTTCCCTGATGGATCTGGTCTCTTTTGTCGGTATCCTCTGGTCCAAGTCCAGGCTGTTGGTCGTCGTGGTTCTTCTTTATTCCTTAGTGGGAACCACCCTGACGGTGTTGATCGGTCGGCGGTTGATCCGCTTCAATTTTAATCAATTACGTTTTGAGGCCGACTTTCGATATTCCCTGGTCCATGTGCGGGACAATGCCGAATCCATTGCCTTTTATCAGGGGGAAAAACCGGAGATCAACTATGTCGGGGAACGATTTCGTCAGGTCTTAAAGAACTTCAACCTGCTCATCGGCTGGCAGCGGAATCTTTCTTTCTTCACCACGGCCTACAGCTACATCCCCTTAGTCCTGCCTTTTCTCATTTTATTTCCCCAGTACTTCAGCGGCCAGATCGAATACGGCGACATGGTCCAGGCTAATTTCGCCTTTTCTCAAGTTTATGCCGCCCTCTCCCTGATCGTCTCCCAAATCGAGAGCCTGACCAATTTCATGGCCGGTATTGAACGATTATCCACCTTTTCCGATTCCATGAAGCCGGCCGTGGCGGTCGGTCACCGCATTGAAAGCCGGGAGGCCGACCAATTCGCCTTGGACCGGGTCACCCTGATGATCCCCAACCAGGAACGGATTCTTATTAGAGATCTCAGCCTAAACCTGAACCCCAGCGACAATCTGGTGATTGTCGGTCAAAGCGGCGCCGGGAAGAGTTCGCTGCTTCGGGCCATCGCCGGATTATGGACCCAAGGGGCCGGGGAGATTGAGCGGCCTCCTTTAAAAGACGTTTTCTTCCTGCCCCAGAAACCTTATATGTTTTTAGGATCCTTGCGCGAACAACTGCTCTACCCCCATCCGCAGGAGGCCGTTTCCGAAGAGGCCCTCAGGGGGGTTCTGGAAAAGGTCAATTTGGCGGACCTGCCGGAAAGGGTCGACGGCTTTGATCGGAAATTGGACTGGGCCGATGTCCTCTCCCTGGGAGAACAGCAGCGGCTGGCCTTCGCCCGCTTATTCATCAATAAGCCCCGTTTTGCCGTTTTGGATGAAGCCACCAGCGCATTGGATCTGCCTAATGAAGCTCATCTTTATCAAACCCTCCAGGGCATGGGCATACACTATATCAGCGTCGGTCACCGCAGCAGTTTACTGGATTATCATCAGCAGGTCCTGGAGATACAAGGGGAGAATAAGTGGCGGGTCAAATCCCCTCAGGAACACCTGGTTCAAATGCAGGCCCGGTCCTGAGAGGAGGGCTAGGGCTTTTCATGAAAATAGGCTTTTTCGGATAATTGCAGGTTATATTGGGTCAGATTGGCAATCAGCTGGGTTAAGGCGCTCCCATAAGGGAATTGGATAAAATCAACGTACTGTAATTTGTGCAGCCGGTAGGGGATCGTACAGGGTTGAAATAACACGGGGATGATCGGTTTTTTGGCATCCAGAAAATAATTCCATTCATCCTCCACCTTTTCCGAAGCCAAACTGTCCGGGGACAGGATCAGGATCATGAGTTGACAGTTATCCAGGGCCTCCCCGATCTGCCTGGCCCATGTCCCGCCGGCTTGGAGTTCAAAGACATCCAGCCAGACCTTAAAACGATGGGTTTTCAGATGAGTGGTCACTTTGCTGGTAAAAGTCAAATCGTTCCTCGAATAACTGACAAAAATAGAAGCGGAGCCTATTTTTTTCTGATGCCTTCCCAGTTGCAGGAGACGTCTCTCTTCCTGCCGGAGCATCCGTTTTAGGATCATCCGAGTGATGGCTTTAAGCAGCAGTGGATGCTCCGCTGATAAATTCGAGAAGGTGGTGCGGTCTATTTCCAAAACCGAGGAAGGCTCGGAAGTGATCACGTCGCCGCTTCGGGGTTCCTCTAAGAGCAAGGCAATTTCCCCGAAACAAGAACCGCCCGGGAGATAATCCACCAGATAGGATTCCCCTTCGGAATAGCGATAGACATCGGCTTGACCTTCCAAAAGGATATAAAAGGTCTCCTCCATCTCCCCGTTTTTGCACAAAATGGTCTTTTCGGGGTATCTCTGAAGTTTGGCCGATTCCTGCAAGCTCTTGATCCCTTCCGGGTCAACCTCGGGGAAAAGCTCGAAAAGGATTTTTTCTATTTGATTGGATTCCATAACGTCCCCATGTTTTTTGATTTTATTCTTAGTATAATCAATGCCGAAATAAAGGGTCAAGGGAAAATTTAATTTTGTTGATTCGTCCGGCTGGAAGACCGTATAATGCCGACAGCCCAATAGGGCATCAGGTCTGGGAGCGGAGATGGTCAGCCGGAAAAAAACGATTATTATTGGTTTGGTTGGTATGCTCATTTTGGGATTCCTTTGGGTATGGGGCCGAACCATGAACCTTCACCCGGACCCGATCAAGGTCGGCATTCTCCATTCCCTTTCCGGGTTCATGGCCGGCAGTGAATCCCAACTGGCCGATGCCACCTTAATGGCCATCGAGGAAATAAACCGTCAAGGCGGTCTCCTGGGAAGGCCCTTACAGCCGGTTTTGGCCGACGGCCATTCCGATTGGCCGACCTTTGCCGCTCAAGCCGAGCACCTGATCAGGCAGGAACAGGTCAAGGTGATTTTCGGCTGCTATACCTCCGCCAGCCGCAAGACCGTTAAGGCGGTGGTCGAAAAATATAACCACCTCCTTTTTTATCCCGTACCTTACGAAGGAGTCGAAGAATCCCCCAACATTGTCTATAACGGGGCCTCGCCGAATCAGCTGTATATCCCGGCGGTGAAATGGTCCCTGGATCATCTGGGCAAAAAATTTTTTCTGGTCGGCTCGGATTACATCTGGCCCAGGATCGCCAATACCATCATGAAAGACGCCATCTTCGCCCTTAGGGGGGAAGTGGTGGGAGAGGAATATCTCCTCGTCGGCAGTACCGATGTCGGCAAGATGATCAAAAAAATCTCCGAGGCCCGTCCCGATGTCATACTGAGCACAATCGTCGGGAATTCTAATGCGGCCTTTTATGAAGGCCTTAATTCGGCGGGTTTCAACTCCAAGAAAATCCCCTCCATGGCCTTCGCCGTCTCCGAGGTTGAATTGGCCCAACTGGACCCCGAAAAATTGGCCGGGAATTATTCCTGCTGGTCCTACTTTCAGAGTGTGGACAGCCCGGTCAATCGGGCCTTTGTCCAACGATTTAAAGACCGGTTCGGTCCGAAAAGGGTCACCAATGACTCCATTGAGGCCGGTTATTTCGGATTATATCTATGGGCCCAGGCCGTTAAAGAGGCCAACAGCACCGATGTCCGGGAAGTGCGCCGCTTTCTGGCCGATCAAAGTCTGGAGGCCCCGGGAGGCATGGTTTATATTGACGGGGATACCCAGCATACCTGGAAGACCGTCAGGATCGCCAAAATCAATCAAAAGGGCCAGTTCGATATTGTCTGGACTTCCGGGAAACCGGTCCGACCGGTTCCCTATCCCATCTACCGCTCAAAATCCGCCTGGAATCTGATGATTGACGAGTTCTATAAGGCCTGGGGAGAGTCATGGGCCAACCCGGGAGTCAAAAAAACCGATGGTCGGTCTTAATTTTTTTAGAAAGCCGAGTATCCTTTTCCAATTGATATTCTGTTTTCTGATCATTGCCCTCCTGCCTCTGTCGGCGGTCACCTATTTGATTTATCGCCAATCCGAACGATCTCTCCAGGCCGGGGTGACCCATGACCTTTTATCCGTTGCCGAGAGACAATCCAGACAGATCACGGCCTATCTTCGGGAGAGGGAAAAGAGCGTTACCGCCCTGGCCCGGATGCCTAATATCATCACCGCCATGAAGGAATATGCCTGGTCCGTTGACAAGGAGAGGCTTTTTACTTCGGAGTATCGCCGTGTGGATCGGAACCATCGGCCCTTCTTGCAGAATTACCGTGAATCCTTCGGTTATGAGGATCTCTTTTTAATCACCCTGGACGGGAGGATTATCTTTTCGGTTAAGCAAGGGGAAGACCTGGGGACTAATCTAAAAAACGGCATATTGAATCAAACGGAATTGGCCAAGGCCGTTGAACAGGCCGGGACCGTTTTGGAAACCGGCATTTCCGATTTCGAATATTATCCGGCCACCAATGAACCGGCAGCCTTTATCGCCGCCCCTGTTTTGGGTAATAACCGGATTCTGGGCGTAGTGGCCCTGCAGTTGAACAATGAGACCCTCTATTCTATAGTCAATGACTTCAGCGGACTCGGCAAGACCGGAGAAACCGTGGTGGCCTCAAAAATCGGAGACCGGGCCGTCTTTCAAACTCCGACTCGGCATGACCTTTATGCCGCTTTTCGCCGAAAAGTCCTCATCGGCTCCGGGAGGGACCAGGGTCTAGAACAGGCCGTCCTGGGGAAGAGAGGGCAGGGCCTGATCCGGGATTATCGCCAAAAGGAGTGCCTGGCCGTCTGGAAATATGCCCCGGAACTGCGTTGGGGTATGGTCACCAAGATTGACACGGCCGAAGCCTTTGCCCCGGTTGTCCGCTTAAGAAACCTGGCCCTGCTCATCGCCGGGATAACCTTTGTCTTGGTGATTATCTCGGCCTTTTTTGTGGCCCGCTCCTTTTCGGCCCCTATAAAAAAATTGACCGGCATCACCCGGGTGATCGCCGAAGGAAATTTAGAACAAAGGATCGAGGTCACGACCGGGAATGAAATAGGGGTTCTCGCCGAATCCTTTAACGTCATGACCTCCCGGTTGAGTGAGTCCCGGGAACAGTTGCGCCTGACCACCGCCGCCAAAGAGAGGATCGAAAGCGAATTAGCCATTGCCAAGGAGATTCAATTGGGGATGATCCCCAGAACTTTTCCTCCTTTTCCGGACCGAAAGGAATTCGATCTTTTCGCCCTGATCGAACCGGCCAGAGAAGTGGGCGGCGATTTATATGACTTTTTTTTACTCGACCCCGACCACTTATGTTTCCTGGTGGGGGATGTCTCCGGAAAGGGAATTCCGGCGGCCTTGTTTATGGCCGTAACCTCAACGTTAATTAGAGCGATCAGTCTAAAGGGCCAGGAGGCCGGAGAAATCCTTACCAGGGCCAATGAAAAGCTCGGTCAGGACAATGATTCCTGTATGTTTGCCTCCCTCTTTTACGGCATTTTAAACCTGAAAACCGGAGAGGTGGTTTATGCCAACGCCGGCCATAACCCTCCGGTGGCCATCCGCCGCAATGACTCCCCTGCGTTTCTGAAGGTGGAGGCCGGCCTGGCTTTGGCTATGATGGAAGAGACCGCTTACCGAAGCCAGACCTTAACCCTGCGCCCGGGCGATTCGCTGGTCCTTTACACCGACGGGGTCCCCGAGGCTATGAACGAACAACAAGAATTATTCTCGGATGAGAGGCTCCTAACGGCCCTGGCCTCTTTACAGGGACTGGACCCGGCGGACCGGATCAAGGGCCTGATGACGAACCTAAGGGATTTTACTCAAGGGGCCGAACAGTCGGATGATATTACACTGCTCATGCTGACTTATAACGGAACCGGTGTGTCGAGTTAGGCAATTTCCATCCGGAAATTAGTTAAGGCTTTTTAAAAATCTTCTTTTGCAAAATCAACCAAACATGATAAAACCAATAAACCCATAGGACGTGGAAGGTCCGCTTCCCCCAAGCCAATTTTTATGAATACCGTGCCGGAGGATAAGAGGGAAAACATGACGTCAAAAGAAAATTTCAAAATCAGGGTCCGTTTCTGGGGGACCAGCGGTTCCATCCCCACGGCCCTTCCCATCCGGGAATTAGAGGAAAAGATTATTCGCGCCCTCCTTCTGAGTAAAGGTCGTTCCCTGACCGAATACGAAGAGGCCCGCCTCTTCGTCCAAAACCTGCCCTTCCTGATACGGGGCACCTTTTACGGCAACTCCTCATGTGCGGAATTGCTGATCCCTGATGGGCCTATTATTTTGCTGGATGCCGGATCAGGGTTGCGGCAGGCCGGCCTGGATATCGTCAAACGTCCCGAGTTCCAGAAGGGGTCAAAGACCATTCACCTTTTTTTAAGCCATCTCCATTGGGATCACATCCAGGGATTCCCGTTTTTTACGCCTGCCTACTTCCCCGACGCCACTATCCGAATATACGGTTTCCATCAGGACCTGGAAAAAGCCTTTCAGAATCAGCAGCAGGCCGTCCACTTTCCCGTCACCCTGCAGTCCCTGCCCGCCAAACTGGAATTTATCACCTTGCCGCCGGGAGAATCCCTGCGGATCGGATCGGTGGAGGTTCAGGGGCGGCCCCAGAATCACCCGGGAAACAGCTTTGCTTATCGGTTGAATGTCTCGGGAAAGCGGTTCGTTTACGCCAGTGATGCCGAGTACCAGCAAGAGGAATTAGATCACCCTGAAGCTATCCTGGATTTTTTTCATCAGGCCGATTTAGTCGTTTTTGATGCTCAATATACCTTGGTGGAAAATATTGTTGATAAAATGAATTGGGGCCACAGCAATGTCCTGGTGGGTATAGAATTAGCCACCGATGCCCAGGTCAAAACAATCGCCTTTACGCATCATGAGCCGACGCATAACGACTCTTTTAAAGAAGCGGTTTTAAATAAGGCCCTTCAATACGCTCAGCTTTACCGGGACGATAATCCCTTGAAGATTGTCTTGGCCTACGACGGTCTGGAACTGGAACTCTAAGAGGCCTCCGTTCACTCGGCATTTAGGAATCGGTGCAGGAAATGAATGCGCCTATGGTGCGCCATTTGGGGGCATGGAATAACCCTCCAATAGGGTTGACAGGAACCGTTTCCAGAGGGCCGTTATTGTCGTTACGATACCTAACCCGGACTA
>Ga0233425_10005216_pt1 | contig 20766 bp, 18 predicted proteins | sample Watercolumn_Towu_2_FD_181712 | JGI IMG/M metagenome (GOLD analysis project Ga0233425, IMG submission 181712) | Freshwater microbial communities from Lake Towuti, South Sulawesi, Indonesia - Watercolumn_Towuti2014_140_MG | ecosystem: Environmental > Aquatic > Freshwater > Lake | place...
ATGATGATTTTCCTCATTTGTCTCTACTCCTTGTGCAAATGTGGCTGGTTACTTTCCCGATTCATGGGGAATACTATGTTATAGGGTAGGGGGCAAACGGTGCGGGTTAACCAATTTTCGATTTGAATTTCGAAATTTACAACGAAAGATAGTGGGGAAGGGGTTTTAGACCGCGGGGAAAGGGTTTTACCCCATGACGATACCATTAATTATATCGTTTGGGGGAGGGGATACGTGTTTTTGGCCCAAAAACAGGTCAATCCGAAATTTGAAGTTTGAAGTTTAAAATACCGATTTTATTTCCCCGGGAAATCTTTTGAAAATTATAAATTTTGCGGATTTAGTTTTGAGTTAATCCGGGGGAGAGGTAATGAAATTTTTGGGGGACGGTGGGGGAGCGCATTCAATTTGGAATTTATAATTTTAAATTTGAAATGGTTGGGAAATGGCGCGGTAGCAAGTAAAAGCTAGTGCGGGAAAAGATGAAAGGGCACGCAGGAAGTTTGCGCGCCCCTTGTTGTTTACTGTTCTTCGGTGGATTAAGATCTGTCCACGGGCTTGAGCGTGACGGTTTCGCCGAGAGTCACTTGGTCCCAGTTGCCCAGTTGAGTTCCGCTGCGGTATACCTTCCAGTCGTTTGGATTATGTCCACTGTCGCGGACCCACATCCAAGCCGCCATCTGATTGCCTGACGTGCCGGCCGGAAACTCAACCACGACCTGTTTCTCGGTCGGAAGGGGTGTGGGTTGTGGTGCACTCATGGCACTGCCTCCCCTTCCGTCGGTTCGTCAAAAACGCCGAGGATGAAGGGCAGATTGGATATCTCATCGATTGTCTCTACCGGTAGGCTAACGTACTGCCCACGTGTGTTGACGACCAGGAAACTGGTCCCGTCCGGTTGCCCGTTGGCAAGCGCTGTTCCGTATGGCAAAAGACTCTGCACCAGAACAACTTCCCCAACGAGCGGCGTTTGAGCCCATTGAATTTTGCTTCGGCGGGGCTTAGCCTCGCCTTGGAATTCCGCCGCGTTCTGAATGGCGTCAAGCGGCACCTCGTAGTAGACCGTGGTTCCACCAGGAACGTCCCAGCGAACCCTAACGAGCGGTGTTGCTACAGTGTAGATCTGCGTCTGTCCTGGTTCCAATGCGCAGACTGTCATGGGAACATTTGTCAGAGACCGGATAGGTGATCGTGGAAAGTTGATGACGCTAACTCTTAGGTCCACAAGCACCAGTACTCCGTCAGGAAACCTGTACATGTACTCCTCCTCCTTTCGAATAGCCTGATTTTTCAGACCGATTCCCGCAAAGATGTCACATTATGGGTTATTTGACAATTGAGAGAGAGTAGCTATAATAGACCTTGCCCTAAGAAGCGTATGAAAACCAACTGATTTACAATTTTGTCAGGTATTTGGTGTAAGGCCCTTAGGGGGCTTTTTTAGTTTTTAGGGGAACTTTAACAATTTGAAACTGGAATTCCGACGTCAAAGTCGGAGTTATCATCGAGAGATGATAAGGAACACAGCTTATTCTTTTAAGAATTTGATCCTGGTTCAGGATAAACGCTGGCGGTGTGCCTAAGGTATGCAAGTCGAGCGATTTTAATGGGTCCCGCAAGGGATTTGTTAATTTAGCGGCGAATGGCTGAGTAACACGTGGGAATCTACCCCAAAGAGGAGGATAGCTTTGCGAAAGCGGAGGTAATACTCCATAGAATCCGATGCAACATTCGGATTAAAGACGCAAGTCGCTTCGGGATGAGCCTGCGGCCTATCAGGTAGTTGGCGGGGTAAATGCCCACCAAGCCGATGACGGGTAGCTGGTTTTGAAGAATGTCCAGCCAGAGGGGGACTGAGATACGGCCCTCACTCCTACGGGAGGCAGCAATCGGGAATTTTGCACAATGGACGAAAGTCTGATGCAGCGACACCGCGTGTGGGAAGAAGGTTTTCGGATCGTAAACCACTTAATTCGCCTTTATTGGTGAAGGATTCAGAGACGGCTAACTACGTGCCAGCAGCAGCGGTAATACGTAGGTCTCGAGCGTTATCCGGTTTTATTGGGCGTAAAGCGTGTGCAGGCGTTTCGGTAAGTCCTTTTTTAAAGCCCAGAGCTTAACTCTGGAATCGAAAGGATACTACCGGGATTGAGTGAGCTAGGGGGTACTGGAACTGGCGGAGGAGCAGTGAAATGCGATGATACCGCTGTGAACACCAAGGGCGAAGGCAAGTACCTGGGGCTTAACTGACGCTCAGACACGAAAGCGTGGGGAGCAAAACGGATTAGATACCCGTGTAGTCCACGCCCTAAACAATGTCTGCTAGGCGTCCGCCTTTTGGCGGATGTCGTAGCTAACGCGTTAAGCAGACCGCCTGGGAACTACGAGCGCAAGCTTAAAACTCAAAGGAATAGGCGGGGACCCGCACAAGCGGTGGAGCATGTGGTTTAATTGGATACTAAACCAAGAACCTTACCAGGGCTTGACATTTTACTTTATGGTTCCCAAGAAACTGGGAATCTCCGCAAGGACGGTAAAACAGGTGTTGCACGGCTGTCGTCAGCTCGTGCCGTGAGGCGTACCCTTAAGTGGGATAACGAGCGAAACCCCTATGTCCTGTTGTATCAAACTGGACAAACTGCCCGGGCAACCGGGAGGAAGGCGGGGACGAAGTCAAGTCAGCGTGGCCCTTATGTCCTGGGCTACACACATGCTACAATCCTCGGAACAATGCGTTGCAAAGCCGCAAGGCAGAGCTAACCGCTAAATCCGGGGTCAGTTCAGATTGGGGTCTGCAACCCGACCCCATGAAGTCGAAATCGCTAGTAATCGCTGGTCAGATATACAGCGGTGAATACGTTCTCGGGTCTTGCACTCACCGCCCGTCAAGTGGGGAAAGTTGAAAATACCCGAATCCGCCTTTGTGGTGGAGAAGGTAGGTTCAGCGATCAACATTAAGTCGTAACAAGGTGTCCCTAGGGGAATCTGGGGACGGATCACCTCCTTTCAAAGAGAAATCCACGCCGATGAGGTGTGGTAAAACTAGTTGATTGTCATCTAGTCATCAAAAGGCAAGGCTTGGTTACATGAGGCTCAATGTGACAATGGTCCCGACCTGCCTGCGTGGGCAGGTGTAATGTCGGGAAGATGAATAAGTTTTAGTTCCTTCCAGTTTCAAGTTGTTAAAAAAATCCGGTCACAAACCGGATTTTTTTAGTGCAATTTTTAGAGAGCTAGGCACTTTGATTATTAGTTGGAAACAGCGGGGACAAAGAATCTCATTTCCACGCTAGCCACGTTGGTGAAGTCTGGTCCTGTAGCGGTACCCTGCCCAACGAAAACGTAAATAGGTAAGTAGTAGTCACCCTGGGGCGACTCCGTCTGATTTTCATTGCGGTAATAGGCCAAGTAGACATCGTTAATGTCCAATGTCTTTAGCTTGTTTTTGCTCCAATCAACCTCATAGTCAAACTGCATAGCCTTGGGAAAATTAGAATTGGCCCGCACCAACCCGGAAACGCTGTCGCCTTCCATGAGTTTTTCGAAGGCTTGGGTTTGGGAAATGATTGGATACCGGCTCTTGTTTTCCAGGTCGACTTGGGTGGTAAATTCATCGTAGCTTAGACCAATTATTTTGTTTTCTTCATTAAGCGCTAAAGCCAGGCGTGACTCTTCCGGGCGAAGGCCAAAACCCCCGTCAATGATTGGGAAGTTATCCACGTATCTTCTGACGTAAAGGATTTTGCTAAACCCACCGAGGTAACGGTGAATCATGGAAATATCGTTCTTTCCCAGGACCTCTACTTTTAACTCCCCCGCCGGCGTAAGTTTTTGCGTGTTTAAAAAGGCAAGGGCGGAGGCCGTGGCCCCGCTCTGGTCGGTTACGTAACCGGTTGAATAGTGGATCCCAAGCGAGCTTCTTTGGTAGGGCTTCCCACCGTAGGTTCCTTTGCTGTCATTAACAAAACCAATTTCTAAAAGGTCAGAATTTTTTGGGTAGGTGTAGGCGCCATCGCTGACGTGATAATTTATTGGGTCTTCGGAAAGAATATTGGTCTTAATATTTGTACCGAATCCAGCGAAGGTTTTAGCTAGCGTGGCGGCGTCCGTTGCAGAAAGGGCGTTACGTTTAACCGCATAAACGAACATCTTTTGTACTCCACTATCAGAGGCTTCTGGTGGGGCGGCTAGAGCTTCTTTTTCCAAATTAAAGTTCAACAGTTTTCTTGGTTCTGCTTTAGTGGTTATTCCTAAAACGTCCGGAAGATTGGAAATATTAATTATGGTACTGCCAAGTTTGAGTCCCTTAATAGTCTGTTTGGAAAAATTAGGAGTGGGAACTTGCCCAAAGGCTCTTTCGGGAATGGTTTTTGGTTTTGGATTAATTTTACTTACTGGAACTTCCATGTTGGTCGATGGACTGCTTTCGTCATTTAAGACTAAGGTTGGTCCTGCGTCTGGTTCTGGTTGGATTTTGGCCCGGCCCAAAAAATAAAAGATACCATAAATTACAACAACCAGAAGAATTAGGATAGCCGGAATTACCAGAAGCCAAGGGGAGAGCTGGCGCTTTTTAGGAAAACTATCCAGCGGGAAGTCTTTATACGGAAGGTCTGGTGGGGGTGGGAGCGGGGGTATTGTCTCGGCCTTGGTAACTGGGGCCGGAGTCGGTTCCTCGTAAACGACGGAAGTTGGGGCCGTCGCCGTTGAAGGCTTCGCAACGTCTTCATTAAGAACTTTTGTGGTCAAGTCATTCAGCCCATCTTTTGATTGGCTAACAGGACTAACTGGTATCGCCGTTTCTTTGGGGGCGGCGGGTGTGGGTTCGCTGGTCGTTGGTTCTGATGGTTGTATGGAAATGGTAGTTCCCAGGGGAGACCTTTCTGCTTTTTCGAATGGGTCGGGGGGTTGCGGCATGCTGCGCACACCTTGACCAAAGTAGGGTTGGCTGGGGTTTGGAAAGTTAGCTTTGTCTGAACTGGGCATTAAGTTAATTTTCAAATTTCAATTTTCAATTGTCAACTTTATTCCGTAAGCTCCATCTGGCTACTCTCTAAAAAGCAAAGTGCGCTAGGGAGGTTTCCCGAGCGCACTAGTTGCGTTGATTATGCGTAAGATTCTTCTATTAAGGCTTATCGACTCGGTGATCACCCGGGTTGATTATTCTGGTAACCTGTAGTATAATTGGGACCAAATCCAGACGGGAGGTGGTGTAAAGGACATCACAAAATTAGCACTCTGAGTTCCGAATCAAATGGATTCGCACTTCAATTAAGAAAATCTTTGTTGGAAAGGTTTTATTAATTGAGGTCTTTTGATTTCCGCCTCTTATGCTGAGTTAAGGCTGGCAAGGGTTCCGACGTAGAGTCGGAAAGAACTACCGGAGGATGACTCGGAGGAGCCTCTAAGAGCCGGAAGAAGGAAAGGTGCACAATGCAATCAAAGAGTTTGTTCGATCGGGTTTGGGCGCACACGCTGTCGTTTGCGACAGCCGCCATTACCCTGATCGTTGAGCTTTGTACCCTCTTCGTTTACTTCATTGAGACTGAGGGGCAAAACATTGACGCGGCTGCACAGGTTGTTGCTGTGCTGGTTGTGGCCGTCAGCGGTTTTGGGATGACTGCGATCTGCTTCGCTGTCTGGCGATGGGAAGACCATTTCGTCATTAGAAACACCGAAGATGAGGCGCAGACCCTGTTTCGCATCGCGTCCGAAGCGTCACGTGGCGAGGACTTTGAATTTCACCTAACTTCGTTGGTGAGCAGTCCGTGTAACCTCGTCTTCCAGAGACAGATGCTCGAGCGTCTCGCCGTGGTGTGTCTTGCCTGCGAACGCCTGTTCAAGATTGATCGATACCAGCTGGTTTATTTGGCCATTGACCAGTTGGAAATGATTTTGAACGGCGCGTGGCAGCGGGGTCCCCGCAAAGTTCCTGAGGCAGAGTGGGGCCGGGTCCGTGACTTGGTTCTTGGTCATCTCGTTAGTTTTAAAACTCAAGCCAGAGAGGCGATTTCCCAGCAGTGAGTGAACGTATAGGTTCGAGGCAGTTCAGGTAAAAAGTTTCAAGGCGATTGGTCCTCCCCAGTCGCTTTTTCGTTTCCTTATTTTTTTAAAACGAAAAACCCTCCGCAGTTAGGAAACTACGGAGGATTCGTTTTTGGGAGCCGGCGATCAACGGCCTGAATGATGAAGAAAGCCACCCAGGCAATTGGAAAATTTACCAGTTGCCAAACAGTCAAAGATTTGGCGCCGTCAAAGACAGGTTCCAGCCCAGGCACGTAAGCCAGAGCTACCATTTCCCCAGTCAGGGAGCTTAAAAGCAGCAGGCCGCTGCCCATCAAGCAGATGACGGTATAACCCGCCATGGCTTTACGCCCAGCCGCCAGCCCAACGCTCAAAAGCCCAATGGCAGGGATAGCAAACCCTACCACCTGGCAGGCGGTTACCAACAGTAACTTTAGAACGAAATCTGCTAGAAGTTTCAGTCGGTCCCTTTTCACCTTTATTCCTTTCTTCTCTAGCAATTTAGTCTAGAAACTTACTGGGCATTATAGTGTCAATCGGGCATACAAACAAGTGGGTCGGTTATGGATGTGGGGGCTTGATGTTGGTCAACAAGACAGGGAAAAGAAAAAGTGCATCAAGACCGAGGTTTCTTGACGCACTTTTTGTATGGCTTCCCGCTTTAGCTTTCCGCCAGAACACCGTAAGCAACGGTCGGTGTGGCGATAGCAAGGATTACGTTCACCAGTGGAACCCAGCCAAGCCAACCGAGGGCGTTGTGCTCGGTGAGGACCAGATATGCAGTGCCGCCGGTGATGATCACAGAAATCAAAAGCCCAGTCATAAAGGCAGTTTCACTCACACCCCATGGGGCGCCCCAGTGGTTCTTTTGGTCTTGCATATTTGTCTTCCAAAAGAACCAAGCAAACCCGACGATCAGGGCCGCCGTTACAGCCATAGCCCAGCCGTAGAATTCGTTGACGGTCCAACCCTTGGCTCCCAGAACACAAGCGGTGACTAAATCCACCACGCCCATCACGATGACCGCGAAACCCGTCCAGAACATCCACGAGTCCAGGCTGTCATCATGTACAGCCCGACTATTCTGTGTTTGTGCGATTGTCATTCTCTTCCTCCTTGACCTCGGATTTTGGTGTTCGCACTTTAAGATATTTAGGATTTTATTCGTTTTGTTTCAGCGTAGTCAAGTTGTAGAAATACCTCCTGCCGGCTTGTATTTTTTTGGCGGGGGCATAAAATTAAAATATAGCTGCCCAAATGAAAATAAAAACTTTTGCCTTTTCTGCTTTTAGTTTGCTTTTTCTTTTTAGTTTCTTTAATTACAAATACGTTTTGGCCGCTACGGGCCTTGTTTCCACAGTTACCTACCAACCGGAAACTGCCGATGGGGACAACGGCTGGTATATAAGCCCGGTCACGGCGACTATTGCCGCCACCGACGTGAGCTCTGGCGTAAAAAGCATTAGCTATAAACTGGACGGGGGTTCTACTGTGACCCAAAACTTTAGCAATAGTTTAAATCTGGTCCAGAACCCATCGTTTGAGCAGACTTTAGGGGGAGGTCTTGTTGGTTGGAGTTTTGCTGGCGTCCCCGGCGCGTCCGGGTCTTCCGATTCAGTAACTTATATACTTGGCGCGAAAAGTGCCAAGATTGTTAGTGGCGAAAACGGCTGGAGCGGGTTTAACAACGGGGCAAATTATATTCCGTCCTCTCCGTTTGCCAATTTAACCGCCTCCGTCTGGTTAAAAACTTCCAACGTCAGCGGCAGTGGCGCCTACTTTAAAATCTACGCGGCAACAGGGTCCGGCCCGGTGCTTTTGGCGACTTCCGAATCCGTGACCGGAACTTCAAATTTTACAAGAATCAGCCGCAGTTTTAACGTAAGTGCCAGTAACGCCTATGGGGTCTATTTGGATTTGGGTGTTATGGGAACAGGGACGATTTGGTATGACGGCGTCCAGATTACGGCTACAAATACCGACACCCAAGTGGTACAAACCTTTTCTTCCCCCGGTAGTCACAGCTTGGAATACTACGCCACAAGCAATACCGGCGAGGAAGAAATACCCCACCATACAAGTACCTTTAAAGTGGACACCGTTTCCCCCTATAACTGGCGCAACTTTACCACGGATAGGGAGGGAAACGACCATACTCTTATAACTCAGATTACAGTGGACGATACGGGTTCCGGAATCGACAGCACCGCTTCCAAATTTCAATATTCTACTGACGGTGGTAGTACCTGGGGCTACTACTCTAACCAAACATCGTGCGGTTCTACCTGGGTACCAAATGGTTGGCTGAATATAAATACCAGTTTGCAGAATGGTGGGCTAACGGCAACCCTAACTTCGCCGACGGTTAACTTTTGCAGTTCAAATTGGAACATCTGTAAAATCGTGCGCTATCAGGCGAGTGACTTGGCTGGAAACAGCGCCCTCAAAGACGTTTGTATTTATGGTTTGTGGTTTAAAACAGGCACCGGAGATGTGGCTGCCCGGGCCGGAATTAACTATTATACGGCCGGCTCTACCGCCAACACTGACGGAGTGGTGGTGTCGGGGGGGATCATTAATAATTTTACTTCTTCCAATAATTGGTATTTTGCAAATTACCCCGTGCCCGCCCTGCCAACCTATTCGGAAATGTTAACAAAGTTTCCTGCCAGTGGGGGCTTGCCCAGTGGAAAGCTACCTAAAGCAAGCGGCATCTACTTAAACAACGCGAGCTTTACGATTAGTAATCAAACCATACCTTCGGGATTTTCCACTAGCAATTTTTCGGCGGTGGTCTACATTAACGGAAACTTGGTTATTAATACCAATTATAGTGTCTCCCAAAGCAGTGCCATAATGTTTATTGTTTCCGGTGACGTAAGGATAGATAAAGGAGTTAACAGTCTTGCCGGGTTCTTTCTGGCAGGCGACGATATAGACACTTCCTATAATGGGAATTCCAACCAATCGTTAACTTTGGATGGCAGCTTTTTGGGGGACACCTTGGACATTAACCGCAACTTGAATCACAACAGCGACCCCTCTCTCTTGATAAACTATAATCCGTCTTACCTTTTGAAACTGGCTCCTTATTTGGGCGAAGGTCAAACGATCTGGAAAGAGGTATTTGAGTAACGTTTAGATATTGTTACTTGTCACGGGTTGCCCGGCACTTATATACTGTTGATACTAAATTTTGGGCGATTAGCTCATCTGGCTAGAGCGCGACACTGATAATGTCGAGGTGCATGGTTCGAGTCCATGATCGCCCACCATTCTAAATATGAGTAGTAGTGGTACTGCCTCAGATGTCCCATCCATAGATGAAAATAGCATAATGACGGTCCGCATCGCGGAATGTGATCGACGGATAGAAGACACTAACGCCGCCTTTTTGGGGCCAAACGAGCCCTCCATAGAAACCGTTAGAAACGCTATTCAAATAAGGGAGGAAGCCGAAAGGGAAAAAGAAAAAATTTACGCGGAGCATGGTATGGGGACCTTAACCGACTCCGGGGACATGTCTGCCCGCGAACTCTCCAGAATGCGAGCGGATTCCCACCACCAACTTTTGGAATCTCTAGGAGGCCAGCCCGATTATTATCATTTGCCACCGGAACAGGCACTGGCTTTAGCCGAGGTTGTTTATTTTGCCCGCGAGGCCGCCGTCTAAACGTAGAAAAGGTGACTTTGGGCTCTGAAGTTGCCCTAAGAAACCTTTTGGGGCGTTCTAATTGGTTCGCAATTAAGGGCATGGAAACGGACCCCAATCACGCCTACTATGACCGGGCCGATCTTAGATTCCATGAGGTTCAACGTGCGAAAGGTCTGGATAGGATTCCACAGCGAAGCCTTGAAACTGACGAAGAAGACAGGTGCTTTGCGCCGACCCACGAGGCGGCGGAGCAGTTGGTTGGACCAGAAGAACCAGGGACAGAATATATAGTTAACCTTCTTAGAGTGGAAGCCGAGTCCCACCAAAGCTTAGCGGATGTTTATATATCCCGTGGTGAAGTAGGTGATCTTATGGGTACCACACATGGTCCAGAACTAACCAATTTGGGATTGGAACGGATGAGGGTTGAAAGCTGCGAAAATTTGGCCAGTGCTGCCGAGTCAGCGGCTGATTTAAGGGAGCTCGAGCCTTGGATGAGGGTCGATATTGCCCGGCATTTATTTGACGAAGCCTGGATATATTTAAGAGACCGGGAAAATCCCTCTGACGTAACTGGTTTGGAGTTATCCATGGCCCGTTTAATTGGACAAGATAACTGGGACAGGATAAAAGAACAAGCGGAAAGTTATTGGAACCAAGGGCTTCCCCATTTTGGTTACGTTGACACAAAGAAACCTCTAATTTAGTTCCTAAATAATATAAGTTAATGTTCATTTCCAGCATTTTATCCTAGAGCGATGGTAGGTTTGACAATTATGGGGTAGCTGATAAAATGCTGGCTAGGGTAATTGGAAAGAGATGAAGAGGCCCCAGAAAGGAGGCGAGTGTAAGTTTAGAGCTTAGCGGTTTGTTCAACGTGAGCCAAATCCTATTTTTTCGCAACGGAGGAAGCGATGAAATTCAAGATTGACGATCGAGCGTGCGTTAGAAACCAGGCGAATCCCAACCGCGGCAGACCGCTGTTTGCCCCGGTGGCAACGCCAAAGGCGCTGGTTCGTACCGAATTGGGTCTCCTAGTGCCGAGCGCCGCGGACAACACGGTTATCCTTTTGGACAGAGAGACCCTGGAACGCTTGGAAGTGGTGCAGGTCGGGTGTGAACCCACAACCTTGGAAGAATGTGGCGCCAAGATCTTTGTGGGCTGTTGGCGAGACCAAGCGTTGGTCATGTACGATGCCGGCGACGCCGTCCCAAAGGTTACGCGCCAGCTCAAATTTGACTGCGGCATCACAGCGTTGGCGATTTTGGATGGCAAGGTCCTGGGGGCGTTGTACACGGGCGGTATGTTTGTGCTTGACCCCGAGTCACCGCATTGGACCGAGGGCGCCGACCCGCCCGACTGGATGAAGGCAGTCGCTATCACCCAGATGCCCGCCGAACCGTGGATGGTGGTACCTGACAGCCCGGCCAATCGTATTTATCTGCCAATGGGGGCAGGAAGGGGCGTGGCGGTTGTCAATAGCGCCACCATGGAACTCGTGCAGACGTTGGTCGTTTATGATTACCCCGGAGCCGTCTTCCATGGCGCGGCGGTTAGTGACGAAAACGGTCAAGTTCACGCGGTGTTCAGCGCGCCAGAAGATGGTGAAAAGGCATGCCGGATCGCAGTCTTTAACGAAGATGGCAACTTGATTGGTGAACCCCGCGAGTACGATTTCGATTACGGCGGGCGTGGGCAGATGCTTGTTGATGGTCATGACAACCTCTTCCTAGCGTGTTCCGCATCGCAGGAAGTCGTCAAAATTGGTCCCGATGGCACAATTGTTGATCGTCTGGATACCAATGGCGCCGCGTACGGGCTGTGTATGCTCGCCGATGATCTGTTGGCTGTCGGTGTTAAGGAACCAAGCGGCGCAGTCTTTCTGATCAACGAACTTTAGACCCGGTCGCGCGCTGTTTGAGAGAGGCTGGTTAATTACGAAAAAGCGACGAGTGTTCACAACTTTTGTGGGTGCCCGTCGCTTTGAATTTTTGGAATAAAAAACGGATGAGAATAAATTCCCATCCGTTTGTAGACATTTCTCACGATCTAGTCCCGGTAATCCGTGAGAAACAGAAGGACGGCTAAAGGCCAGGTAACCGCCAGTGACCAGCTTCGGTAGCGCAAATAGACCCCAAGGGTTACCAGCCCACCAAGAAAAAGTGACGCTAGGGCCACGCAAAGGATAAAAATCCCGTTGTCTAGATCCAATCTCTTACTCCTTTCAAGAGCAACCAGCCTTGAATTGTTTGTCTTCGGCCTAGGTTTTATATCATCTGAGAATTTTAGATGTCAAATATCTGCTACAATTTGCTTGTGAGGATCGCCTTTTTTACCGATGTGCTTTTACCCCCATTAGGTGGGATTGAACAGCATGTGTTAACTACATCCCAGGCTCTAGCTAGGAGTGGAAACGAAGTTAGGGTTTATTATCCCAAGCCCCTGTTGCGAAAGTCCGAAACAAGTGACACGAAGCAAGAAACAAGCTACCATTTACGTCCGGTTGCGGGCATCCCGATGCCCTTTATCTGGCCAAATTTTAGTTTCTCCTTTCCTCTGGGCCTATATTTTGAGCTAAAGAAATGGAAGCCGGACGTTGTCCACTTCCATGCCAGTGGGCCTGTGACTTGGGCGGCTATAATTCTTTCCAAGTTACTAAAAATTAAACTTGTGGGCACATTCCATTCGTATCTTATGGAGGCCGAGTATTTAGGTAATTTTGGGAATTTAGGGGATTTTTGGACAAGAATAATTTCGCGGTTTCTTTGGTGGTACGTGAATTGTGTTTTCAACTGCTGCGATGTTGTTATTTCACCATCAGAATGGGTGGCCAAAGATATTAGAAATCATGGAATCCACAAACCCATCAAAGTGGTCCATAACGGGGCGGATCTGACAGAGTTTGGGAAAACTGCAAGTGAGGCGGTAGTAAGGTCAATAAGGGGTAAGTACAATCTGGGGGAAAACGTTCTGCTTTATGTGGGGAGGTTGAGTCGGGAGAAGGGTTTGGACATACTTCTTAGGGCGATTTGTTTACTGAGGGGTCAGAATCCTTGGTCTGGTGCTAAAACAGCTGTTCCAAATGCCTCGGTTACGGCTCAAAGACTCGCTCAAGGAGTCCTCCGTCCGCTAGAGGCGGACGGCACCCCCTCAACGCTCGCTTTTGAGCATAACCTCGGCACAAGAACAGATGACCAGAATTATCAAATAAACCTTCTTCTTGTTGGGGATGGGCCGGCGGAGGGAGAACTAAAAAAATTTGCTAAGGAACTAGGCATTTTGGACAATATAGTTTTTGTGGGAAGAGTAAATCATCAGGATTTACCAGGTAGTGGTTTGTATGAAGTTAGCAAAGCATTTGTGACTGCCTCTGCTTCCGAAAACCAACCGTTAACAATTATTGAGGCCATGGCTAAGAGGCTCCCAATTATTGGCGTCTCTGCCCGCGGAGTGACAGAATTAATAAATGGAAATGGGCTTTTAGCCTTGACTGGTGATAAAAATGATTTGGCAAATAAAATATATCAATTGATATCAGATGAGACGTCCAGGAAAAAAATGAGTATTAGATCAGCCGAAATGTCACAGGATTATTCCCTTACTAAGGCCACAGGAAAACTTTTGGAACTGTATAGGGAAGCCGTAAGTAAGAAGTGAGCCCGTCATTGTAAAAGCTTGGAAATGGCGGAGGAGGCGTTTTTGGCACCATCTAAATTTTGTCCCCGAATTTTTTTGAGGTTAGGAATGATTAGCTGAATTAGGGGATTTAGGGTACTTGCAGAGTTTGATGTGGAAAGTTTAGTCAGGAGTTCTACGGCTTCGGCGGGTTCTTCCATTACCCAGCCCAAGTTTTCTCTTTTAATAAATTCCAAATTGCCATCTTCCTGGCCGGGCAGACAGCCTGTGGCCAAAAACGGCTTTAACATAAAAATAGACTCAAACAAAATATTGGGCCCGGCTTTTCCGATAACGACGTCGCTGGCGGCCATAAGCTCCCGGACGTTTGTAACGTAGGGTAGGAGGTGAAGAAGTCCAGGGTGTGCCTCAGCCAGTTTCATGAGTCTATTCATTAATTGGCGATGGTTGCCGCAAAGGATGATTATTTGAGAGCCCGCGATTATTTGTTGGTTGCGGGAGAGAAGTTTGGCCAGCTCATAGATTTTACCCCCGCCAGAGCCACTACCACCCAAGAAAATGGTGAACTTGGCTTCGTCAAGGCCGAGAATTTTTCTGAGTGTTTTTTGATCTACCTCATCACAGTTTTCCCTAAAATCCCGCCGCACCAGCCAGCCAGTGGTGACAATTTTCTCCTTCTCAATTCCGTTTTCTACCATCAAGCCGGTTACCTCCTTTGTGGGGGAAAGGTAAAGGTCAGCGTTTTTGTAAGTAAACCAGACAGCGTGTGGGGTAAAGGGGTCGGCAATGGCAACAATAATTTTGGCTTTTGAGCCCGCCTTTTTAAGGGCTTTTTCTATTTCTAGGCTCGCGAAGAAGTGGGTGGTGAGGACAGCATCTGGCTTTTCTTTTTTAATAATTTTGACAAGCTTTCGATTAACAACGACGTCGTTTAAGTTGTGCATGACCTTGGCCAGTTCTGGCCGGTTGGTAAGGTAGAAATTCTTGCCCCAAAATTCCTGGAAGTTGGCGCCCACGGTTTTATAGCTGGAAGCATAAATTTTGGGAAAGGGATCAATGAGGTGAGTTTCGAATTGGCTGGGGAAGTAGTGGTTTAGTCCGTCTTCTAAGGCCTGGGCCAGACTTAGGTGCCCCCCACCGGTCTTGGAGTAGATTATTAGAATCTTCTTCACAGAAAAAGCCTACCACGAAATTTCCTTGCAAACTACTAGGCCTGCCCCCCCCACATTGATTTATTATAGGATATATGGTATGATATGGCCGAAAATCGCTCTTTGACAATTTGTTCTTGGCGGATGACCGACGGTGCTTTTTACAGCTTCGCCGGTCGTCCGTCAGGGTTTCTTATCAACCGCCCCTTTTGGGGGTATTCAAAGAAGGTGAAAAGTGAAAAATTTACCGAAGCCCGTGGTTTACGGGCTAGAAACGTTCGGTTTTCTTGTGCTCTTGGTTGCGGTCGCGGGCGTAGTCGTGTTGATTACGTCTAGTGGTGGGCCGGTCCTCAACGCGTCTGTGGCCCCACCGCCCCCGCCAAGCGTGCCGGTATCGACAATCGTTGTGCCGTCTCCGGTTCCACCAGCGGCGCTGAAGGCAACCCCAACCACGCCGCCGAAACCAGCGACTGGTGACGGTTTGCGGAAGCAAAAACTGCAAGACGTTTTGGTGTACGGGGGTCAGGCGCTTTTGATTTTGGACAACAGCGCGGCCCGGACTAACTGGGCAGGGGCTTGGAAAGATCGGGAAAACGGTCCGATCGACATCGGTCCCAGCGCATACCTCGATGTGCACATCTTCGAGCGAGATCCATCAGCCGCGACTCCGACGCTAGTTCCACTCAAACCGGGTCAGTTAGTTTATGCCCGGGACGGTAAAGTCGTTGAACTTGCTGACATCGTCACCGCGCGTTTGAGCGCCGACGAATTGGAAAAGAGATTCCAGGTTGCCTATCCGCCGGAAACAGTCAACTTGTCTGGGAATAATATTCCCTTTGACGACGGCGAAGATGTCACGATCTTGGACGTGGTGACTTGGAACGCGCCACGGGGGCCGCAGGCGGCTCTTGTCAAGATTGCGCGCAAAGATCAAGTCCTTTGGCTGGGCCAAAACGACTTTTGGTGGTACGTTGAGACCTGGCACGGTCTTTGCGGTTGGCGCTCGACACGGCACCTAACCACCGAAGACATTGGTAGGACCTTTCGGGCGAATATTTGGCGGGGGAATAGTCCAAGTGAGGGTACCCTCGTGCTCGCCGATGTTCTGCCGGACCCGGAGGACAGCGCGACTCTGGACCTATTTTCCCGGTTTGTGGACTATTTGCGGCGGAACAACTTGGCTGTCGTTGACTTTGCCGGCATGGACGCCCCCGCTCCGCAGTATGTGCAGGTTACGAGCTTGCAGGGGGTTGCGCTCGCGCAGGTTTTTGGTAACGAGTGGGCGCGAGTTTTGGTTTTGCCGGAGGACAACAAAGTTGTTCTCACGGTCAGCCAGCCAAGTCAAGTCCAGCGGGAAGTTTGGAGCGGGACGTTGAACCCAGGCGATACCATCAATTACAAGGGGCGTCTTGCCCTTGGCAACGAAAAATTGTGCCGGCTGGTAAACCGCGGGTTCTTCAATTTCAGCAAGTGATATCAATCAATAAGAAACCCTGACGACGAAATGGACCGTAAATGAGCTTATAAACTCGTTTGCGGTCTATTTTTATTTGTAAATGTTTTCTTCCGGATAGTGGCGGCCGCGAATAATGGTTTTGGTTTCAAAAGTTTTAGGTTGGAAGATGCTGTTTAGGTCCTTTATGGCTTTTTCCACGTCAAAGTCTTTGCAGGAGTAGATGTCAACACTAACAAAGCCTCTTTTGTCAAAAGTGTGGACGCTAATGTGGGATTCGGCAATGATAATAAACCCCGAATACCCGCCCGGATCCTTGGCGGTATCGCCCGGAGCCTTGAGGACGTGGGGAGCCGAAAGGGCCCTCATTTTAAGATCCTCGGCCACTTTAACCAAGAATTTTTCCACGAGTTCCCGGTTGTTCAGCTTTTCTAGAGGGCAGCTATAACCGTCAAAGACCAAATGGACACCAAAATGTTTAACCGTGGAAACGGTTTTCATAGGTTCATTGTATCAGATTTGTCTAATAATATATTTTTTAAGGTAAAAGGCGGGGTGCCAGAGCTTTTTGGAGTGCTTAAGTCCGGCAAGACCCAAGTCCTGTTGATTGTTTAAGAATTTATAGCCGAGTCGTCTAAGATCCAGGGCAACCTGGTGCCTCTGAAACGGGAAAATTCCATCAAAGCTAACGTCGGCGTGCTCAAAAAGATCGGTAGAATATCCCCCTTCGTTTAGCTCCACAAAAGTGTAACCGCGCAATTTTCCCGCGACAAAAAAACCAAAGATTAGGAGTTTGATAAGACTAGCAATTTCTAAAGTTCTCTTGACAGCCAGGACATCGTTTTTGGCGTCATTACCCTTGGCCAACTGTCGGTTAGACCACAAGTTTAGGACCGATTCTATTTGTGGCCAGGTTTCATCACTTTTTGGGTCAAGTTGCGCAACCCGCGCGGAATATTTTTTATTAAAGTTGTTGATCTCGTTTCTCTTTTGACGGTATTTTTCGCCCCGAAGATTTACCAAGTCCTCAACCGCGTAAACGTAATCGAAATTGTCCGGGTCTTCTGCGACCTGGAACCTATGTGGTAGAGCCGTGCCTTGTAAATTTCCTTCCGGGATAAGTTTTAGGGTTTTTAGGAGATTTGGGGAATTTTGGGCATACTCGAAGAGATTATCAATCGTTTCCACAATCCTATTTGTTCCAAGAAAGGAAAGGAAGGGTTCGTCGGTGACGTAATCGGTGAACTTAACAATTAGGTTACCGCTCAGGCTAGACAGTTCAATTTGGTTTAGGCTGTCCCAGGGATAAATGGACGCAAAGGTGTAATCACAGTAGGGCGGAAATTTGGAAATAGCCCGGTCAATGTCTTCTTGATGCTTAAGGGAAAGTCTTGAAAAGCTTGGAAATGTAGGAAGCATAGTCCAATTTTTAATTTTAAACTTAAAATTCGTGGTGTCTATTGACTCTTGCATCCATACTATCTAAACTAAATTGAATATGCTAGAGGCCGTGAATAATAGATCGGCGGCTAGAGTTGCCTTTGCTTTTTTTGCCCTCGTTAATTCTTGGTGGTTGTTCCTTTTTTTGACGGGTAATCTTACTGAACATAATAAAAATTTGTGGGCGGCCTCTTACGGCTTGATTTGTTTGTGTGGTGCCTACCGTGGTTTTGTACATTCACGCTGGTGGGGAGGGTTTAAGTCAGTTCTTGGTCGGGCCCTTTTTGTGTTATCATTGGGCCTTTTGGCCCAGGAATTTGGCCAGCTTATCTTTAGTTTCTACAACATCTTTTTGGGTATAGAGGTGCCATACCCTTCCATTGCCGACGTGGGTTATTTTGGTAGCATACCGCTCTACATTGCCGGGATTATACTTTTGGGTCGGGTTGTGGGAGCAAAGTACTCGCTTTATAAAATGAAAAACGTTCTTCAGTTGGTGGTTATCCCGGCCGCGTTGCTTCTGGCCTCGTACTATTTGTTTCTTCGTGATTACCAGTTCGACTTCACGGACCCGCTTAAAGTGTTTTTGGATTTTGGATATCCTTTAGGGCAGGCAGTTTACATCTCTATTGCCATTTTGATTTTTTCCCTCTCGCGGAATGTGGTGGGGGGGATTATGCGGGAAAAGGTACTACTTTTGCTTTTGGGTTTCGTTTTCCAGTACGTGGCCGACTCCAACTTTTTGTTCCAGTCCGTGAACGGTACTTGGGTGAGTGGCTACTACGGCGACGTGCTTTACTTTGTTGCCTACTTTGTAATGACTTTGGGGTTAATTTCCTTTTTCGATCCCAATATTGGCCGCCTGGTTTTTGCCCCGATCGTCTCCGCCACGCAAAACGTTTATTCCCAAATAATTTTAAAGATTATTGCCGAACAGCAACAGGTGCTGGGACCCGTAGCTTTGGAAGAAGCTAGCCGGGTGGGCACAATTAAGATCTCGCACGACTTAAAACAGGTAGAGATTTCCGGGCCGGGGCACATGGCTTTGGCGGCCTTAGTGAATCAGTACGAAAAGCTCTTTGGCAAAGCGTCAGTTGAGGTGTGTAAAGAAGCGGCCAAGGGGCTAATTGGTCAGTTGCCGGCGTCAGAAGTTCCCGAGGTGCTAAAGTAACCTGCGCAAACCAGTTCGGAACCCTCGGTTAGGTGCCAAATCTTTTGTGACCTTTACCCCCCGCCAGTTTGTGTTAGTCTGTAGTGGGAAGTCCGCGACCGGCTTTCCTTTTATTTATGACCGACAAATTAACCCCGGAACAGCAATTACAAAAAACAAAGGAGCAGCTAAAGGAGCGCGAAACGGATTTATTTAAGATTAACCAGGAAGTTTACAAGAAAAACCTGGAACTTTTAAAAGAAAAAAAGAGGTTGGAGACGATTCTTTACAACATGGCGGAAGCGGTCTTTGTGCTGGATTCCAACCGAAAGTTTACTCTGTTTAATAACACGGCGCAGAAACTTTTTGGCACGACCGAGCCGGAAGTTTTAGGAGAAGACTGTGACAGCGTTATTAACCTGTATTCCGACCAGGGGGCCCGGGTGCTGAGCCCGGAGTTTATTAAGCTTTCTTCCGATTCCAGCGCCTACGTGAAAATCGACTTCATTTTGCATTCCAACCATGGGGAAAGGGTGGTCAACATTAACGTTTCCCAGGTAAAACTTCCTTACGAGGACAGACTCGAATACGTCGTTTTGATGAAGGACATCACTGTGGAAAAGGAGATCGCTAAACTTAAAGATGAGTTTATTGGCATTGTTTCCCACGAACTGCGAACGCCGATGACAGCCATTAAGGGCTACCTTTGGATGTTGGCCAATGGGCGGGGCGGAGAAATAACCGATAAAGCCAAAGGGTATTTAACCAAAGCTATGCACGGTACCGATCGAATGATTGCCCTGATTGCGGATATTCTAAGCGCCAGCTCCCTTGAGCAGGGTAGGATCGATTTGAAAGTTGAGTCCGTGAGTCTTAAGGATTTAGTTTTGGAAGAGTTGGACGAGCTACGAGCCCGAGCAGAACAGCGTGGGTTAAGCTTGGAGATTTCCGACTTTGATAACCTTCCCAATGTTTACGGAGATAAGCGAAGGATTATTGAAGTTTTGGCTAATTACATAGTCAACGCCATTAAGTACACGAACGCAGGGTTTGTGAAGGTTGGGGCCAGATCCGACGGGGGCTTTGTAAGGGTGGAAGTAACTGATTCGGGCAAAGGGTTTACCGATTTAGAAAAAAATAATTTGTTTAAGAAATTTGGACGGTTGGATAATTCCCTGGTGACGGTAGCCGAGGCTTCCGGAACCGGGCTAGGGCTCTATATTTCTAAGATGCTGATTGAAAAAATGAGTGGCCAAGTGGGCGCACAGTCAACGGGGGCTGGTAAAGGGTCTACCTTCTGGTTTAGCCTGCCCATTGCCGGCGCGTGGAGATCATTACGAAGGAGATAAGTACACGGGTAAGAAGTAAGAATGCTATTTATGCTTGTTAGTTCCGTATTCGTGTAATAAGATTGACTTATGGATAGTAAAAAGATATTGATTGTTGAAGACGAAAAAGACATTCGGGATTTGTACCACGAAGTTTTGAGCGACTCCGGTTTTGGTGTAGCTGTGGCGGTGGATGGGGAAACCGGTCTTAAAGAAGCAACCTCCGGGGACTTTGATCTGGTGCTTTTGGATATAATGCTGCCCAAAATGGACGGTTTGCAGATTTTAAGAGAAATAAAGAAGGATCCCAAACTGGAAAATTTAAAAGTTATTCTTTTGACGAATCTTTCTACCGATAACGTGATTAAGGAGGGGTTTGCTATTGGTGCCGACTCCTACGTTATAAAAAGTGAAATAACTCCGGATCAGCTGATTGAGGAAGTTAATAAAGCCCTGGCCCCTAAAGCAAAAACACCCACCGTTTCCTAATTTCTACAAATATTATATTAGGTGTTTTAGGCCCAAAAAATTCAAGGCAGATAGACGTGTGTCCACCTGCCTCGATTGTTTTACGACTGAAGATGCTTAATGACGTCCAGTAGTTGTTCGAGTTGGTCGATTTGATAGCAATCAACTCCGGGGCGTGTGTGTCGGTTGCCACGCTTTATTAGAACCCCAGTCATGCCGGAATTTGTAGCACCCGCTATGTCCGCGGCTGGGGTATCACCGACGAAGATACACCGGTCTGGCACGAGTCCGATGTAGTCTGTGGCCAGCCGAAAAATTCGTGGGTCCGGTTTTGGCACCGTTTCAAAAATGGGTCTTTTTAGGTAAAGATTTGGGGTAGTTTTTGATTATCTTTTAATACATTTTCTAGCGAACTTTTCCCATTTAAGTGTTTAAAGTACTCTCCGCAGTCCGTGAAGGG
>Ga0233425_10005217_pt1 | contig 20761 bp, 25 predicted proteins | sample Watercolumn_Towu_2_FD_181712 | JGI IMG/M metagenome (GOLD analysis project Ga0233425, IMG submission 181712) | Freshwater microbial communities from Lake Towuti, South Sulawesi, Indonesia - Watercolumn_Towuti2014_140_MG | ecosystem: Environmental > Aquatic > Freshwater > Lake | place...
TTAACCCAAAACTTCCGAAACTTACTTCATTTCCACGACCAGCTACGCCACGAATTTTTCCTCCGCGCTGCAACTTTCTGTGTTTTACTTTTTTCGGCATTAACATATGAGCTTCTTTTTATCTGAATTATCTTAAAAAACATCTCCTTTATAAATCCAAACCTTCACTCCAATAGTTCCATAGGTTGTATAGGCAGTACTTCTGGCAAAATCGATATTAGCACGTAAAGTGTGCAACGGCAAGGTTCCCTTGACTGTCCACTCTCGCCGCGACATTTCGGCGCCATTCAATCGTCCGCTTATTTCTATTTTTACTCCTTTAACTGCATGATTTTTCGCCACTTGATCCATCATGGATTTCATCGCCCTTCTAAAAGGAATTCTTTTTTCCATTTGTTCGGCAATATTTTGGGCAATTAACACCGCGCTTTCCTCAAAATTTTTCACCTCCTGAACTTCAACCTTGAGATTAGTTCTAGCCGAGCGGAAAAAATTATTTTTCACATATTTCTGCAAATCTTCCACTCCACTCCCTCCACGCCCAATTAAAACTCCGGGTCTAGCCGTTTTTACAACAATCTTTATCTTAGCAGTCGATCTTTCAATTTCAACTTCCGAAATAGCCGCGTTTTTCCATCTTTTCATAACAGCTTCGCGAATTTTAATATCCTGCTGAAGACTTTTGCTATATTCTTTTTTATCCAGCCACCGCGATTTCCATGTGTTTGTAATTCCTATGCGGAGTCCAACTGGATTTACTTTATGTCCCATGCAATTCGATATTATTAATTAGAAATTCTTTAATTATGCCCAGAGCAACCCTTTGTGTCACATTGATTTTCTTCTGAATATCCGACTGGTCAAACCACCTTTTTTCTCAACTTTCTTTTCTTTTTCAATTTCCTCTCCCCGCCTCGCTGAACGACCGCCATCACCGGTTAAAATTAGTTTTTTTTCTTGTTCCTTTTTTTCTTTAACTTCTTTTTCTATTCTTTTCTTTTCAGCCGCCCGATCTGCTTTTTCTTTTTCCATTTGATCTTTGCTTTTTCTTCCTTTACCCTCAATTCTCTCTTCCAAAATTAGTTCTATTTGGGAGGTTCTTTTAAGAATTCTTCCGGCTCGCCCAAAAGCCTTAGGCATCCATCTCTTTAATGTGGGGCCGGATCCAACACTGATTTTGTAAACATACATATTATCCCGATTAATTCCAAAGCTGTTCTCTCCATTGCTAATCGCGCTTAAAAGTAATTTTTCAATCTCACGCACACCTATTTTAACCGTCGCATTCAGTTGATTCAATGCTTCTGCCACATCCAAGCCCTCGATAAAATCCGCTATTAGTTTTATTTTTCTTGGCGCTATTCTGATTTTATTTAATTTAGCACTAACACGCATGACTTTTTTAATTTCAAATATTATTTTTTAGCTATCGCACTTTCCTTATTGGCTTTGGAAGCATCTAGTTCTTTTTGTTTAGCCGCCATTTCAATTTCTTTCTGCATTTTACCTCCATGACGAATAAATTTTCTGGTTTGCGAAAATTCTCCTAAACGGTGACCGACCATTTCTTCAGTCACAAAAACAGAAATAAATTCCTTGCCATTGTGAACGCCAAACGTAAAACCAATCATTTCTGGAGAAATCACCGAGGAGCGCGCCCATGTTTTAATTACAGACCGATCCCCCGGTTTCTTGTCCTGAATTTTTTTTATCAACCGCTGATCTACATAAAGGCCCTTCTTTAATGATCTTGTCATATTACTTTTTTCTTTCTCTTTTCTTAATTATAAAATTATTGCTATATTTTTTCTTTTTTCTGGTTTTTTTACCAAGCGCCGGTTTTCCCCAGGGAGTCTTTGGATGTTTCAAACCGATTCCTTGACGACCTTCGCCTCCGCCATGCGGATGATCAACCGGATTCATAACTGTGCCTCTAACTGTCGGACGGATCCCCATCCAACGCTTTCTTCCGGCTTTTCCGATATTAATAGCATTATGTTCAAAATTACTTACCTGTCCAATTGTCGCATAACACTCATTGCTAATCAATCTTGTTTCTCCTGATGCCATTTTTAGTTGAGCGTTCTTTTCATCAATCGCAGCCAACATTGCTCCCGATCCAGCGCTTCTTATGATTTGTCCGCCTTTACCTGGAAACATTTCCACATTGGAAACAATGGTCCCGATCGGAATATTTTTTACCTGAGCTCTGTTGCCTGATTTTATCGGAGCATTGGGAGAACAAATTATTTCTTTGCCGGTTTTCATTCCATCAGAAGCCAGAATATATTTTTTTTCTCCATCGCGATAATAAACCAAAGCAATAAAAGCACTCCTAATTGGATCTTTTTCAATCGCAATAATTTTTCCCGGAATATTAAATTTGTTTTGCTTAAAATCAATAATTCTGTATCTTTGCTTATGACCCCCGCCCTGATGGCGCACCGAAATTTTTCCTATCGATCTTCCCGCCTTGCTTTTTTGCAAACCCAACAAAGACTTCTCGGGTTTTTTTTGAGTTATTAACTCAGATTTTACAACCGACATATTCCTTCTTCCAGCATGATTTCTTTTATAAATCTTTATAGACATAAATTATACGTTTTTAAATAATTCAATCCTATCTCCGATTTTTAAAGTTACAATCGCTTTTTTAAATCCAGCTTTCCAGCCGGGCGTCCTGCCATAATTGCGAAACTTTTTTGGAATATTCACGGTATTGACAGCAACAACTTTAACCGCATACGCGCTTTCTATGGCCATTTTGATTTGTTGCTTTTTTGAATCTGCGGCAACCTTAAAAACATACTTGTTCATTTCTTGCGCAACTGTTGCGGCTTCCGTAACCCAGGGCTCTATTAAAATTTGCTGATTTTTTACCATATTATTTTTTATATTTTTCTTCCAAATATTTAATTGACTCTTTTGACATAATCAAATTTCTGCTATTGAGCATTTCCAGAACATTTAACTGTTCCGTCATAATATTTTTTACTTTCGGCAAATTACGACTTAAACGCATCCATTCTTTTTCATTTTTTTTAAAACTCCATAGTGATTTCCCGCTTAATTTGAAATTTTTCAAAATTGCCGCCATTTCTTTGGTTTTTTGTCTAACCGGTTCAAATTTTTCTAAAACAATTATTTCTCCATCTTTTAATTTTCCGCTTAATACCATGGCAATTGCCCTGGTATTCATTTTTTTATTGATTTTCTTTTTAAAATTTTTGTCTTTTGTCGGTCCAAAAGCCACGCCGCCACCTCTCCAGGTCGGAGTGCGCAACGATCCTACGCGCGCCCGTCCGGTTCCTTTTTGTCTCCAGGGCTTAATTCCTGATCCGGCACGCTCGCCTCTATTTTTCGTATGTGCCAAAACTTGACGTTTATTACTCAAAAGAGAAACGTAAACTTGATGAATTAAATCATTGTTTGCCGGCAAACCAAAGACACTATCGGACATTTTTAATTCTTCCGCAACCTTGCCGTCTAAATTGTATATTTTTACAGTTGCCATAATTATTTATTGTGAATTTCAACAATTCTTCCAACTACACCAGGTACCGAGCCTTTAACTCCTAATATATTTTTTTCTCTATCAATGTGTACAATTTTTAAATTTTTACTGGTTGATCTAGTTCCTCCCATCCGGCCGGCCATTCGTTTGCCTTTCACAACATGTTCCGGAAAGCCCGCACCAATGGCTCCCGGCGCACGCAAATCATGCTTGTGGCCGTGAGTTTTCGGTGAACCCTTAAAACCATGTCTTTTAACCACGCCTTGAAAACCTTTAGCCTTTGCAATTCCGCTCACTTGGACAATGTCACCAATTTGAAAAATTTCCACACCCACAATATCCCCCTTTTTAAATTCAGAATTTTCCACTTTGCACTCACGGCGTGTTTTCTTTTTTTTGGTTTTATCTATTTCAAATTGAACCGCCACATAACCATCTCTTTCGCAATTCCGTACCATCGCCACTCTAGCTCCACATTCAATAAGCGTCACATTTTGTGCTTCTTTATTTACGCCATACAACGTAGTCATGCCTAATTTTTTTCCCAAAATGAACCTACTCATAATTTTACAAACAAAAAACTGGTGTTCTCACACGCCAGTTCACTCATTGCGAGAGTTTTATCTCTGGCTAGTTGAGTATCCTTCGAGAAAACTCGCCTGGACTTTAACTAGTATTTAAACATTTTTTTATCAAATTATCAACAAATTTTTCAATAAATTCAGAGCGACATTTAAATCACATTTTTATCTCAACATCCACTCCAGCCGGCAAATCCAGATTGGTTAAGCTGTCAATCGTTTTAGGAGTTGGACTCCAAATATCAATCAATCTTTTATGCATTCTCATTTCATATTGATCACGCGCATCCTTGTGCACAAAGGTAGATTTATTAACCGTAAATTTTCTAATTTCAGTTGGCAAAGGAACAGGTCCGGTAATGCTGGCGCCAGTACGTTCCGCCGTATCTACGATCTGCTTGGCTGATTGATCAATAATTTTATGATCATATGCCTTAATCTTGATCCTTATTCTTGATTTTGCCTCTTCTTCTTGCTTGGCCATTTTTAATGAAATAACATTATTACTCTATAGTCCAGCCATCTTTTTATTTATTATAAGGAGCTGGACAAAGAATAAGCTATTTTATGATTTTAGTCACTACACCAGCACCCACAGTCCTGCCACCTTCGCGAATCGCGAATCTCATACCATCTTCCATCGCCACCGGCGCCATCAGTTTGACATTGAGATTAACAGTATCGCCTGGCATTACCATTTCAGTTCCTTCTGGCAAAATCACTTCACCAGTAACATCCGTAGTTCGAACATAAAACTGCGGCTTGTAACCCTTAAAGAAAGGGGTGTGTCTTCCTCCCTCTTCTTTGGTCAGAATATATACCTCGCCTTCAAATTCAGTGTGCGGAGTGATTGATCCCGGTTTTGCTAAAACTTGTCCGCGCTCAACATCTTCTTTTTTGGTTCCGCGAAGAAGTATCCCCGCATTGTCTCCAGCCTGACCGCGATCCAAAGATTTATTAAACATTTCAATCCCGGTAACAATTGTTTTTGCGGTCGAACGAATGCCCACGATTTCAACCTCTTCGTTAATGTTAACCACTCCTCTTTCAATTCTTCCGGTTACAACCGTGCCGCGCCCTTCAATTGAAAAAATATCTTCAATTGGCATTAAATACGGCTTATCAATCTCGCGCACTGGTTCCGGAATTTTTTCGTCTAAAGCTTTCATCAGGTCAAGTACCGATTTGGCCGCCTCATCATCAGCCGATTTTGATTCAAGAGCCTTTAAAGCTGATCCGCGAATTACGGCGGCGTTATCTCCATCAAATTCATATTTTGTAAGTAATTCGCGAACTTCTGCTTCCACTAAATCAATTAATTCTGGGTCGTCTACCATATCAATCTTGTTTAAAAACACTACAATCTGAGGAACACCAACTTGTTTGGCCAAAAGAATATGCTCTCTGGTTTGCGGCATTGGCCCATCAGTGGCCGCCACAACCAAAATCGCTCCATCCATTTGAGCCGCTCCGGTAATCATGTTTTTAATATAATCAGCATGTCCCGGACAGTCTACATGCGCATAATGCCTTGCTTCGGATTCATATTCACAATGCGCTGTCGCAATAGTAATTCCCCGCTCCCTCTCTTCTGGAGCTTTGTCAATTTCATCTACTCCCTTAGCTTTGGCTTTTCCAAGAAAACTAAGCACATGAAGAATCGCCGCCGTAAGCGTTGTTTTTCCATGATCAACGTGGCCGATTGTACCGACGTTTACATGAGGCTTTGTTCTTTCAAATTTTTCTGCTGCCATATTTTTTTTCTCGCCATACCGCATTATTAATTCTGAAACAAAACACTGAACCCGCGAATACTGGCGAATTTTTATTGTTATTTAATTATTTTTTACTACTAAACGGTATTTTAATATGAATATATATTTTTGGCAAGTTCCCTGCCCTTGTGGATAATAAATTAAACCATGCTATCTAAACCATCGGATTCTCATAATGCACAGTTTCCGACTCGCTTGTCTCCAATTCATCCAAGTTTATCTGTGCTTCTTTTTCCTCTTGGGCGATTTTCCAAATCGCGATATCATTGTTGATTCTATCAACCAACTCTTGTTTTGTCAAGCCTTCAAGACCCTCTTGCCTAATTTTCTTAAATTCCTTCAAAGTCAGCAACACATAGTATTGATCACTGTCTTTTACTACAGCCCTGCCACCCAAAAGTTCCATAGCCTCTTTTAATTTTCTGTCAAACATATTATAAACAAATCTCTTTAAATATATAGAAAATATATCGCGAATTATTCGAAATGTCAATTGCCACTTCGCCAATTGTAAAAAATAGGAGGGATTGTAAAGACACAATCCCTCAAAAAATTAAACCTTAACGCAGGAAACTGTCAAAGTGTCGATTTTGAAAATAACAACACTAAAACAGTTATCTTCTTTCTGCGCTACAAACGAAACTGCCTGCGTATTTTTAATACGAAAATTAATCTTGAATCCGTTATCTATCCAAAAATTTATACCGGATTCTATAAGATTTTCACCACTAACCTTCCCAAAGCAAACCAAACCGATTTGCTTTGAAGGTATGCGTCTCCCAGCGCCCGATTCCTTCTCCATAAAATCAAAAAAAGAATTAACTATCATATCATTTTCTCCTTTCAAAAATCTTCTGATGTTTTTTGTTAAACTACAAAAAAACCAAGAAAAATAATTTTACTGAAAACTCTTCGATAAAATCATTTTTTTTCTCCGCTGATTATTTCTTCTGCAATATTTTTGGGAACTTCGGCATAATGACCGAATTCCATAGCATAATTGGCTCGTCCTTGCGTCATTGAACGAAGTTGTGTGGCATAACCAAACATGGAAGCCAGCGGCGCTTCTGCATCAATCACTTTTACTCGCGCCGTACCTTCGCCTCGGTCATTCATTTCGCGAATAATGCCTCGCTTGGAATTCAAATCTCCTACAACATCACCCATAAAATTTTCCGGCGTAATAACATTGATTTTCATGATCGGCTCTAAAATTACCGGATTGGCGCGACGAATCGCTTCTTTAACCGCTATAGATCCGGCAATGCGAAAAGACGCTTCTGAAGAATCGACTTCATGAAAAGATCCGTCGTAAAGAACCGCCTTGACATCTACCAATGGATACCCCGCCAAAACACCACTATCCATAGCGTCTTTTACACCCTTACCAACAGCCGGAATGAATTCCTGCGGAATAACACCGCCTTTAATTTCGCTTGCGAATTCAAAACCTGCGCCTTTTTCCTGTGGTATAACTTTAATCCAAACGTGGCCATATTGTCCATGTCCTCCAGATTGACGTATATATTTACCTTCGGCTTGCGCTTCAGCTTTAATAGTTTCACGATAAGCGACTTGTGGCTGTCCAATATTGGCTTCAACTTTGAATTCACGCTTCATACGATCAACAATAATATCTAAATGCAATTCTCCCATGCCGGAAATAATTGTTTGGCCGGTTTCTTCATCGGTACGCATTTTAAAAGTTGGATCTTCTTCAGCGAGACGACGCAATGCCAATCCCATTTTTTCCTGATCAGCTTTGGTTTTCGGTTCAATAGCGATGGAAATTACCGGTTCTGGAAAATTAATAGATTCTAAAAGCACCGGCTTTTCAGAATCGCAAAGCGTATCGCCGGTGGTAGTATTTTTTAATCCCACAATAGCGCCAATACCGCCGGCATAAATTTCCTGAATTTCTTCGCGATGGTTGGCATGCATACGCAGAATACGCGCAATTCTTTCTTTCTCACCCTTGGTGGAATTTAAAACATAAGTTCCAGCTTCCAGTTTTCCAGAATAAACACGGAAAAAAGTCAGTTGTCCAACAAAAGGATCGGTGGCAACTTTAAAAGCCAGTGCTGCAAAAGGCACATCGTCTTTAGCCATAATATCCTGCTCTTTTGTTTTGTCATTAATATCAAAACCCTTAATATTCGGCACATCAATTGGGGAAGGTAAATAATCCACTACTGCATCCAAAATCAATTGCACGCCTTTATTCCTAAGGGCCGTTCCAGTGAAAACTGGAAATATTTTAGTAGTAATTACTCCTTTTCGAATAGCACTTTTTATTTCTGCTTCGGTTATTTCCTCGCCATTCAAATATTTCTCCGTAAGTTTGTCCTCCAATTCTGCCACTTTTTCCAACATTTTTTCGCGCCAAATTTTAGCGCTATCCGAAAATTCGGACGGAATTTCTGTTTCAATTACATTCTCTCCTTTTTCTCCGGAAAAAGTATAAGCTTTCATTTTGACCAAATCGATAACGCCGGAAAAATCACCTCTCTCGCCAATCGGAATTTGCATCGCCACCGCATGCGTATTTAAACGATTAAGAATGGAATTAAATGAAAACTCAAAATTAGCGCCTTCTTTGTCGATTTTATTAATAAAACAAATGCGCGGCACATTATATTTGTCAGCCTGCCTCCAAACAGTTTCCGATTGCGGTTCCACGCCTTCTTTGCCGTCAAAAACTACCACGCCGCCATCAAGAACGCGCAATGAACGTTCAACTTCCACCGTAAAATCAACATGGCCTGGCGTATCAATAATGTTTATTTGATGATCTTTCCAATAACAAGTCGTGGCCGCGCTGGTAATCGTGATGCCTCTTTCTCTTTCTTGCTCCATCCAATCCATCACCGCTTCACCTTCATGCACTTCACCAATTTTATGAGTAATGCCAGTATAAAACAAAATGCGCTCGGTAGTCGTAGTTTTGCCGGCATCAATATGAGCGATGATTCCGATATTTCGCAGTTTTTCAATAGAATATTGCCTTGGCATAGTGTCTAAAAAAATTTACATATTCAAATCATTCAAAAATAATCGAATATCAAAATTATGTTTACGCAAAATGAGCAAAAGCCTTATTAGCTTCGGCCATACGATGTACATCTTCTCTTTTTTTCATTGCCGCTCCGGTTTTATTGGAGGCATCGATAAATTCTTCGGCCAGTTTTTCCGCCATGCCTTTGCCTTTTTTTGATTTTACAGCCGCTTTAATCCATCGAATAGCTAGTGTTGTTCGACGTTCACCAGAAACAGGCACCGGCACCTGATAGTTAGCGCCTCCCACCCGCCTTGATTTAAGCTCAACTAAAGGAGCCGCGTTTTTTAACGCTTGTTCAAAAATATTTAAACCTCCTTTTTTAGTTCTTTCGTGAATAATGTCGAAAGCGTTATAAATTATTCTTTCTGCAGTCGTACGCTTTCCGCGCTGAATCAAGTTGCCGACAAATTTTCCAATCAACAAGCTGTTATATTTTGGATCTGGTTTGACATTTTTTTTATAAACTCGTTTTCTACGCGACATGATGATTTATGTTTATATATAATAATTATTCGGCTTTCTTTTCTCGTTTGGCTCCATATTTGGAACGTCCGCGTTTTCTTTTGGCAACTCCAACTGTATCCAATACGCCGCGCACAATGTGATAGCGTACGCCCGGCAAATCTTTTACTCGCCCACCCCTAATCATGACAATGGAGTGTTCCTGTAAATTGTGGCCGATACCTGGAATATAAGCAGTAACCTCCATGCCATTCGTCAAGCGCACTCTGGCGATTTTTCGCAAAGCTGAGTTGGGTTTTTTTGGCGTGGTTGTGCTCACTTTGATGCACACGCCACGTTTAAACGGACTCTCATCGCCAATAGGACGATTTTTCAGAGTATTAAAAACGTGCTTGAAAGCCGGGGTCTTGGTTTTTTTCCGAGTTGTACTTCTGGGTTTTCGCTTAAGTTGATTGATTGTTGGCATGTCTTTTTTGTTCGCAAATGAAACGAGCATCCACCAAGGATGAATACTTCGCACCAATTCGCTGTTGAAACTACACTTTTAACTAAAATCAGGCACGGACGAATTCACAATAAATTTTGCATCCATATAGAGCCTTATTGGAATTGGTGCTGAAATAATAAGTTTAAAAACTAACAAAAAACTGCTAATTCTTTAGCAAAACAATAATATACAAATTATCTTAAAGTGTCAAGTTGAAGAAAAATTGCCAGAAAAAATTAAGTAGCAGACTTAAAGGATTGATAAAAAGAAAAATAAAAACAAACAGAAATATAAATCCATACTGCTCTAAAATTGCCATGGTTTCAATTTTGACCGAAATAATAGCAAAAAGAAGCTTGGAACCATCTAATGGAGGAAAAGGGATCATATTAAAAACTGCAATTAAAATATTCCAAAAAATAGCCATGATGGAAAGAGTATAGATTATTGTTCCCAGCGACCCTGAAACAACTTGCGCCAAAGCGTTCCAGTTAGAAAAAACCAGACTATGAATAACGTCCCTCTTGATAGCCAGCGGAATACTGATTAAACTTCCAATAACGGTAGAAATTATCGCTATCATCAAATTTGATCCCGGTCCAGCCAATGCCACCATAGCTGGTCCCCATTTTTGATTTTTCAAGTTATATGGATTATAAGGAACCGGCTTGGCGCCTCCGATTGCGATTCCCACCGTAAACATCATCATTAAAGGAATAATTATTGTCATTAGCGGATCAATGTGTTTGAGCGGATTGGCCGTAAGCCGTCCCGCATATTTAGCCGTCGGATCGCCCAACCACAATGCAGCGAAACCATGAAAAACCTCATGCAATATGACTGAATAAGCAAAAATCAAATAGAAAAATATTAATAAAATTATAGTATTGAGCATAAATATTAAGTGGCTTTACAAAACTTTGCCTCTATGATAACATAAGTTCCGTTACTAAGCAACCATAAAATCAATACTTCTCATGAGTAAAGTATGCCATATTTGCAAACGCGGAGCACAAGTCGGAAACAAAGTTAGTCATTCCAACGTTAAAACACTCAGAAAATTCAATCTCAACTTACAAACCAAAAAAATTGAAGGTAAAAAAAAGAAAATCTGCGCCCGTTGCATAAAGACAATATCCAAATAAACGATTTTTGTTTTTATCGAATAAAAAAATTGCGGATAGAAAAAGGATCGCGTTGCGACCCTTTTTAATTGATAATCAAAAATAAGATTATTTTTCTTTTTCACTCGTGAAAAATAAATATTTTTCATTATCTTTCTTTTCTTTTTCCAATTTTTTTCCAGCCTCTTCAGCCAATTTCACATTTCCTCCTTTTTTCGCAGATACATGAATTACCATGTAATAAAGCTACTCGTCTTTCTTCATTTCTAACCTCCTGATTTTTTTGCTTTTTAAAATTAAAAAGCGATAACAAACAACTAAAAAACCGACTGAGAGGTCGGTTCGTTTTTAGTTATAAATGTTTATGACTAAAAACTAGCCGAGCTTCCGAAATCGGTAAAAAAGAAAAACCAAAAATTATTTTGAACGCTCTTGACCACAATATTATTATATTTCATTAATATTTTTTATTAACACTCGCGCACATAAAAAAATTACTCTAAAATGCCATCCAAATTAACATCATAAATTATTTGTTCTTGCACTAAGCGATAATTTATAATTTCTTTTTCAGAAAACCAATGTGAAATTTCCATTTCTGCCTCTTCGACGGAACCGGAAGCATGCAACAAATTTCTGACAGACCGATTATCATCATCACTCATTTTGTATGAATCAACAACAAAATCACCCCTGATTGTTCCAACATCCGAAGTCAACGGCTCTGTTCCGCCGGTAATTTTTCTGACTATTTTCACCGCATGCGCTCCTTCCCAAATCATAGCAATGACCGGCCCGGATGTCATGTATCTTTTTAAATTTGCTAAAATTTTAGCTGTAACTTCCAACGGATCCATTGAAAAAGGGACTAATCCTTTTTTTTGATAGCTTTTTATGGTTTTCTCGCCTGTCACTCTTCTCCAATTCGAATCAAGCGTGTAATGCTGTTCAATAAACTCCTCGTTCGGTACCAACATTTTAATGGCCACAAGTTTAAGCCCCAATCTTTCATAACGTCCGACAATCTCGCCAATCAAGGTTCTTTGTATTCCATCTGGTTTTATAACCACCAGTGTTCTTTCTTTTTTTGGATGTTTTTCCATGTTAATAAAAACAACAATATTTATTCTTAAATTCATCTTATCACAATTGATTTTAATTGACAACAGAGCAACGTTTTTGGGAATCGGCGCAAATATATTTTATATCTCCCAATTCGTCCGTACGCCAAATTTTTATGCCACGTTGCAACAATCGTTCTATAATTTCAGCCGCTGGATGACCATAGGAATTATTTTTTCCCACGGAAATAACAGCTTCTTCTGGACTAACTGCCTCCAAAAATTCAGCACTGGTCGCATATTTGGAGCCGTGATGCGAAACCTTCAAAACATTCACGCTCATATCATTATGCTCGTCTTTTATCAATTCGGCTTCCTTATCGCTCGGCAAATCACCAGTAAACAAAAATTTATTTTCGCTAAAATTCAATTTGGTTACCACGCTCCAGTCATTGCTCTCTTTTTTAGCGCCGCTAACTTTCACGCCGGAATAGATGACTTCGATTTGCGCTTTCTCGGGAAACTGAATGATTGTATTTTTTACGGCTTCGATTTTCTGAATATTTTTTTCCCTTATTAATTTTTCCCAGACCTCATAAGTTTGTGAGTCACTGCCAACGCTAGTCTCCAAAACCGTTCTAATTTCATAATTTCTTGCCACACCAATAAGTCCTCCTATATGATCCTGATCAGGATGCGTGACAATAACCGCTTCGATCGTGCGATCCCAAAAAGGAATATACCTTCCCAGTTTTTCCAAAATTATTTTACTGTCTTTTCCGCCATCAATAAGCACTTGATTTTGACCCCGACTTACAAGAATGGCATCGCCCTGTCCCACATCAAAAAAAATCACTTTAGAGTTTTGGTTTTGCAAAGAAAATTGAATTATCAAAAACAAAACAACACCAAGCGCCAAAAACATTGCGAGAATGCTATAAATTATTTTTCGGTTTAACATTTATTTTTTTTCTCAAAAAATAGGTTGTCGCGCCTAACGCCAAATACCACAAAAAAAGCTGATGGCCGCTAAAACTTTCCACTGTCTTGCTTGCCCAGTTAATATTCCCCAGAGTTTCCACGACCCATACTTCATATTTTAGCGGCAAATAGGCCATCCAGGCAAAAGGCAGCGCTAAAATATTTGAAATTAATCCGGCAACTGCAGTCAAAAAAACCAGGAGCATAGAAACTGGGATAATAAAAAGAATTAACAAATTAGCGGCCAAAGAGACCAGCGACAAAGTCTGAAAATTATAAAGGATAATCGGCAAAACAAAAATTTGAGCGGAAAATGACAACAAAAATATTTCCGAAAATCCGAAGGCTTTATATTTTTCAATAAAAATTTTTTCCCAAAACGGAGAAAAAGCGATAATTCCAATAGCCGCCAAAAAAGAAAGTTGAAATCCAATATCCCAACGAAGAAGCAAGGGATTAATAAGAAGCATAATCGCGCCGGCAAAAATAATCGAGTTCCAGGAATTAGCCAGTCTTCCGTTTTTCATCGCCCAAAGCAAAAGCGAGCCCATTACGCCGGCGCGCACCGCCGAAGACGGGAAGCCACACATAAAAACAAAAATTGCTATGCCAAAAACAGCAAACCAGAAAGCTTGTTTACGCCAAAGACCGATAAATATCCCAAATATAATTAAATATTCGGCAACAATCGCAACATTATAACCGGAAACCGCTACAATATGTGTCATGCCAGTGCGAGAAAAATTATTTTTCATATTTTTTGGCAAATCAGAACTTCCGCCAAAAATAAGTCCATTGCCCAAAGCTGACTGCGGATATGGAATCATTTGATTTATGCTACTTGTCATTTTGTTTTTTAAACTTAACATGTTTGCATAAAATTTATTACCAAGATTTTTTCCGGTTTTCTCAAATTTGGTATTTTGACACAAGTAAAAAATTCTATCTTTGGCCAAATACATTTTATAATCAAAATTTTCCTTGTTTTCAGGAATTTTCAGCAGGCATTCTGTTTTTAATTCGTCACCATAATTTATATCTGCATTGATATTCGCACGTATTAAAATTCTTATTCCGCTCTCTGTTTTAACTATGATATTTTTGTAATTGTCTTTTTTTTCCGGTTCTTTCACAACCACTGCCTTTGCAGAAATATTTTTTTCATTCAAATCGATTTTTGTAATTTTTTGAAGATCTGTCTGTATTCGCCAAATTCCAAAAACCAAAAACAAAACAGCCAGTCCTGCTATTAATACGATTTTGTTTTTATATCCCAAGGTGATGATTATGACAGAAATTATGCTCAACACATAAATCAAAAGAGCGTCTGCTTGAAAAACAGACGCTAAAAAAATTCCCGAAATGAAACTTAGAGACAGTGTGAGAAAAATTTTGGATTTAGCCATGATTTTATTATACGACTTAGACACAAAGCAGTATGATATTGCGCAATAACAAATTTCAGAACGCAATTATTATCTTCTGATTCCGGTTTTTCCAAAATTATTTTCTATCCGCTTTTTTATTTTTTCCAAATCAATTGTTTTGCCTTTGGTTTTCTTTTTTAATTTCGGATCTAGAATTTTTATTTCCCGATATTCCTGAAGATAATAAGCCCGCGCACCCCTGATCCATTTGGCAATTTCTAAAAAATCTTTTTCAGAATGTAATCCCGGCACTACCGTCGTACGAAATTCGTATGAAATACCGCTATGCACTATTAAGTCGACACTTAATTTTATTCTTTTGATATCGCTTTTCGTTCCGGTGGTTTTATTATAATTTTTTGGCTGATTTTTAATATCCATTGCCACAAAATCCAGCAGTTTGGCTTTTAATAATTTTTTTAAAACATCCGGACGCGTACCATTAGTGTCCAGCTTTATCAAAAAACCCATTTTTTTTATTTTTCTGATAAAATCCAGGAGATCCTTTTGAATCGTCGGTTCTCCACCAGTAATACAAACGCCTTCAATTTTTCCCTTTCTTTTTTTCAAAAACTCAAAAAACTCTTTTTCTAAATCATTGCTAACCGCAAACTGTCGACCAAGAACCAGCTCTGGATTGTGACAAAATCGACAACGAAAAGTACAGCCAACTGTAAAAACCGTAGTAGCAATTTTCCCGGGATAATCAATCAGGGTCAGCTTATGATAGCCTCCAAGTACCATATTTTTAAACTAGAGGGCAACCTGATTTAAAAACCAGGTTGCCCCTCTATCTTTTTTTTATCATTTTTATTTATTTCTTTTTTTCGCCGCCGATTTTTTAACCGTTTTTTTTCGCACTATTTTAAACTCCTTACGATCACAAAATTCCGCTTGCTTGCCTTTATTCCATTGCTCAACTGGGCGGATATAGCCCACAACACGCGAATAAACTTCGGCTTTTTGAAAATTTTTAAGTCGAGACTCTTTCTGATGACACGCTTTGCATTTTACGAATTTTTTCTCCACGCTTTCATATAAAACGTACTCTTCCCCTTTTTTTAATTTTTTCCCGCAATCATGGCAAGTGTTTTTTTCCATATTTTTATGTTATTTTTTTCGCCACAGGCCGATCTTGCCTGCCAAGCAGACAAGCACCTTTGGCAAAACTAATTAATTTTGTTTTTTACATACATCCCTTCCTCGCCGAATTTTAAATATGTCTCTGTTTTTTGTTCAATTATGCATTTGGGGCAAGTGTGATGTTCGCCGGCAACATACCCATGCACCGGGCAAATACTGAATGTCGGCGTAAGAGTGAAATACGGCAAAGAATAATTTTCAGCGATTTTTCGCACCAACTTTTTAGTCGCTTCGATATCCAGCATCCTTTCACCCAAAAATCCATGCAATACCGTTCCGCCCGTATATTTTGTTTGCAGAGCCTCTTGAAGATCCAACGCCTCAAAAATATCATCTGTAAAATAAACCGGGAGTTGGGATGAATTGGTATAATATGGTTCGGCTCCACCATTTCTTACTGCTGCGTCGTTGGCAAAAACAACATCCGGATATCTTTGTTTGTCAATTCTGGCTAACCGATAAGACGTTCCTTCTGCCGGAGTTGCTTCTAAATTATACATATTACCAGTTTCTTTTTGATAACTTACCATCTTGTCCCGCATATGAGCAAGAACTTCTTGCGACAATTTCTGACCCTCTTTGGAAACAATGTTCTTACCGATAAGATTAAGCATCGCCTCGTTCATGCCGACTAATCCGATAGTCGAAAAATGATTGGCCCAATATTCATTACGGCGCATTTTAATCGCTTCTAAATATACTTTTGTATAAGGATAAAGACCTTTTTCAGTAAGATTTTCCACGATTTTTCTTTTTGTTTCCAGACTTTCTTTGGCCAAATCCATGAGCCGGTCCAGCCGTGTAAAAAAATCTTTTTTATTTTTGGAAAGATAACCTAATCTCGGCATATTGATTGTTACTACACCAATAGAACCGGTAAGCGGATTCGCTCCAAAAAGCCCGCCGCCACGTTTATGGAGTTCGCGATTATCAAGACGCAACCGACAACACATGGAACGCGCATCATCCGGATCCATATCGGAATTGATGAAATTGGCAAAATACGGAATTCCATATTTGGCTGTCATTTCCCAAATAGAATCAAATCTGTTATCCTTCCAATTAAAATTTTTATCTATATTGTATGTCGGGATAGGAAAAGTAAAAATGCGTCCGCTCGCATCGCCTTCCGTCATAACTTCGGCAAAAGCGCGATTAATCATATTCATTTCTTCTTGAAATTCTCCGTAAGTTTCCTTTTGCGGCAGTCCACCGATAATTACCCTTTCCTCGGCCAAAGTCTTGGGCGCAGTGATATCCATGGTGATATTAGAAAAAGGAGTCTGAAATCCAACACGCGTCGAAACATTCATGTTAAAAACAAACGACTGAATTTCCTGCTTGACCTTATCGTAGTTCAGTTTATCGTAGCGCACAAAGGGCGCGAGTAACGTATCGAAATTGGAAAAAGCTTGTGCGCCAGCCACCTCGCCTTGCAACGTATAAATAAAATTAACCATCTGCCCCAAAATCGAACCGAAATGCTTAGCCGGTTTACAAGCCACTTTGCCTGAAACACCCGTGAATCCGCGACGAATAAGATCCTGCAAATCCCAGCCGCAACAATAGGCCGACACTAATTGCAAATCATGAATATGAAAATCTCCGCCTTCATGAGCCTCACGAATATCTTTAGTATAAACTTTATTCATCCAATATTTGGCGCTCACTACTGAGGCAACATAGTTATTGAGTCCTTGCAAGGAATAAGCCATATTGGCGTTTTCTTTTACTTTCCAATCGATTTCCTGAATATATTTATCCACTAAATTCACCGCCTCTAAAAAAGATTCTTCGGTTTCACGAATTTTACGGTGCTGTTCTCGGTAAAGAATATAAGCTTTGGCCGTTTCTTCAAAATCCAAAATCATAAGTACGCGCTCCACCATATCCTGCAGTTCCTCAATTTCCGGAATATACCCTTCTTTGTAATTTTTGTTTAACAATTGAACTACTTTTTCACTGACTTTTTTGGCATCAGCCTCGCTTCCTTCACCAGTTGCCGCAAAAGCTTTTGTCACGGCTTTGGTAATTTTTTCCGAATTAAAAGGAACGATATTGCCGTTTCTTTTGATAATTTTGGTCACTTTGCTTAAGATTTTTTTCTTTTTCATCTTTATTTTTATCCCCTGTAATATTTAAGATTTTTTTAAATTATAATTATTTTTCCAGCATATCCAATTCTTTTTTAAAACTTTCGATGCTGCTAAAAGATTTGTACACACTCGCAAAGCGAACATAAGCTACTTCGTCTAGCTCTTTTAACTTTCCAAGAACGATACGTCCGATTTCGCGCGTCGTTACTTCCGGTTTTTCCAGCGAGCGAATACCATATTCTATATCCCCAATCAGCTTGGCGTATTTGTCTTGATTTATCGGTCTTTTCACCAGCGCTCTTTTTACTCCAATTTCTATTTTAGTCTTATTATAATCTTCTTTTTCTCCGTTTTTTTTGACTACCGACAAACGCAAAAGCTCCACTTCTTCGTAAGTTGAAAAACGTGCCTGACATTTTTCACACTCTCTTCTTCGACGAGTAATTTTTCCATCATTTGTTTCCCGCGAATCTATTACTTTTGTTTCTGTATAATTGCAAAAGGGACAATTCATATAGCCTAAATAATTGTATTGATATATACAAGATATGGTGTTTTTATACTATATGTTGTATATATTTATATTATTGTACCACAACCACAAAATTTGTTAAGCCTTGTCCAATTTTATCAAAAGTTTTAAAAATAGCCTATTTTGAAGCTATTTTTAAAGTGCGTCCAAAAGTTATCCACAAGCATCGCAGTAAAATTTCAATCTTATGCAATATTCTTTAAATAAATTATAAACTTACATACTCTACTGGCAAAACTTTGCGGAAAATTCCGGCAATAAGAATGGAATCGGATTCATCAAGATAGATTGGCTGGTGGATTGAATTTTGCGATTGCGGAAAAAGTCCGATAATGCCGTGTCTAAGTTTTTTGTATCTTTTGATCGTCGCCATGCCATTGATAACCGCCACTACAATTTTCCCCTCAAAATCCTGTCCGACTTCGCACTTTTCAAAAACCACGTAATCTCCATCATTAATGCCTTCTTTGTCCATTGAATCACCCAGCGCTTTTACTGCGAAAAGTCTGGCCGGATCAGATTTTCTGAAAAGGCTTTCAGAAATTTGCAGATACCCGTCCACATTGCCTTCGGCATAGACTAGAGCTTCGCCGCAAGAAGCCAAGCCATACATTGGAATAGAAAAAATATTTTTAAGATTGGCATAATTATCGTTTTCGATTAGATAAATTTTTTTGCCTCGATCTCTTTTGAGCAGATCTTTTTTTTCAAGCGCTTCAATCACTTGCACCGTCCCTTTAAGATTGCCGACTTCCACTCCCCTTTCTTTTAAAAATTTATGCACACGATATGTTGTCGGATTTTCTTTCTTCATGTCAATAATTTCGCGAATTGCTTCTAATATCATGTTTTGTTTAGATGTCAATTGTTCCATTTTTATAATTTAGTTGCTTATAGTGTTAGTATATCACTCTAAATATCACTGTCAAACCCTTCCTTGTGGATAACTTTTTTGATTAAAAAACAACTCCTTTGCCGGAGTCATTTTTATACCTCATATTGTCATAATGCTTATTTCCCCATTTTCCTCCGAATAAAAGCCGGGATTTCCAATTCGTCATCTTCGTCTTCCAAAGCTTTTTCTGCTTGCGTAAAAATTCTTTGTGGTTTTGGCTGAACCTTTTCCTCAATAATCATCTTGTGCTCTCCTTGAGACGGAAAAGTAATTTTATTTTTTTCTTTTTCCTCGTTTCCTTGATTTTTATTGCGCTCGATTGAAAGTCGAGACATTTTTTCCATTGGCGATTCCTTAACTCTCTCCGCATCAAATCCAGTAGCCACCACTGTAATTTGCACTTCCCCTTTTCTAATGGTTTCATCTACTACCGCACCAAAAATAACCTTGGCATTCGGATCAATAGATTCAGTAATAATGTTAGCCGCTTCATTGATTTCCAGCATTGTCAGATCATTAGAACCGCTAACATTAAAAAGTACGCCCTTGGCTCCATCAATCGAAAGCTCAAGCAATGGACTGTTAATCGCCGCCCTAGCCGCTTCGGCTGCACGATTTTCTCCCGCGCCTAAACCGATTCCCATTAGTGCCGAACCGCTGTCGGACATAATTGCTCTCACATCAGCAAAATCAACATTAACAACTCCCGGCTTAGTAATCAGATCGGAAATGCCTTGTACCCCCTGCCGCAAAACATCATCTACAATTTTAAAAGAATTTATAAGAGTCGTTTTTTTATCGATAATTTGAAGCAATTTGTCGTTTGGAATAGTAATAAGCGTATCCACCCGTTCTCTTAAGCTTTCCAATCCCTCTTCCGCAATCGCTCTTCGTTGAGCGCCCTCAAAAGCAAACGGCTTGGTTACAACCGCCACTGTCAACGCCCCTAATTCTTTGGCTGTTTCCGCTACAATCGGAGCCGCGCCAGTTCCAGTTCCTCCGCCCAAACCGCAAGTTACAAAAACCATATCCGCTCCTTTTAAAACTTCTTGAATTTCATCACGATTTTCTTCGGCTGCCTGTCTGCCAATATCTGGATTCATTCCAGCTCCCAATCCTTTGGTTAAATTTTTTCCGATATGAACCTTTTCACCAGCTTTATTGTGATGCAAATCCTGAGCATCAGTGTTAATTGCCACAAATTCAACACCACGTAATTTTGATTCTATCATTCGACTGATTGCATGTCCTCCGGAACCTCCCACGCCTACAACTTTGATGCGCGCAAATGTTTCCACTGATGGTTTAATTTCTGCCATATAATTTTAACTTCTGCCAATTTTGATTTTTCTTCAAAACAAGCTTTTTAATAAAAAATAAACTTAAAAAAGAAACCTAGAGATTTTCTATTTTTAGGTTTTATTTTTGTTCTTTATATTGGTTTTGATTTTTCAAATCTTCAGTATTCTAATTTAGCATATCAGCCTATCTTATGTCAAATATCAAAATTAGCTTCTTTTTACCTTGTTTATGGCAAGAATTTTTCCAACCATTTCCTCATGTGATTCACTGATCCACTAACGCTATTACCAATACTGCCAGTTATTTTTTTTCCAAAAAAACTT
>Ga0233425_10005218_pt1 | contig 20759 bp, 18 predicted proteins | sample Watercolumn_Towu_2_FD_181712 | JGI IMG/M metagenome (GOLD analysis project Ga0233425, IMG submission 181712) | Freshwater microbial communities from Lake Towuti, South Sulawesi, Indonesia - Watercolumn_Towuti2014_140_MG | ecosystem: Environmental > Aquatic > Freshwater > Lake | place...
GCCACGAAATCTAGTGGCTCGATTTGGATTCCAGACCTTCGCGGCGATTGGTCGGTCGGGAGTTGCCATGGCCGTTTTGGGCCTGAACGAAAGCAAGACACAGGAACATCCGCTCGACGTGGTCGAGCAGATCATCGTCGGCCACGAATGGCCATTCGACCGCCACGGCAATGACGAGCTCGCGGTCGGTATCGCCGGCTCCTGGTGCGAGTTTCAGCTCTGGTTCTCCTGGAACGACGAGCGACATGCGCTGCAGATCTGCTGCGCCTACGACATGAAAGTCCCGGCGCAGCGCCGCCCGGCGGTCCACGGCCTGCTCGCGCTCCTGAACGAGCAGCTCTGGCTCGGCCATTTCGACATGTGCTCCTCGACCGGCGTGCCGATGTTTCGCCACACCGTGATGCTCCGCGAAGGCGCGCCCGCCGAGGCGAGCGTGATCGAGGAAGTGCTGGCGATCGCCATCGGCGAGGCCGAGCGCTTCTATCCCGCCTTTCAGTTCGTCGTCTGGGCGAACAAGCAGCCCGGCGAAGCCATGGCCGCGGCCCTGATCGAGACCGCCGGACGGGCGTGAGCGATCTTTCCGGCCTCGGGCCGATCCTCCTCGTCGGCTGCGGCAAGATGGGCGGCGCCCTGCTCGAGGGCTGGCTTGCCCGCGGGCTCAAGCGCGAGGACTGCTTCATCGTCGAGCCGTCGCCGGATCACCCGGGCCGGGGTCTGGGCGTTCGGGATGCCCGCGACGCCGCCGGCATCGACCCGGCCTTCGTGCCCAAGGTGGTGCTGCTCGCGGTCAAGCCGCAAGTCATGGAAGACGCGGCGCCGCCGCTTCGGCGCTTGGTCGGCTCCGGGACCTTCGTGCTGTCGATCGCGGCCGGGCGGACGCTCGCGTCTTTCGAGCGGATTTTCGGCGCCGACGCCGCGATCTTGCGCGCCATGCCGAACACGCCGGCGGCGGTCGGGCGGGGCATTTCCGTCTTGGTCGCGAACAAGAACGCGAGCGCCCAGCAGCGCCAAGCGGCCGAACGCCTCATGGCCGCGGTCGGCGCGACCGGCTGGGTCGAGGACGAAGGCCTGATCGATGCCGTGACCGGGCTCTCGGGCAGCGGCCCGGCCTATGTCTTTCTGCTGGTCGAGGCCATGGCCGAAGCGGGCGTGCGCCAGGGTCTTCCGCCCGATCTCGCCATGCGGCTCGCGCGCGAAACGGTCGCGGGTGCGGGCGAGTTGCTGCACCGCTCGAGCGAAGCCGCGAGCACGCTCCGCAAGAACGTCACCAGTCCGAAGGGCACCACCCAGGCCGCGCTCGACGTGCTGATGGCCGAGCCCGGTCTCGGCGAGTTGATGGCGCGGGCGATCGAAGCCGCGACGCGTCGGGGGCGCGAACTCGCGAAATAGGCGCGCGGGGCCGTCCGTGCTAGGATGGGCCATGGCCAAACGCGCGAAATCGGCCGCCGCCCGGGGACGGGCCGCGAGGGCCGCGAAGACTTCGGACGCCGAACTCTCGGCGCGCATTCTCGAAGCCGCCATGGCGCTCGCCGCCGAGCAAGGCTGGCGCGCGGTGACGCCGGAGGCGATCGCCGCGCGCACCGACATTGCGGCCAGCGACGTCGCCCGGATTTGTCCCGATCGCGCGGCCGTGCTCAAGGCGCTCGCAGCGCATGCGGACGCCGCCGTCGCTTCGGGCACATCGGACCAGGACGAGCCGCGCGATCGGATTTTCGATGCCGTGATGAAGCGCTTCGACGCGCTCCAGCCCTATCGCAAGGGCATCGCGGCGGCGCTCAAGGGCCAGATCGGTGATCCGCGCGGCGCGGTCATGGCGGCTTGCGCGCTCCGTCAGTCGATGATCAAGACGCTCGAGGCCGCCGGCGTCGACACGAGCGGCTTGTTCGGCGCGCTTCGCGTCAAGGGCCTTTCGGCGATCTACCTCGACGTCATGCGGAGCTTCGTCGAAGACGACAGCGCCGATCTCGGCAAGACCATGGCGGCGCTCGACAAGCGCCTCAAATTCGTGGACCGGATCGTCGGCGCGATCTCCGGCCTCGGCCTCGGCGCCAAGAGCGCCGCCTAGACCCAGCGGCATTCCCCCGATCGTCCCAGCACGGAGCGCGACATGACCAAGTCGGCCTTTCCCTTCATGGATTTCGATTTCGCCCGCATGATGAGCGGCTTCAAGGCCGATGCGCCGGAACTCGACGGCCTGATGGCGGCGCAAAAGAAGAATCTCGAAGCCATCGCCGAGGCCAATCGGCGCGCGGCCGAGGGCTTTCAGGCGATCATGCAGCGCCAATCCGACATGATGCGCGACGCCATGACCGAGGCCTCGAGCGCGGTCGCGACGCTCTCGAGCGAGACCAGCCCCGAGGCGCGGGCGCGCAAGCAGGCCGAGCTCATGAAGAAGTCCTTCGAGCGCACGCTTGGCGCCATGCGCGAAATCGCCGAAATGGCGGCCGAGTCGAATTCCGAGATCTACGACCTTCTGTCCAAACGCGCGGCCGAGACGGTGTCCGAATTCGAGCACGCGGCCAAGGGCGCGCTTCGCAAGCCGGCGAAAAAGAGCTGAGCGGCGCCGGCCGATCGAGGCGTCGATTGTGGTCCGACGCGGATCGGCGTAACGTGTTGCCAATCAAGGCTTAAGCCTAATTTCCGGACGCGTCCGGGGGGAGACGACGATGGTGGATTCGGCCGAAATTCGAGGCGGCAACAAGACCGACGCGCCGGCGCTGCACATTGCCTATGACGCCGACGCGGAAGCCGCGAAGCCGAAGGACGGCGAGAGCGCGTCCGCCGCCGAGGCGGCGGGCGCGACGGCCGCCTCGACCGAGGCCCCGGCGCCGTCCCCGACCGCGAACGCGACCGCCGCGGCCGCCAGCGCCAGTGCCGGCGCGGCGATCGCGCTGCCTCAGCCCAAGACCTTCCTCGGCACCTGGATCGGCGGCGCGCTGAGCGTCCTTTGGCTGCTGGTCACGGTGGTGTTCGTTTCGCTCAGCATCGGCTGGGGCAACGTCTTTTCGCTCACCGCATCCGAATATGGCGGGCTCGCCGCCGGCATCGTCACGCCGCCCGCGCTGATGTGGCTGGTGATCGTCGGGCTCGAGCGCCGCCGCCAAAGCGCGCACGGCGTCGATTCGGTTCGCGACTTCCTCGAACAGCTCACCTATCCCTCGGCCAACGCCGAGGCGCGCGTACGCGACATCACCGAGAGCCTGCTCCGCCAGTCGCAGGCCTTGAGCAAGGCCTCCGAACAGGCGGAATTGCGGGCGACCGCCATGGAGGAGGCGCTGCGCAACCGGACCGATTCCTACGCGCGCCTCGCGAGCGACATCGAAACCCGGATCGCCGCCGCCGATCAGGCGCTCAAGACGCGCCATCAGGAACTCGCCTCGATCGGCGAGCAGGTGAACGCCCAGATCCGCGACCTGCAGCGCGTGCTGGCGCAGCAGATCCAGGACGTCTCGACCGCGTCCGAGCACGCGCTCGCCCGCGCCGCCGAAGCGCGCGACATGCTGCGCGATCAGGGCCGCGAGATGGTCGAGACCGGCGAGCAATCGTCCTCGAAGGCGCGCGAGACCGCCGAGCAGCTGCGCCACTACATGGCGCGCATGACCGACGCCTCGATCGAGGCGGCGCAGCGCGCCAAGGAGATCGAGTCGGCCTTTCACGATCGCGCCCGCGAACTGACCGAGGCCTCGAACCGCTCCTCGCAGCATCTGCGCGACATCAAGTCCGTGCTCGGCGATCAGACCAAGGAACTCGCCGACGCCTCGCATCAGGCGATGACCCGGGCGCAGTCGCTCGGCGACATTTTCCGCCACCATTCGGAGCAGCTCACCCAGACCGCGGAACGCGCGGCGCTTCAGACCCAGCGCATCACCGAATCGCTGCAGCGCCAGAACGACGGCCTCGCCCAGGTCACCGACTACGTCGTCTCGCGCGCCAAGGTGGTCGAGGAAGCGGTGCAGATGCAGGCGCGCGAACTCGCCTCCTCGTCCGATCACGCGCTCAAGCGCCTCAACGAAATTCGCGAGCATTTCGGCCATTTGGTCGGCGATCTCGCCGGTACGTCGGAAAAAACCACGCTCGCGCTCAACGAGGTCGGCGCGGCGCTGCGCCGACGCATGGACGATCTCGGCGAGATGGCCGAACGCGCGGATCAACGCGTCTCGGCGGTCGGCGATTCCTTCCAGAAGCAGAGCCAAGCGCTGATGGGCGCGGTCGACGGCGCGATGGCGCGCGCCCGCGACGTCGATCAGCTGCTCCAGGCGGCGGTGCAGTCGATCCAGACCCGCGCCGAGCAGGCGAGCGGCCAGGTCGAATCGCTCCGCGGCCTGCACGACAGCCTGGCCCGCCAGGCCGACCGGCTGACCGAAATTTCCAAGGTCGTCGCCTCGCAGACCGAGGTCGCCGACCAATCGCTCCGCCAGCAGTCGCGCGATCTCACCACCGCTTCCGACCACGTCGCCCAGCAGGTCGGCCTGGTCGGCGAGAACCTGCGCAAGCATGTCGAGGCGATGACCGAGGCGGCGAACGCCATCCTCGAGCACATGAACGTCGTCGGCAATCAGGTGCGCGGGCGCATCGGCGACTTCAAGGGCGCCTCCGAGGAGGCGATCCGCCAGACCAAGTCGCTGGGCGAAGCGCTGTCCGAGCGGACCCAGGACATGAGCGGCTCGGCCGCCCAGGCGCAGGCCCGCATCCGGGGCGTCGGCGACGAGCTCCGCCATCTGGTCAACGGCCTCGCCGAGGCGTCGGAAGCCGCGCGCGGCCAGGTCGGCGAAGTCGGCGAGGCGCTGCGCCAGCGCGCCCGCGACGTCGCCGCCGCGATCGACGAAAGCGCCCAGCACATGGAGCAGGCCAAGATCTCGGTCGAGACGCAGGCCAACGAGCTCGCGACCACGGCGTCCCGCGCCGCCTCGAGCGTGCGCGCCGCGGGCGCCGCCTTCGAGCAAAGCGCCCAGGGCGTCGGCGCGGCGACCGACAAGGCGTCGGTCCGCATCTCGACCCTCGGCCAGACGCTCCGCCAGGATCTCCTCGACATCACCGAGCAGTCCGATCGCGTGACGCTCCGCATCGAGGCGATCGGCACGTCGCTGCGCCAGCAGTCGCGCGAGATGATCGAGGCCTCCGATCGCTCGGCGGTCGAGGCGCAGAACGCCGGCGAGACGCTGCGCCAGCGCGCGGCCGAGCTCGGCACGGCGGTGCAGCGCGCCGCGACCCAGATCTCCCAGATCGGCGAGACGCTGCGCGCGCGCTCGAGCGACGTCGGCCAGCTCGCCGCCAAGGCGGTCGCCGATGTCGGCCAGGTCGGCGCGCTGCTGCAGGCGCGCTCGGCCGAACTCGCTCAAGCGGCCGGCAAGGCCGGCGGCGACATCGCCCAAGTGGGCGACGCGCTGCGCCAGCGGACCGAGGAACTCGGCGCCTCCGGCGTCGCGGTCCAGAGCCAACTCGAAGGCGTCGGCGAGTCCTTGCGCAAGCGCGCCGAGGAGGTCTCGGCGACGACCGAGCGCGCGCTCGCCCAGACCCAGGCGGTCGGCGACGTGCTGCAGGGCCGAGCGCAGGAAGTCCTGCTTGCGGCCGACCGCGCCGGCGCCTCGATCGGCCGGACCAACGAGACCTTCACCCAAAGCGCCAGCATGCTGGGCGAAATTTCCGATCGTGCGCTCGGCCAAATGGGCGCCGTGTCCGAAGCCTTGCGCGAGCGCTCGCGCGAGCTCGCCTCGGCGTCCGAGCGCGCCGCCGCTCAGGTCAGCGGCGCCGCGACGTCGCTGCGCGACCGGGTCCGCGACATGTCGACGGTCTCGCAGCAGGCGAGTGCCCTGGTCGACGGCGCGGCCGCCTCGCTCCACCGCCGCGCCCAGGAAATGACCACGGTCTCCGATCAATCGGCGTCGCAGCTCGCGAGCGGCGGCGAGGCGCTGCGTCGGCGCGCCCAGGAGATGAACGCGGTCTCCGAAAGAGCCGCCGCCGACATCGAGGCCGCGGCCGATCTCCTGCGCCGCCAGGCCGAGGTGCTGGCCAACGCGACGACCCGGGCAATCGAAAGCGTCGGCGAGGCGAGCGAGGGCTTCGCCCGGCGCGGCGATCAGGTCGAGGAGACCGCGCGCGGCATCATCGCCGACATCGAGACCGCGGCCCGTACCGTGCAGTCGCAGGTCTCCGAGGTCTCGAAGACCACGGTCGATGCGCTCCACGAAGTGGGCCAGCTTTCCGATTCGCTCCGCCGCGTCGCGAGCGACGTCACCTCGGCGACCGTCCAGGCGCAGGCCGACGCCAAGCAACTCGACGAATCGCTCTGGCATCGGGCGCAGGAACTGGTCTCGATTTCGGACAAGGTCGCGAACAAGGTCCGCGAATCGTCCTCGATCTTCGAGCAGCAGACCCAGGACCTCTCCCAGGCCGCCGAGGACGCGGCCGCCCAGGCGGCGCGCCTCAACGCGGCGCGCACCGATGCCGCCGCGGAGGGTTTCCTCAAACCCGCCTCGCTCGTGGTCGAGGCGCTCCACTCGCTCTCGATCGACATCGCGCGCATGGTCGAGCGCGACATCGACGACGCCGAATGGCGCAAGTACCACAAGGGCGATCGCGGCGTGTTCACGCGGCGCATCGTCTCGGCCAAGGACACCTACTCGCTCGGCGTCATCAAGCAGCGCTACGAGGAGGACCGCGAATTCCGCGAATACGTGCTGCGCTTCATCAGCCAGTTCGACCGTCTGCTCGATCAGGCCAAGACCTACGAGCATCACGACCTGCTGACGGCGACCTTCCTGTCTTCGGACGTCGGACGCGTCTACGCGCTCCTCTCGCGGGCGCTCGGGCGGACTCAATAGGACGGCGTCACCAGGGTCGATGAACAGGGCCGAGCGTCGTCGCGGTCAAGCGGGCGGACCAGAGGACCGGGATTTCGAAGAGGCGGTCCGCGAGGCGCTCAAGCTCAGGAACGCGGGACGTCTTGCCCAGGCCGAGTCGCTTTGCCGACGCGTCCTCGACGCAGCGCCCGCGCGCATCGACGCGCTGACCGTTCTCGGGCGCATCCTCAAGTCGCGGGAAAGATACGGCGAGGCGGAACGCGTCATCCGCAAGGCGCTCAAGCGCGCGCCGACCGACGCGACGCTCCACAACGACCTCGGCAACGTGCATTCGGCCGCCGGACGCCATGACGAGGCCGCGCGCAGCTATCGCCGCGCGATCGTCAACCGGCCGAATTTCGTCGAGGCGCAATTCAACTTGGCCAATGCGCTCCGCTTCGCCGGCGAACGAGACGCGGCGGTCGAGGCGTATCGCCGCTGTCTCGAGATCGATCCGGCCGATTCGGTGGGCGCCGCCTTGGTGCTCGCGACCCTGGGCGCCGCGACGCCGCCGGCGACGCCGCCCAAGGCCTATATCGAATCCCTGTTCAACGACTATGCGCCGGCCTTCGAATCGGAGCTGCGCGATCGGCTCGGCTATCGAGGTCCCGAGTTGATGCGCGACGTCGCTTCGCCGCTGCTGCCGAGCGAGCCCAAGTCGGCGATGCTCGACATCGGTTGCGGCACCGGGCTTTGCGGCCTGGTCTTCGCGCCTCTCGTCGCGTCCGTCGACGGCATCGATCTCGCGCCCCGCATGATCGAAGCGACGCGCGCGCGCGGCCTCTACCGCCGGCTCGAACGCGTCGATGCCGTCGAATTTCTGCGCCGGACGGCGGAGGCGTGGGACCTCATGGTCGCCGGGGACTTGCTGATCTACCTCGGCGACATCGCGCCCCTGCTCGGCGCGGCGGCGGCGCGGTTGCGCCCGGGCGGCCTCTTCGTCGCGACCGCCGAGGTCCTGGAGGGCGAAGGTTACGCGCTTCGCGAGACGCTGCGCTACGCCCATGCGCGCTCTTATATCGAGGCGAAGGGCCAGGTGGTCGGCCTGTCGGTCGCGGCCTGGAGCGTCGACGAAGGTCGGCGCCAGAAGGGCGAGACCGTGCCCTTTCACGTTTTCGCCCTGAAAAAAGCCTGACGAATTGACCCGCGTCGGCGGGCGTGAAAGCATCCGGCCAAACGACCCGACAAGGACGAGAACATATGGCGCTCGATCTCGAGACGCGCAACGCGCTCATCGACACGGTTCGGAAATTCGTGACCGAGGTCTGCGTGCCGGCTGAAAAGCGGACCGCCGAGGACGACCGGATCCCGCCCGAGATCGACGCCGAGATGCGAAGCCTCGGGCTCTACGGCCTTTCGGTGCCGCAGGACTACGGCGGTCTCGGGCTCGGCATGGAGGACGAGGCGCTGGTCTGCGTGGAGCTCGGCCGGACCTCGCCGGCCTTTCGCTCGGCCTTCGGCACCAATGTCGGCATCGGCAGCCAGGGCATCGTCATGGACGGGACCGAGGCGCAAAAACGCAAATACCTGCCGGGCATCGCCTCGGGCGAGATCGTCGCTTCCTTCGCGCTGACCGAGCCCGAGGCGGGCTCGGATGCGGCCAGCCTCAGGACCCGCGCGGTGCGCGACGGCGATCACTACGTCATCAACGGCACCAAGCGCTTCATCACCAACGCGCCGCGCGCCGGGCTGTTCACCCTGATGGCGCGGACCGATCCCAAGAACAAGGGCGCGGGCGGCATCTCGGCGTTCCTGGTCGAGGCGGGATTGCCGGGGCTGCGCATCGGCACGCCCGACAAGAAAATGGGCCAGCAAGGCGCGCACACCGCCGACGTGATTTTCGAGGATTGCCGCGTGCCGGCGGAGGCGCTGCTCGGCGGACGCGAGGGTCAGGGCTTCAAGACCGCGATGAAGGTGCTTGATCGCGGGCGGCTGCACATCTCGGCGATTTGCGTCGGCGTGGCCGAGCGCCTGGTCGCCGAAGCACTCGGCTATGCCCGCGAGCGCAAGCAATTCGGCCAGCCGATCGCCGAGTTTCAGCTGGTCCAGGCGATGCTGGCCGATTCGAAGACCGAGGCCTATGCGGCGCGCTCGATGGTGCTCGATGCCGCGCGCCGGCGCGACGCCGGCGAGAACGTCGGCATGGCGGCTGCCTGCTGCAAGCTCTTTTGTTCCGAAATGGTCGGGCGCGTCGCCGACCGCGCGGTGCAGATCCACGGCGGCTCGGGCTACATGCGCGAGTTCGCGGTCGAGCGCTTCTACCGCGACGTCCGGCTTTTCCGGATCTACGAGGGCACCAGCCAGGTCCAGCAGATCGTCATCGCCAAGGCGATGCTGAAGGGCGAATAGCGAAGCTCAGAACCGCGGCTTGCGCTTTTCCATGAAGGCGGCGATGCCTTCCTCGACATCGGTATGCGCGAAAGCGAGACCCTGGGACATCGCCTCCATCTCGAGCGCGACGTCGAGCGAGGGCGGCACGGTGTCCATCATGCGCTTGGCGAGGCCGAAGGCGAAGGGCGGGTGCTGGGCGAGCGAGCGCGCTTCCTCGACCGCCGCGTCCTGAACCTGGGCGTCAGGCACGACGCGGTCGGCGACATGCAGGCGCTCGGCCTCGCGCGCGTCGATCATGCGCCCGTGCAGCAGCAGCTGGCGCGCTGGCCCGAGGCCGATGCGCCTCGGCAGCGTGTAGAGCAGGCCGAAATCGGGGACGAGCCCGAGCTTGAAAAACGGAATGCCGAATTTGGCGCTCTCGCCCATGACCACCGTGTCGCAGAGCAACGCGAGCCCGGCGCCCGCGCCGACGCAAAAACCCTCGACCGCGGCGACGATCGGCTTCTCGGCTTCCGCCATCAGGCGGACGAAGGGGTGGCTCGACTTCATGCGCTTGCGCCCGTCGGCCGGGGTCATGCGCTTCATGGTCGAGACGTCGCCGCCCGCGCAAAAGACGCCGCCCGCACCGGTGACGACGATGCCGCGCACCGCATCGTCGCCTAGCGCCTCGCGAAGCAGCGGCGACAGGGCATCGCGCATCGCCCCGCCGATCGGGTTGCGCTTTTCCGGCTGATTGAGGGCGAAACGCCGGATACCGGGCGCCGGCTGATCGATCAGAACGAGAGACATCGGACGACGTTCTCCTGTGAGAGGAGCGGTGAGCATAATGGGCGGGCGCTGGGCGGCAAGACTCGTTGACCCGCCATTTCGTCATGGTAGCCTTCACATTCGATGAGGAGAGACGCATGAACAAGCGCATTTTCGCGGCGGTCGTCGGGCTCGCCCTGATGCCCGCCCTTGCCTTGGCTCAACGCGACACGGTCGTCATCGGCCTGCAGCAGGAACCGACCGGGCTCGACCTGACCTCCGACGCCACCGCCTCGATCGAGGCGATCGTCACCGGCAACATCGTCGAAACGCTGACCGTGCTCGACGAGAAGGGCAACGCGATGCCGGGGCTCTCCACCGGGTGGACGGTCTCGCCCGATGGCAGGGTCTACACCTTCGACCTCGTCGCCAACGCGCGCTTTTCCAACGGCCGGGCGTTGACGTCGGAAGACGTCAAGTTCTCGCTCGAGCGCGCGATCGCGCCCGACAGCACCAATCCCAACAAGGCGACGCTGCAGAACATCGAGAAGGTCGAGACCCCGTCGCCGACCAAGGTCGTGATCTCGCTCAAGAAGGCCGACAACATTTTTCTCTTTCGCCTGAGTTCCGGCAAGGCCGGAGTCTTCGCCAAGGAGACGCTCGAGACCCTCAAGACCGCGCCCATCGGCAGCGGCGTCTACAAATTCGCGTCCTGGACCAAGGGCGACCGCCTGATGCTGACGCGCGACGATACGCATCGCGACGCGGCCAAGGCCAAGATGCGACAGGTGACGTTCCGCTTCATCGCCGATCCCAATGCCGCGGTCGCCGCGCTGCTCGCCGGCGATCTCGACGCTTTCCCGACCATCCCGGCGCCCGAGACCCTCGGACAGTTCAAGGCGGACAATCGCTTCGTCGTTGCCGTCGGCTCGACCGAAGGCGAGGTGATCCTGGCGATGAACAACGCCAAGGCGCCCTTCAACGACATTCGCGTACGTCGCGCGATCAGCCACGCCATCGACCGCAAGGCGATCATCGACGGCGCCATGTTCGGCTACGGCACGCCGATCGGCAGCCATTTCCCGCCGCATTCGCCCTACTACGTCGACCTCACGGGGACGTATCCGCTCGACCTCGCCAAGGCCAAGGCGCTGCTCGCCGAGGCCGGGCATCCGAACGGCTTCGAGGCCTCGCTCAAGCTTCCGCCCTTCCCCTATGCCCGCCGTTCGGGCGAGATCCTGGCGAGCCAACTCGGCAAGATCGGCGTGCGCGCCAAGATCGAACCCGTCGAATGGGCGCAATGGATCGGCCCGGTGTTTCGCGAGGGTCAGTACGACATGACCGTGATCGCCCATACCTCGGCGCACGACCTCGACAATTACGCCAAGGGGCCGAGCTACTACTATCGCTACGACAGCCCGAAATTTCGCGAGTTGTTCGACCGCCTGACCGCCTCGGTCGACGCCGCCGAGACGCGCGGGCTCTACGATCAGGCGCAACGCCTGGTCGCCGAGGACGCGGTGCACGGCTTCCTATTCCAGTTGCCGCAGACCGGCGTCTACAAGACGGGACTTTCCGGCTATTGGAAGAACTCGCCGGGCGCCTCGGGTCCGCTGTCCGCGCTCGCATGGACGCGGTGATCGCCGACGATAGGTGCCGCGCCGCCCCGCGGCGGAGGATCCGGGGCGGCCCTTGAGCGTCTTCCTCCTCAAGCGCTTCTTGACCTTCGTCGCGACGCTGTTCGGCGCCTCGCTGGTCGTCTTTCTCGTGCTCGAGATCCTGCCGGGCGATCCGGCGCAGCTGATGCTCGGGCTCGACGCCCAGCCGGACACGCTCGAGGCGCTACGCAAGAAGCTCGGGCTCGACCGCCCGCCGGTCGAGCGCTACCTCTCCTGGATCGGCGGCCTGATGGTCGGCGAGCTCGGCATTTCCTACACCTATTCGGTACCGGTCGCCGAACTGATCGGCGAGCGGCTGCAAGTCACCGTCCCGCTCGCGCTCTTCGCCATCGCGATCTCGACCACGCTCGCGCTTTGCCTCGGCGTCTATGCCGCCTCGCGCCACAACACGGCCGGCGATTGGGGCGTGATGATCTTCGGCCAGCTCGGCATCGCGGTGCCGAGTTTCTGGTTCGCGATCCTCTTGGTGCTGCTCTTCGCAGTGACCCTCGGCTGGTTCAGCGCCGGCGGCTTTCCCGGCTGGGCCGGCGGGTCGTGGCCGGCGGTCAAGGCGCTGATCCTGCCGGCGCTTTCGCTCGCGCTCGTCCAGGGCGCGATCCTCGCCCGCGTGACGCGCTCGGCCGTGCTCGAGGTGATGCGCGAGGACTTCGTCCGCACCGCCCGCGCCAAGGGTCTGAGCCGCCGGCAGACGCTCTGGCGCCATGTGCTCAGGAACGCGCTCATCCCGGTCGTCACCATCCTCGGCCTGCAGTTGTCGGCGCTGCTGACCGGCACGATCATCATCGAGAACGTCTTCTTTCTGCCCGGCCTCGGGCGCCTGGTCTTTCAGTCGATTTCCCAGCGCGATCTCGTGGTGGTGAAGGACGTCGTCGTGCTCTTCGCCGCGCTGGTCGTGGTCGTGAACTTCGCGGTCGACATGATCTACGTCGCGATCGATCCGCGCCTCAAGGCCCACGACGCATGAGCGCGCGACGCTTCGGCGCGCTCTCGAGCGGCAGTTTCGCCATCGGCGGCACGCTCGCGCTCGTGGTCGCGGCCACGGCCGGCCTGTCGCTCTTCTGGACGCCGCAATCGGCGACCGACATCGCGGTCGCGCGCCGCCTCGCGCCGCCCTCGGTCGAGCATTGGTTCGGCACCGACCATTTCGGCCGCGACGTCTTTTCCATGATCATGGTCGGCGCGCAGAACTCGATCGCGGTCGGCGTCGTCGCGGTCGGCATCGGCGCGACGCTCGGCATCGCGCTCGGCGCGCTCGCCTCGGCCCGGCGCGGCTGGGTCGAGGAAACGGTGATGCGCTTCACCGATTTCAGCTTCGCCTTTCCGGCGATCCTCTCGGCGATCATGATCACGGCGATCCTCGGGCCCGGCGCAGTCAATTCGATCATCGCCATCGGCATCTACAACATCCCGGTCTTCGCCCGCGTGACGCGCGGCAGCGCCAACGCGATCTGGGCGCGCGACTTCGTGCTGGCCGCGCGCGCCGCCGGCAAGGGGCGGCTTCGCATCACGCTCGAGCACGTGCTGCCCAACATCGCGAGCGTGCTGATCGTCCAGGCGACGATCCAATTCGCGCTCGCGATCCTGGCGGAGGCCGGACTCAGCTACCTCGGTCTCGGCACCCAGCCGCCGCAACCCTCCTGGGGGCGGATGCTGAACGAGGCGCAGACCTTCATGTTCATGGCGCCGCGTCTGGCGATTTTTCCCGGCCTGGCCATCGCCGTCGCGGTGCTCGGGCTCAATCTCCTGGGCGACGGGCTGCGCGACGTGCTCGACCCCAAGCTGACGAGGGCCAGGTGAGCGCGCCGACGCTCGCGATCGAGGGTCTCGAAGTCGCGATCGCGACGCCGCGCGGGGTCGCGCGGGCGGTGCGGCGGGTCGACTTCGCCCTGCCCAAGGGCGGCACGCTCGGCATCGTCGGGGAATCGGGCTGCGGCAAGTCGATTACCGCGCTCGCGATCATGGGCCTCCTGCCCGAGGCCGCGAAGGCCTCGGGCCGCGTGCTCTTGGGTGGGCGAAACCTCTTGGATCTGCCCGACGCCGAGATGTGCCGCATCCGGGGCGATCGGATCGCCATGATCTTCCAGGAGCCGATGACCTCGCTCAATCCGCTCCACACGGTCGGGCGGCAGATCGCCGAGGCGCTGAGGCTTCATCGCGGGCTCGACGGCGAAGCGGCGACGAAGGAGGCGACGCGGCTCCTCGACCGCGTCGGCATTCCGAACGCGGCCGAACGCGTGTCGTCCTATCCGCATCAGCTCTCGGGCGGCCAACGCCAGCGCGCCATGATCGCGATCGCGCTCTCCTGCAATCCCGACGTGCTGATCGCCGACGAGCCGACGACCGCGCTCGACGTGACCATCCAGCGCCAGATCCTCGAGCTCATCCGCAAGCTGGTCGAGGAAAGCGGCATGGCCCTGGTTCTCATCAGCCACGATCTCGGGGTCATCGCGGAGACGGTCGACGAGGTGCTGGTGATGTACGGCGGCTCGGTGGTCGAGCACGGCCCGACCGCCTCGCTCTTTTCCGCGCTCGCGCATCCCTACTCCAAGGGTCTGTTCGCGGCCAAGCCGCGCCTCGGTCAGGGCCGAAGCCGCAGGCTCGCGACCATTCCGGGCGTCGTGCCCGATATCGTCGACCTGCCGGCGGGTTGCGCCTTCGCCGATCGCTGCCCGATCGCGGTCGGCGAATGCCGAGGCGCGCAGCCCAGGCCGACGACGGTCGGCCAACGCCATACGGCGTCCTGCTTTCGCCTCGGCGTGCCGTTGCCGGAGGCCGCGGCGTGAGCGCCGTCGTCGACATCGATCGCGCGGTGCGGCATTTCACCCTGCCGCGCCAGAGCCTGTTCGCGCCGTCCGGCAAGGTCTACGCGGTCAACGACGTCAGCTTGAGCATCTCCAAGAGTCGGAGCCTCGGCGTCGTCGGAGAATCGGGTTGCGGCAAGTCGACGCTCGCGCGCCTGGTCATGGCGCTCGACCGCCCGACATCGGGCAGGATCCGCATCCACGGTCAGGACGTGAATGCGCTCGCGACCGAGGACCTGCGCAAGCTGCGCCGACGCTTTCAGATGGTCTTTCAGGATCCCTACGGCTCGCTCGACCCGCGTCATACCGTCGGGCGCATCGTCGCCGAGCCGCTCGACGCCCTGGAGGGCCGGACGTCCCCGACCGAGAGGGACGCGCGCGTTGCCGAGGTCATGACGTCCGTCGGGCTGAAGGCCGCCGACATGGCCAAGTATCCGCACGAGTTTTCGGGCGGCCAGCGCCAGCGCATCGCCATCGCCCGCGCGCTGATCACGCGCCCCGATTTGATCGTCGCCGACGAGCCGGTTTCGGCGCTCGACGTTTCGGTTCAGGCGCAGGTGCTCAACCTGCTGATGGATCTGCAGGCGCGCTACGGCGTGACCTATCTGCTGATCAGCCACGATCTCGCGGTCGTCGACTATGTCTGCGACGAGGTCGCGGTGATGTATCTCGGCCGCGTGGTCGAGCGCGCGCCGGCGGCGCGGATCTTCGCCCGGCCGCTGCATCCCTATACCCAGGCGCTGCTCGACGCCGTGCCTCAGGCCGTGCCGGGACGCAAGCCCAAGAAGGCGCTCGGCGGCGGCGTCGCGAGCCAGACCGAGATAGCGCAAGGCTGCGCCTTCGCCGAGCGCTGTCCGCGCGCGGCCGGACGCTGCCGCGCCGAGCGGCCGGCGCTCCGCGCGATCGAGACCGAGCATTTCGCCGCCTGTCATTTCGCGGAGGAGGCATGACCGAGATCCTGCCCTTGCATCTCAGGACGCCGGCGCGCCGGCGCCAGGCGCCGATCTTTTTCGATCGACGCGAGCTGCAGACCATCCTCGATGTCTACAGCCGGATGGTATCGCTCGGCGAATGGCGCGATTACGGCTTCGAGACCGGCGATGACGGCGCGGCGTTTCTGGTGTACCGAAGGGCCTCGGAGGCGCCGCTTTTTCGCATCGTCAAGCGCGCCCGGCCGAAACGGCGCCACGAGACCTATCAGGTCGTCGCGCCGGGCCGCATCCTCAAGCGGGGCGAGGATTTGCGGGACGTTTTGGGCGTGTTCGAGACGAGGCGTTTCGCGGTGGTCGAGGAGCGTTAGATGGCGGTACACGACAATTATTTTTCGACGGATTATGCCGAGGCGCGCGAGAAATTCGGCCGCGCCGCCGCAGGCTGCGGCCTCAAGGTCGAGGCCTTTGTCCATCCCGAGAAGGGCCCCAAGGGCGAGGAGCTCGCGGTCGAAGTCGCGCGCTTCGGCGCCGAAGACGCGGCCAAGATCATGGTCGTCCAGTCGGCGACCCATGGCGTCGAGGGCTTCTGCGGCTCGGGCGTCCAGGTCGGCCTGCTGCAGGACGGCGCTTTCATGAAATATGCGCGGGGCGTCGCCGTGCTGTTCGTTCACGCGATCAACCCTTACGGCTTTGCCTGGCTGTCGCGCACGACCCACGAGAACGTCGACCTCAACCGGAATTTTGCCGACTTCGCCAAGCCGCTGCCCGAGAACCCCGGCTACGACGCGCTCAAGGACGAGATCGCGCCGAAATCGTGGACGCCGGAGGCGATCGCCGCGTCGACCAAGGCGCTCTCGGCCTACGCCGCCAAGAACGGCGCCATGGCGCTGCAGGCGGCGCTCAGCATCGGCCAGTACCGCCACGCCGACGGCATCTTCTACGGCGGCAGCGCGCCGACCTGGTCGCGCAAGGTGCTCGAGACCGTGATCGCCAAGCATTGCCGGAACGCGAAAAAGGCCGCGCTGATCGACCTGCATACCGGGCTCGGGCCCTACGGCTATGGCGAGGCGATTTGCGTCGTGCCGCCGACGGATCCCGCCTATGCGCGCGCCCGCGCCTGGTACGGCGATTCGGTGACCTCGCCCGAAGGCGGCACCTCGACCTCGGCCGCGGTACGCAACCACATGGGCGAAGGCTACGCCGCCATGCTGCCGCAGGCGGAACTCACCGTGGTTGCGCTCGAATACGGCACCTATTCGATGAACGACGTGATGACGTCGCTGCGCGCCGACAATTGGCTGCGCTTTCACGGCGACCGCAATTCGCCGCAGGGCCAGGAGATCAAGAAGCAGATCCGCCGCGCCTTCTATCCCGACAAGGACGACTGGCGCGAACTCGTCTGGTATCGCGGCCGTCAGGTCGTGCGCCAGGGCCTGAGCGCGCTCGCCCAGGCCTGACCGAAGGGCGCGTCGAACTTCAACCCTCGATCCGGCGCCCCGTTTCGGCGTCGAACAAGTGGATCTTGTCGGGCGGCAAGGCGAGCGGCAGGCGCTGACCCGTCGCGGCCTTGATGGTGCCGCCGAGGCGCGCGGTGACGTCTGCGCCCACGCCGCCGATCCGGCCGTGGATCAGCGTGTCGGCGCCGAGCGGTTCGACCAGATCGACCGCGAGGTCGACCGGCTGACCCGCCGCGCCGCCGCCCAAATCCTCGGGCCGGATGCCGAAAACGACCTTGCGCCCGGGCTTGGCCGAAAGGCCGATGGCAAGGCGCGCGCCGCCCTCGAGCGCGACCGAACGTCCGTCCTCGCCGATGCTGCCGGGCAGCAAGTTCATCGCCGGCGAGCCGATGAAGCCCGCGACGAAGACCGTCGCCGGCTTGTTGTAGACCTCGAGCGGCGTCGCGATCTGCTCGGCGACGCCCGCGTTCATGACGATCAGCCGGTGGCCGAGCGTCATCGCCTCGACCTGATCGTGGGTGACGTAGACGCTGGTCGTCTTGAGGCGCTGGTGCAGCTTCTTGATTTCGAGGCGCATCTGGACGCGGAGCTTGGCGTCGAGATTGGACAGCGGCTCGTCGAACAGGAAGACCGCCGGCTCGCGCACGATGGCGCGGCCCATGGCGACGCGCTGGCGCTGACCGCCGGAAAGCTGGCGCGGCCGGCGCTCGAGCAGGTTCTGGAGCTCGAGGATCTGCGCGGCCGCGTCGACCCGCTTGCGAATGTCGGCCTCCGGCACGTTCCGAAGCTTGAGCCCGTAGGCCATGTTCTCGAAGACCGACATATGCGGATAGAGCGCGTAGTTCTGAAAGACCATGGCGATGTCGCGGTCCTTCGGCTCGACGTCGTTGATCACGCGCCCGCCGATCGCGATTTCGCCGCCGGTAATCGCCTCGAGACCGGCGATCATGCGCAGCAAGGTCGACTTGCCGCAGCCCGAGGGGCCGAGGATGACCACGAACTCGCCGTCGGCGATGTCGCAGGCGACACCGTGAATCACGGCGACCTCGCCGTAGGATTTGCGAACCTCCCTCAGATGGACTTCGGCCATGCGCTCACTTCTCCGTCTCGACCAGGCCCTTGACGAACTGCCGCTGCATGGCGACCACGACCACGACCGGCGGGATCAGGGCGAGGATGGTCGTTGCCATCACCAGGTTCCATTTGGCCGCCGCGTCGACCACGTTGACCAGGCGCGAAATGCCCATCACCACCGTGTAATAGGCCTCGTCCGTGGTGATCAACAGCGGCCAGAGATACTGATTCCAGCCGTAGATGAACTGGATGACGAACAGCGCCGCGATCGAGGTGCGCGAGAGCGGCAGCAGAACGTCCCAGAAGAAACGCATCGGCCCCGCACCGTCGATGCGCGCGGCTTCGGCAAGCTCGTCGGGCACCGTCAGGAAGAACTGGCGGAACAGGAACGTCGCGGTCGCCGAGGCGATCAGCGGCACCGTGATGCCGAGATAGGAATTCAGCAGATTGAGGTCCGAGACGACCTTGAAGGTCGGCAGGATGCGCACCTCGACCGGCAGCATCAGCGTCACGAAAATCATCCAGAAAAAGAACATCCGGAAGCGAAAGCGGAAATAGACCACGGCATAGGCGGCGATGATCGAAATCGTGATCTTTCCGATGGCGATCGAGAGCGCCATGATCATGCTGTTCATCAGCATGAGGCCGACCGGCGGCGCGGCGTTGGCGGCGCCGAGCCCGGTCGAGAGCACGATCCGGTAGTTTTCGATCATGTGCTTGCCGGGCCAGAGCGGCGCGACGCCCGAGAGCATGGTCGCCTGATCGTGGGTCGAGGCGACGAAGGTGATCCAGACCGGAAACGCCACCGCCAGCACGCCGAGCACCAGCACGGCATGCGACAGGAACGTCACCCAAGGCCGGTTTTCGATCATCAGTAATGCACTTTGCGTTCGATGTACTTGAACTGAACGAAGGTGAGGCCGATGACAATGACCATGAGCACGACCGACTGCGCGGCCGAGCCGCCGAGATCGAGGGCGCGGAAGCTGTCGTTATAGACCTTGAAGACCAGGATCTCGGTCGCCTTGGCCGGACCGCCGCCGGTGACCGCGTGGACCGCGCCGAAAGTGTCGAAGAAAGTGTAGACCGTGGTCACGACCATGAGAAAAAACGCGGTCGGCGACAGGAGCGGGAAGGCGATGTCCCAGAACCGCCGCCCCGGTCCGGCGCCGTCGATCGCCGCCGCTTCGATCAGCGACTTGGGGATCGACTGCAGTCCGGCGAGAAAGAAGAGGAAATTGTAGGGCACGCGGTTCCAGGACGTCGCAAGCGTCAGGAGAAAGAGCGCCTGATCGCCGTTCACCAGGTAGTTCCAGTTGTAGCCGGCCGATTTGAGCCACGCGGAAATCACGCCGACGGTCGGATTGAACAGGAAGCCCCAGAGCACGCCGGCGACCGCGGGCGCGACGGCGTAGGGCCAGACCAGGAAGGTCTTGTAGAGCCCGGCGCCGCGGATCACCCGGTCGGCCATGACGGCGAACAACAGCCCGATGCTCAGGCTGACGACCGATACGGCGATCGAGAAGACCACCGTGATCTTGAAGGAGGAGAGATAGGTCGGGTCGTCGAACACGCGCTCGAAATTGTCCAAGCCGACGAATTTCGAGGAAAGACCGAAGGCGTCTTCCTGCAGCACCGACTGGAATATCGCCTGACTCGCCGGCCAGAAGAAGAAAACCACGGTGATGGCGATCTGCGGCGCCACCAAAAGGTAGGGCAGCCAGGAACTCGGGAAGGTGACGCGCTTTTCCATCGCCAGGGCCGAAAAAGCGACCGCTCGGTTCCCCGGGCGGTCGCTTCTCGGTCGTCGGCCCTACTTGTTGGCTTTTTCGAAGTCGCGCAGCAGCTTGTTCGCGCGCTCGACGGCCGTATCGAGCGCGACCTTGGCCGTCTTGGTGCCGGCCCACACGGCCTCGAGTTCTTCGTCCATCACGTCGCGGATCTGGACGAAGTTGCCGATGCGCAGGCCCTTGGAGTTCTCGGTCGCCGGCTTGTTGTTGAGCTGGAGCACGGCGACGTCGCGGCCCGGGAACTTCTGATAGAAGCCGTCGGCCTTGGTCTTTTCGTAGGCCGCCATGGTGATCGGCACGTAGCCGGTCTCCTGATGCCACTTCGCCTGCACGTCCGGACGCGAGAGGTAGGACATGAACTTGGCGACGCCGACATATTCCTTCGCCGGCTTGCCTTGCAGCACCCAGAGCGTCGCGCCGCCGATGATCGAGTTCTGCGGCGCGCCCTGAACCTCCGGCCAATGCGGCAGCATGGTGATGCCGATGCCGGTATTGGGCATCGCCTGGGCGAAGCCGCCGGCGGAACCCGACGAACCCAAGAACATGCCGCATTCGCCGGTGGTGAAGAGGGCGTTCGATTTGCCCTCGCGCCCGCCATAGACGAAGGTCTTGTCCTTCTGCCAATCTGCGAGCTGCTGGATGTGCTTCACGTGCAGCGGCGAGTTGATCCGCATCTCGGTGTCGAGCCCGCCGAAGCCGTTGGCCTTGGTCGAGAAGGGCATGTTGTGCCAGGCGCCGAAATTCTCGAGCTGGATCCAGGTCTGCCACTGGGTCGAGAAGCCGCATTTGGTCGCGCCCGAGGCGACCAGCTTCTTGCCCGCTTCGCCGACTTCCGGCCAGGTCTTGGGGGGCTTCTCGGGATCGAGCCCCGCCTTCTTGAAGGCTTCCTTGTTCCAATAGAAGACCGGGGTCGAGGAATTGAACGGGAAGGAAAGCAGCTTGCCGTCGCTGGTCGAGTAATAACCGGTGACCGCGCCGAGATAGGCCTTCGGATCGAACGGCTCCTTGGCCTCGGCCATGATTTCGTGGACCGGCTTCACCGCGCCCTTGGCGGCCATCATGGTCGCCGTGCCGACCTCGAAGACCTGGACGATGTGCGGCGCCTGGCG
>Ga0233425_10005219_pt1 | contig 20749 bp, 19 predicted proteins | sample Watercolumn_Towu_2_FD_181712 | JGI IMG/M metagenome (GOLD analysis project Ga0233425, IMG submission 181712) | Freshwater microbial communities from Lake Towuti, South Sulawesi, Indonesia - Watercolumn_Towuti2014_140_MG | ecosystem: Environmental > Aquatic > Freshwater > Lake | place...
CCGTCCGAGAAGGTCGAGAGGGTACCCGCATCGCGGGCGGCCTCGGGATTGGCGAACGGGACCCCGGCCAGGAGCATGAGCGATACGACAGCTATTGCCTTATATCCGGGGTTCTGCGGCATTGTGACCGGCCCCTGGCATTCCCTGCGGACCGGATAAAGATTTCGAAGGATTTTCGAGCAGCCGCCCCATCCACGCAGCCAGGAACCTTCACGGACAGCCCGCCAGCGGGCGGGATTGGATTGACGGCGATGCGACATGGATGGGGCCATGGTCTATTGCGTCCGCCCGGCCTTTATCGCCGGGGCCGCGTTACTTCCGGGCTTGATGATGCCCCGTCAGGGCAATTCTGAAATATCCCTTGTCGAAAGGACGGCCACGGCCTCCTGGCCCTTGAGAGCGGCGTCATTGGACCAGATCCCGCAGCCAAGCTTCAGGGCCAGCGCGAAATACGGTATGTCGCCCGGATCGGGCGAGATGCGCCCTGCCGGTTCAAGCCAGTCTTCCAGCTCCTCCTCCGGGACGAACCGGATGAGCCTTCCGAGAACCCTGGAAAACTCGTCAAAATCCGGGTCGCTCCGGCGCGTCTTTTCCCGCAGGAGGTTACGATGTTTGTCCATTTCCTCAAGCAGGAACGCCGGCGCGTGCAAAACGAGGCTCTCGGCGAAAAGCAGCTCCGCGGTCGGGCCGTCCTTGATGAGGGATGCGAACAGGATGTTGGCATCGACCACCAGGTCCATCAGTCCCTCTCCAGGTATCTTTTGGCAAGCGCCCGGTTCACCTTGCGGCCCAGGGCGACAGCGTCCTCTTCCGTGAGGGTGCTCTCCGATTTCATCCTCTTCAGGAAACGGAGGTCCCGAAGCTTCTGGGCGATGGCCTGGCGGGCCACCTCGGACCAGTTTATCTCGGGAAACGCGTCCATCTCGGATTTCATCTCCTTGGGCAGGGCCAGGGTGAGGTTGACCATTGTGCACACCTTGTGTTATGTGTATTATGTGCCAATGTATATAAATGGTGTGGTGGCGGACGGATCGGCCGCGGACCGTGTTCCGGGTTGGACCTGCGAGATGTCATGCTTGCCCTCGCGGACGGTTTTGTACGGGGTACTATATAAACAGGAGGTGGTACTGACCACTTTTTTTGGAAAATGGGACCGTGAACAGCATGGGTTGCGCCGGGGGCCGGTGGTCGATTTGAGGAAGGGATGGACGGACCGTGAAGAGGGGGCGCAACGGAAGAGCCTGGCTCGTTGACTCTTGCTCCATCCGGCTTTGCGCTATGCGATTCCCCCTTTCCCCCTTTCTGCCTTCCCATTCTACCTTTCTGCCTTTCTGCCTTCCCTTTCTGCCTTTTTGCCTTTCCCCCTTCCACCCTTTCGACCCTTGAAAAGTGGTCATGACTACCTCCAATTTATATACCCACGATGCCAAGACAATTGACGAACGGCATGACCAGTCACGGAACAGTGCCGGAGGTGGTCCATGACGGGGAAGGCAGCGTCCGCGGCTAAGCGTATATATACCGTGAAATCGATGTTGATGACGATGGGACTTGCATCAAGGGCCCGCGGCAAGCCGGGGAGGCCGGATGGCTGGCGGGACCGCATAATCGTGGACCCGCGCATCTGCCACGGCCGGGCCTGCATCAAGGGGACGCGCGTAATGGTGGCGGTCATTTTGGACAATCTGGCCGCCGGGACATCTGTCACACGGATATTGCAGAGCTATCCGTCGCTTTGCCGGGAGGATGTCCGGGCGGCCATAGCCTATGCGGCGGAACTGGCCCGCGAGCAGTTCAATCTGGCTGAAGCGCCGAGCGCAGGGTGAGCATCGGTCCGCATTGACGGAAGTTTTCGGTTTCTTGAATGATTGGGGTCGGGATTAAGATCACAGAGGTTGAATTTCCATGAGATTCAAATTGGATGAGAATTTGCCGGCTGACGCCGCCATCCTTCTGCGGGACAGCGGGCATGATGCGATGACGGTCCTCGAGCAGGGGCTTGGCGGCGCGCCCGACGCGGCCGTGATGGAGCGCTGCCGTCGTGAGAAAAGGGCCCTGGTCACGCTCGATGTCGGGTTGGGCGACATACGGACCTATCCACCAAGCGACGGGCCGGGTTGCCTGGTCATCCGCCTGGCGCGGCTTGACCAAAACGGCGTGCTTGATGCCATCCGTAGGATACTGCCGCTTCTGAAGACACGCACGGTCACCGGCACAATATGGGTGATCGACGAGTGGCGGGTCAGGATACGGGAGACAGGAAGATGAATGCCTATTGCGTGGATCGGGCTTCGGAAATTCTCCAGCAGCTTGCTGGAGAATTGGCCCCGGGGCAGGGAAATGGCCCGGCCGGAGGTTCAGATACAAATGCTTTTAATACTACAAACGGTTGTAGAAACGGGATGAACATGGAGATGGCGACGACCACGATGTCTAGAAACGGGCAGGTAGTCATACCGCTTTCGTTGAGAAAGGCCATGGGGCTGGGCAACAAGGACAGGTTCCTGGTGGTCGGCGACAAGGATACCATAGTTCTCAGGCGGCTTACCAAGGACAGGATGCGCCAGGAGTTCGAGGCATTGCTGACCTATTTCTCCGAAGCCACCGCCAAGGCCGGATTGACGCCCGATGAAGCCGAAAAGGAGATACAGGCCTACCGGGCGGAGAAGAGGCGTGAGCATGAAAATCGTCGTTGACACGAATGTGCTCGTCTCTGCCACCTGGTGGTCGGGAAATCCCAGGGAACTGGTTCGAAAGGCATCCGAAGGCCATGTCAGGCTTATCGTGAGCGATGAAATGTTTGCCGAGTACCTTGATGTCGTCCATGGGAAGAAATTCAGCTATATCGAACGCAGATCGCTCAAGGAGTTCATTCCGCTTCTGATAAAATGGATAGAGGTACGAATTGCGGGACCGGATCCAAAAGTCATTGCGGACGACCCGTCCGATGACAAGGTGCTCGCCTGCGCCAAGGCCGCCCGTGCCGATTTGATAGTGTCCGGAGACGCGCATCTTCTGGCGCTCGGCCGATGGGCGGGGATACGGATCGTGTCGCCGCGGGAGGCCGTCGAGATGATCGAGAGGGCCGGGGTCAGGGAATAAGCTGAAGCAGGCATGTTGCTTGGACGGAGTCTTCATACTCGAATGAGCTGCGCAGGGGCCCTCAAGACTGCGCGCCCTCTCACGGCTTCCCGGGGCCGGCCTTCCTGATCCTTTCGATCAATGCCAGGTCGAACGGGCCGATGAACCATCTCGTCCCGCTCTTCTTTACAGCGATGAGGCTTTTCATCCCGGGCCTCTGGTCCGGGCCCCAGCGGGAAAGCCCTTCCGGCTCGTCCTCCGGCGGTGAGAGGCGCTCCAGCTCGTCGTAGGCCAGGTATCCCGCCGACCCGGCCGGGACGGGCCTTTGGCCGAACGAGAATCCCACGCCCGAGGCGAAGAACGAGACCTTTTCCGGCGCCCAGCACAGCAGGGAATAGGGCATCGGGACCGTCAAAAGGACGAGGACAAACAAACCGGCGGCCAGGAATACGGTTGCGAACGCCAGGATTCCGAAAAGGAACCCGGTCACCGGTATCGCCGCGACCGAGGCGCCGAGCAGCGCGAGCGGGACATAGGTCCTTAGCCAGAGCTCCCTGTAGAGCGGATTGGGCGCCGTCTCGGACGCCGGGCCGTCTGGAGCGGCGCGCTCGCAGCCCCGGCGGCGGTCGAGCTCCCGGGCGGCCCGGAGCACCAGCGCGTCGTCGAGGTTGAACCAGGAGAGCGCCTTTTCCCGGCCGGCGGCCCGCAACGTCAGCACCGATCCGGCCGGGGGCGCCATGTCACGAATCTCCGACCACGGCACGAAATCCGCCCCGGGCTCCCTGGGGTCCTTCTCCGCGAACCTGAAATGCATGCCCTGGTCGGAGAAGCCCACCCCCGATATCTTGTTGCTCTTGCTTTTGGCCGCCCGTATGAGCGAGTACACGAGGAGCCCCGGGAAGAGCACCGGGATGATCATGATAAGCCAGAGGGGATCGAACCCGGTCGAGATGAATACCCACACACACGCCGCGGCCGGAATGCTGAACACGACGGCCATGATGCGCAGGAGGTTCCTTTGGGTCCTTTCGAAGGCCGCCAGGCTCCGGTTCACCGTCCACTCCACCCGGCGCTCGGACTCGACCTTCTTTCCAAGGGCCTCCAATTCCTCCTCATGCCGCTTTCCGGCCTGCTCCTTCCGGAGCTCGCCGGAAGGCCGGTGGCGGCGCCACGCCTCGATTATGCGTATCGAGAGCTCCTTTTCCAGGAACACGAAAAGCGTCGTGTCCCCGACCTTGAACTGCAGGCCCGAGAAATCCGTTTTCGGGTTGGCGATCATCTCGTCGGCGTTGGGGATGTCCGCTATCTCGGTCCAGGCGGCCGACTGGATCCTCTGCCAGTTGGTCGGCTTGTCGTGCTTGAAATACAACCCCTTCGACGTGAGGCCGGCATGCGAGGGTATCGTGTTCGCCATCCACGGCACCAGGAGCAGCATGACGAGGCCGGCCCCGATGAAAGCTGCCGCGAATACCGGAGCAAAGGGGAACTCGCCTTCGGGCGCGGCAAGGATGCCGTTCGCCCACAGCACGGCCACCGGCGCCCCGATGGCGATGAACGCCAGCGAGGCGATGATGCTGTACATCCGGTTCTTCCGGTACGACCGGTTGGGGATCCACTCGACGTTGAAAGGCTCGCCCAGCGTGTCGACCGTGAGGGACGGCCCGGCCTGCGCCTGAAGCACGGACGGGGCCGGCCCGGTCTCCGCCTTCCGGGCGGGGAAGGGCTTCCCGGCGTGCGTCGCCAGGAAATCGGCGTGGTAGCGGCGGTTCTTCCCTTTGCCGGACTTGAAGGTCGCTATCGCCATAACGACGACCAGGACGAATGGAAGGAGCATCAGATATGACAGGTAGGATCCGCCCGAATACGAGGAATACCAGGACATGACCTTCGTGGCGTGGAGGACCTTGCCGCCCGAGGCATTCGTCCGGACGTCGCCCACGACCGTGATGTTGTCGCCATCGAGGTAGGAGCAGTTCTTGTCGCCCGTGATGAAATGGGCGCTGCGGTAGAAATCGCGGCAGCGGCTGACATCGACCGTGATGTTCACGGAGGGGTCCCTTGTGTCCACCAGCAGGAACGGCTGGGAAGTCCTCAATACCCAATCGTCTTCGCCGAGGTCGAGCACGAAGGCGGTGCCGCTGGTGGCGTTTATTGTCCCGTAAAGGCGGACGGTCTGGCCCGGGCTCGCCGATGGTATCGGGGATACCTGGTGCGGGGTGTTGTCGGCCGGGATGGCAAGGATGAACGCCAAGGGGATGATCATCACAATCCCAAGTATGATCACAAGCACCTTGTTCAGCCTGGAATCGGTCTTCGATTCAGGCTCGTAGAGGCGTTCGTCGCAGTTGGGGCACCGGCTTGATGGAAGAACGCAATTTTGGCAAAAGTAGGCCTTGCACTTCTGGCACCAGAACCGGTCTTTTGGCTTGGGCATCTCGGTCCCGCAGCGCGGACAGGGCAGTCGCATCGCTTGTCGCATCATTATTGAAGAGTGGAAAGATAAAGTTACCCCTGACGGAGGAGAGGGCGGTCTTCATGGAAATGGGCTCTACGGCCCGGAAATCCCGGGAATGACGGATGGCCCGGACCCGTATTGTTGGGCCGGGGCCGTGAAGAGTGGGCGCTGACGAAAGAGCCTTGAGCGATGCCGCGTGCGCTTTGTGATTCTGCGGGACGAAGTTGGCAGGTTGGCAAGTGAGCAGGTTAGCAAGTGAAGGTGGCAGGTAAACAGGTAAACAGGTTCGCAAGTTCGTAGACTTGTCAACCGGTCAACTTGCCAACCTGTCAACCTGCCAAATTGCCAACATCCCTTCCTGCCTTTCCCGCGCGCCCGCCCTACCTTCCAAGCTTGTCCATCGCTTCCTTCCTTATCGCCTTGCACGAGGCTTCGACCACCGTGGCGAACATGAGCCATCGAAGGGCGTTGTCCTTCGTTATCGGGTCCTGTTCCAGCATGCGCTGGATGATGCGGTCCACTTCCCTGGCCTCGGCCTTGCCCTGCATCTGGAATGCCCAGCATCGGCTGTTTATAAAGGGTGATTGGTTCGGTTTGGAATTGTCGAGGCTGCAACGGACCGGGCGGGGCCGTGAAGAGAGGCGCGGGACGAAAGGGCTTTGAGCGATGACGCGTGAACAACGCGTGCTTGCGATTGAAGACTTGAGCATTGCGACACAGGCCGCGGCGCAAGGCGCACGAGGCGGGTCGTGCAGCTCAAGCTCGCGACGGGCAAGCGGCATCAATGATGCCTCTTTCATCGCCCGCGCTCTTCACCGTTTCCCGTGAAGACGCCGCAGACCCTTTCTCCCTTTCTGCCTTGTTGCCTTCCGTAGACGAGCGGCCGGGCCGCTCGTCTCGGCCTAGAAGACCGCTGCGGCGGTCTTCTGCGGTCCGCCTTCGAACGCGCCCGCCTACGCCTCTGGCCCCGCCGGGGCCTTCGGGGGCCTCTGGCGGAAGAGCAGGACGGCGACCGCCACGACCAGCACCAGCACCACGACCATGAGCGCCGTGTTCAGGTTCGCGAGGCCCGCGTTCCGGTCGCTCCCGGCGCTTACGGCATCGCGGGTCTTCTTGTCCCCCTCGGCGAGGCCGGCCCGGGTGCTTTCCAGGTCGTCGAGCAACGAGTCCAGCTTGGCGAGGTCCTGGAGGGCCTTGTCGATCTCGTCCGTGTCGGCCTTCTGCGCGGCCGCCGCCGCCGAGAGATTGGCCCCGAGCGCTGCGAGCCTCTCCGAGAGCGAACGGTCGACGCCCGAGAGGTTCCCGGAGAGCGACTGGAGCCTTCTGCCCGTCTCGTCCAGCTCCCTGGCGGAGAGCTCCCGGGTCAGGCCCGAGAGCGCCGAGACCGCCCCGGAAAGGTCCTCGTTCTCATAGCTCAGGTTCGCCTCGGCCATCTCGAGCGCGTCCAGGAGGTCGGCGATCTCCCGGGAGAGCCGGTCCCGGTTCTCGGCGGAAAGCTGCTCCTGGTATGCAAGGCGCGCCTGGAGGGTGCGGTTCACCCCGTCGAGCCTCTGCGACAGCGAGGAAAGCATTCCCGACAGGGCCGTGCCCGTTTCGCCCGAGAACGCCTCCAGGTCCGCCTGGACGGCCAACAGGTCCGCGGTGAGCGCGTTGAAGGCCTTCTGGAGCTCCCGAAGCTCGGCCGCCGAGAGGTTCCCGACGTGGCTGGACAGGTTCTGGATGAGCGAATTGAGCGTCCAGTTGAGGCTCCCGAACATCGAGCCGAGATAGAGCTCGAACTCCCTCTGGTCGGTCAGGTTGTCGTTGTCGTCGTCGACGTCGAGCCAGTCCCCGATGCCGTCGCCGTCTGAGTCAAGGTACTCGCGGGGGTTTTTGGGGAAGGCGTCCCGGCTGTCGGGCACGCCGTCGCCGTCGTCGTCCTTGTCGGCGTTGTCCCCGATCCCGTCGCCGTCCGTGTCGGCGCTCTCGGCGGCGTCCAGCATGAAGGCATCCCGCTCGTCGGGCACGCCGTCGTTGTCCGCGTCCGGGTCCAGGTTGTCGCCCATCCCGTCGCCGTCCGTGTCGACGTACTCGTACGGGTTGAAGGGGAAGGCGTCCTTGGAATCGGCCACGCCGTCGTTGTCGCTGTCGTTGAAGGGCTCCTCCGGCGCCGGGGCGCCCGAGAAGTGGAGCCGGAGGGCGAAGCAGTCCCGGTTGCTGTTGTAGGCGGTGTCGTAGGCCCCGCTCGTGGTCGGGAAGCCGGAGGATTCCACCCTCCCGGTCAGGAAGACATCGTCCAGGGGGCCCAGGGCGACGACCGCCCCCTCGTCCAGTCCGCTGCCGCCGAGGTAGGTCGAGTTCAGGAGGGATGACAGGTCGGCCTTCATCTGGAAGAGACAGGCGTCCCGGTTGCCGTTGGAGGAGCTGTCGTACGACCGGTTGAACACCGGGAAGTCGGACGAGGCGGTCCACCCGCACCCGCAGAGCGTGCCGTTGGCGTCCAGAAGGAGCGAGGTGGCGTAGTCGTCGGAGCTCCCGCCCAGGAACGTGGCGGCCCCAAGCGACGACAGCCCGGAGTTGAAAAGGCACACGAAGGCGTCGGCGTTGCCGTTGGAGGAGTTGTCGTAGGCGCCCGCGGTCACCGGGAAGCCCGAGGAGTAGGTGTAGCCTGTCACGAACACCTCCCCGCCGGACCCTGCGAGAACGGCGGTCCCGCGGTCGTCGGAGGTGTGCCCGATGAAGGTGCTGGCCGACAGGTTGGTGCCGTTCATGCTGAGCCTGAACACGAAGGCATCCTCGCCCGAGGACTTGGAGCCCTGGTAGCAGCCGGAGGTCGTCGGGAAACCGGACGAGTTGGTGTATCCGGCCACGTAGATATTGGCGGAGCCGTCCAGGGCCGGGGCGCTGCCGTATTCCCCTCCGCTGCTCCCGACATAGGTGGAGAACCCGAGCCCCGTCAGGTTCTCCCAGAGCCTGGCCACGAAGACGTCCTCCCCGCCGTTGTGGCTCGTGTCGTATGCCCCGCTGGTGGTGGGGAAGTCGCTGGAGGTGGTCTGCCCGGACAGGATGAAATCCCCGTACTGGTCCACCGCCAGCCGCCCGTTGTCGTCCCCCGAGCCGCCGAAATAGGTCGACCTTCTGAGCTTCGACCCGTCCGAGGAGAGCACGAACAGGACGATGTCCCGGCCCCCGTTCTGGGAGCTGTCGTAGGTCCCGTTGGTCGTGGGGAAGTCGCTCGAGTTCGAATACCCCGACACGGCGAGGTCGCCGTTGTCCAGGACGGCGATGTACGTCCCGCCGTCGTCACCGCTGCCGCCGACGAACGTCGACCACTGGAGGTACGAGCCATCGGCATTGAGCTTCGACACGAAGACGTCCTCGCCGCCGTTGTGCGACCTGTCGTAGGAGCCGTTCGTGGCCGGAAATCCGCTGGAATAGGTCCATCCGGTCACGTAGGCCATGCCGTTTTGGTCCACCGCGATGCCGGTGCCCTGCTCCTTTCCGTCCGAGCCGAGGAACGTGGAGTAAAGGAGCGGGTCGATGACGAGCTCCCGGGCGCGGTCGTACGGGCCCAGCCGGTAGCCGGCCGAGAGGCCGTCCGCCGCGAACGAGGCGGCGACCGGGATGGGGATGCCGTCGACCGTCTGGTAGCAGAAGGGCGCGGGAAGGACGAGCGGCGGGCCGGCGGTCCGGACCTCGAGGCGGCCGTCCGGCCTGGACGCCACCGAGCGGGCGCCGCCGAAGAGCTCGGCGACGGCTCCCGGGTCGGCTCCCGGCGCGACCACCCAGTCGTATTTCAATCCCCGGTCGTTTAAGTAATAGACGAGGTCGATGCCTTCGTAGAGGCCCTCGTAGACGACCCTGGCGAAGCTCGGCACGTCCAGCCTCCAGCCGGAAGGGTCGCTCCCTAGCAGGTAGTGGCTTGGGTGGCCCAGCCGTTCCCGCCCTTCGGGCGCAACGAGGTTGGAGCCCGGGAAAGTGATTTGGAGAGATGATTCTGGGCCGTCCGGCCCGCCGCTGCGGAAGGTGAGAAGCACCGCGCTGTCTTGGAACGCGGCCTCGAATCCATTGGACGAATGGAGGTATCTCACGCGCCCGTCCGGGAACTGGCCGTCGTTTCGGGTGAAGAAGCCCCCGGGGCTGCCGAACGACGGGAGGGCCGACGGGGCAGGGGCCGGGGTCGTCCGGGCCGCGCCGGCGACGTCATCCGACAGGCCGCCGGCATTCCCGTCCTGGGGCGGGCAGAACTGCAGGCACAGGCCCGGAACGGCGACGATCACGGAGAGAACAAGGCTCCAGACGATACGCCAATTTCCCGACATAATCACCACGGCTCGAGCCGGCAACGTCTGCCGGCCTTTTTGATATTGAATCGGCCCAGCTTAAACCTGACGGTCGGGGCGGTCCGGCAGGGCTATTAAAAGCGCCCCGTCACTTGGACTGGGCGGGAGGCAACCCGGGGGCTGGCTGCGCCGGATACTGCTGCTGGGGGAGCGCCTGCTGCTGCGGATAGGGCTGGGGCTGCGGGTATGGCTGCTGCTGCGGATAGGGCTGCTGGGGCTGCAGGAAGGGCTGTGGCTGGGAGTAGGGCTGCGGCTGCGAAGGATAAGGCTGCTGTTGCGGGTGGGGCTGGGGTAGCGGCAAGGGCTGCTGCGGATAGGGCTGCTGGGCCTGCTCGTATGCCGCAGGCTGCTGCTGGTAGGGTTGCGGCTGCGGCTGCGGCTGGAACTGCTGGGGTTGAGGCTGGGGCGCCTGGGGATAATGCGCCGGTTGCGCGGGCGGAGGATACGGCTGGCCCTGCGTCGGTTGGAGAAGCGGCGCAGGCCCGGAAGCCTCCGCAGCGGCCATGGCCGCCAGGTTCGGCGGGGCTGAGAGCATCGGAGGCCTCTTGAAGGACGTGCCGTTCACCGCCAGCGCGGCCTTTATGCCCGGGATGCACACCACTGAGGCCTGCGCCCCCTCGACCAGCAGCGGCTGGAGCTCCGGCGAGGTCATGATGGAAAGCGGCCCGATGTTCCAGGAATTGGCCTTGCTCCCCATCGTGCGGTTCTGGTACGCCGGGGCCCGGACCTCGATTATGGTCCCATCGGCCAGCGCGGCGGTGATCTTCCTGCGCAGGCCCATCATGGCGGCCGAAAGCCCCAACGCTGCGAGGCCGAGCACGATGCCCAGAATCGCAAAGACGATTTCCAGCTCCGGCACCGGGAAGCCACCCAGGAGGACGCCCAGGTTGAAGATCAAGAGTATGAAGGAAACCGCGGCCAGAGCGCGCACGGCCTTCTGCATCACGCCGTAATAGGACAGCGCGTTCGCCTGCTCGCTGTCAGTCATCGGCCGCCTGATGATCTGGACCATGCCCTGGCCGGCCGGCTGGTTGTAGGCCATTTGATCAGCCCCACGGAAGCCAGTTGCACGAGCGGCAGTGCCAGCGGTAGCCGTAGACGGTCGGCGTCGGCGTGGGCAGGGTCCTGGCGCCGCACCGGGGACAGCCCGGGTTGTTGTCCTGGAGCGTCTCGTTGCCCCGGGGCGGGTTGGGCGGCGGGGGGGTGTCCGGGGGCCCGTAGGTGATGCCGGTACCGCCCTGCGGCTGCATGAGGTTCGGGTCGGGCGCCGGAGCGACGAACGGGACGGGCTCCATCGGCCGGGCGTCTCCGGGGGCGGCCGAATACCCCTGCGGCGGAGGGGCGTTCGGATAGATCTGGGGCTCCCGGGGCGTCCAGCGTTCGTAGGGGCCCCGGGGTGGCGGGGGCACCCGCGCAGCCAGGTTCTGGAGCCCCGGGTGCGACCTCGTCGGGACAAGCCGGGGCGCCGGGGCGAGCGAGGCGGCCGCACCCGCGGCGGCCCCCAGTCCCGCCGACGCCGCGCCTGCGACCGAGGCCACGGCCATGTCCCCCAATGCCGCCGAGCCTCCGCCCGTGAGGTCGTAGTTCCAGGTGTTCAGCGTGCCGGCGCTGTCGGTATAGGCGCCGCTGCCAAACAGGCGGTTGCCGTCGAGCTTGAGCGGGAAGCTGTAGCCCTCGATGACAAGCGTGCAACCGTTCCCGGTGATCGTCGTGGCCGCGTTGTAATTGTAGATCCTCCCGACGGCCTTGCGGGCCTCCTCCCAGCCCGCCCAGTTTATGTCCACCTTCCTGCAGGTGAGCTTGATGGGGCTTGAGCCGCTTTTCACCTCGAGGTACACATCGTAGTGGAAATTGGCCGGGGCCGTCCGATCGACATAGCCCTCGCCGGCGACGCGCGAACTCCAGGTGCCTACAGGGCTCGCCGCGGACGCCTCGCCGGCGCCGGCGGCCAGAACGAAGAGGAGGGCGCTCGCCACGATGGAATAGGCCAGGAGCAGGCGGACAGCGGCGACTCGCATGATTGAATGATGGTCATGCCCCTCTTGAACTTGTTGTTTCAGGATTTGAGAGGCGCGCTCCGCGGTCAGCACCATTCGCCCAGATAGACCTCCCCCCGCGTGGGGTCGCAGTGGAAATGGTATCCTTTCAGGAGAACGTCCCAGCCCAGCACGCTCGGTATCGGGGCGAACCTGCCGTTCCTCCTCTTTCTTGGCTGGACCGATGCGGCCAGAACCCCTTCGAGAAGGATCTCCCGGCTGGCGCCGGAGGCGTCGCGCATGAGGATGACGAGCTTTTCTATCACATGCGCCTCGGCCGTGCCTCCCCAGCCCGCCAGCGGACGGGACGAGGTGGGAAGTGAACCGATGTCGATGCCCATCTTTATGCAGTCGCTCTCTCCAAGGATGGTCTTCTGGCTGCCCGTGTCCAGGAAGAATCGCACCTGGCCGGACGCCGGCCGCGCAATGCCCCTCCCCATGCAGGCGACGAAGGACTGGAACAGGTAGCTGCTTTCCGTCAGTATCGCAGGATATTTTCTGGCGAGGTTCATAAGACCCAGATGCAGTCGGCAGCCGGGATGTATTCTATAACAAGGTTGTTCGCGTCGAGCCTTCTCCTCCGGAGGGAAGCGACCAGCCGGCGCATGTCGGCGCCGGAGCCGACTATCCGCCGGTCCTTGACCGCCACATACTTTCCGGTGTAAGCCTTCCTGAGCCGGCCGAGGTTCTTCTCGAGCCAGAGCAAATCGGTGATGAACCTGTCGCGGAGCGAGGAAAGGGCTCCCGGGGCCAGGTCCTGGAATACGGGGCTGCCAGACATCATCTGCCTCCGGCCTGTTCATTCGCCGGCCTGGTATATATTGTTTGTCTGGTCATGACCACTTTTTATCAAAAAAGGGAGCGATTCCATAGAGACCGGCCCGCTCTCAGGAGGATTGGGGTTTTTACGTTTCCGGGGCCGGGCGTTCATCGGGATTTTCCGGCCCCACGTCCATGGGAGCATCAACTTTCTCCTGCCCTTCGGCAGGCTTTGCCCCGGCCTCCTCTTTCACAGGCTCCGGCGCTGTCTTGGTAATCGCGTCTAGAGGCGACGCAGGCTCCGACGGCGGCTCAGGAGCCCCCTTGCCTGCCTCGCCGGGAATCTCCGGTGGCTTCGCTTCCACGCCCGCCTCGCCCGGCTTCGCTTCTGCCGGTACGGGCACCGCCGGCAGCTCGGGAGCCGGCGCCGGTTTATTCTCTATCGGGAAGTACAGCCCCGGCGCCTCCGGTCCGGGCTTCCCGCCCCGGACCCAGAGCACCAGGCCGGACAGCGCCAGGAGCAGCAGGACCATCGGGTGGACGAAGAACGCCAGAATGTTCAACTCGAAATCCAAAAAGATCCGGTTCTGCAGGTCCGCCCCGAGCTCCCACGAGTAGAGCGCCACGGCGCCCGAGGAGGCTATCAGCAGGAGGTTGAAGAGCAGCGCCGCGCCGGTGCCGAGGAAAAGGACGTGCCACGCATGCCGACGCAGCCTGAGCGAGAAAGCCGCCGCGCCGAACACGAGCCCCATGGCGAAAAGCGGCCACGCCATCGGTGCGAATAGCACCGGCGGCCGGAAGACCTCGCCCGGGGAAGCCTCTATCCATCCGGACGGCAGGAAGCCTATTCCGGCGAAGAAGGCGGCGGGCAGCCACCAGTGCCACCGCCCCTCGCGCAAACGCCGTTTTATCTCCGAGCCGGATATCTTCATGCGCCCTCTTCTTCCCTTGTCAACTTGTCAACCTGCCAACCTCGTCACGTCGTATTGAAGTACATCGTGTCCGCAAGGAGTTTCGGCACGAAGTTCTCCGGGTCGTAGCACCTCTTCCAGTCCAGGTAGTTCGTCTTCGGCGCCTCCGAAAGCGGCGAATCGGTTATCCGGTTCTGGCGCAGGGCCGCGATACGCCCGAATTTTCCCTCGTCGATCAGGTTTATCGCCTTTATGCCGTAGTGCCTGCCCAGGAGCATGTCGAACGTCGAGGGCGTCCCGCCGCGCTGCAGGTGCCCGAGCACGAGCTCGCGCGCCTCGTAGCGCTTGCCCGCGCGCTTTTCGAACTCGTGCCGGAGGTGCAGGGCCATCCCGCCGAGGTAGGTGTGGCCGAAACTGTCCATCGCCCCCTGCTTGATCTCGCCCACGCCCTTGATGCGCGCCCCTTCGGCCACGGCCACGATGGTGTAGCGCTCGGACTTCCTGTTGCCCTCCTTGCGCTTGATTATCCTGCCGAAGAGCGCGTCCATGTCGAACTCGCACTCCGGCACGATTATCATGTGCGCCCCGCCGGCCATCCCGCCGTGGAACGCCAGGTGGCCCGTGTGCCGGCCCATGAGCTCGACGAAGTAGTTCATGTTGTGGGAGCCGGCCGTGTACAGGAGCCGGGTCAGCGCGTCCTTGATGTAGTTCACGGCCGAGTCGAACCCGAGCGTGATGTCGGTCCCGCCGAGGTCCTTGTCGATGGTCTTGGGGATGCCGACGATATTCAGGCCCATGGCGTGGAGCCGGCTCGCCACGCCGAGCGTGTCCTCGCCGCCTATCGCGACCACCGCGTGGTACCGCTCGGAGAGCGCCCGCAGGACCTTGTCGGAGACGTCCTGCGGCTCGGAGGTCGGGTCCTCCTTGAACCTGAAGGGGTTCGTCCGGCTGGACCCGAGCATCGTCCCGCCGTCGCGGTCTATCTTTCGCACGACCTCCCTGTCGAGCGCAGTGCAGTTCTCCTGCGGGTGCTCGTGGCCCAGCGCTATCTCCACCGCGCCCCGCCAGCCGTAGGTGATGCCCTCCACCTCGAAACAAAAGCCGCGCTCTTTGGCAAATCCCTCGTCGAGCGCGGCCATCGTCACCCATTTTATCGCGTTGTTAAGACCTGGGCAATCCCCTCCGCCCGTGAGAACCCCGATCTTCCTTGCCATCGCTTGCCCCGGGGGATGGAATCGGGGTACTGCGATTTAAGGGCTTTCAACGGACGGGCAATCGGGCAATGACGGGCAATACGGGAACGACCGGGGGTTCCGGCCCCGGATTGCCCGTTGCGCATAACGCTGCGATTGCCCGCATTGCCCGGTTTTTCAGATCTGGAACCCGCCCGGCCCCTGCTCCTCCCGGGCCGGCGCCCCGGCGGACTGCTCCCGCCGGCGCGCCCGGGACCAGAGCATCAACCCGATGACCACCGCGAACACCGCTACGAGCAGTATCCCGATGGCGGCCACGGGGGACTGGGGCTTCTCCACGGCAGGCGGGCGGGGGGCGGACGGGAGCTCGCGGACCCAGACCGTCGCCGCGGAGGTCGAGTTGGCGCCCTCCTCGTCGGCAACGGTCAGCCGGACCGTGTAGTTCCCGGGGGACGAGTAGTTGTGCCAGGCGAGCACGCCCGAGCCCGTCGAGCCGTCCCCGAAGTCCCAGGAATAGGACCGGAGGGGGCCGTCCGCGTCCGTCGAGAAGGAGGCGTCGAACCAAAACGTCTCGTTGAGATAGGCGGGCGGGGGCCCGGCGAACGAGGCGTTGGGAGGCGCGTTCGGCACCTTGACCAGCACGAAGGCCGTGGCGTTCAGGCCGAACTCGTCGAGCACGGTGAGCGCCACGCGGTAGTTGCCGCTCCGGTTGAAGAGGTGCTGCGCCTCGGGGCCCGAGGCGTTCGATCCGTCGCCGAAGTCCCAGTGGAACCGGAGCGGCCCGGCGAGGTCGTCGGGGTCCGAGGCCGAGGCCTTGAACGTGCCGGACTGCAGTTTCCGGAGTTCCGAGGGGGCCGAGACGATGGTGGCCTTCGGCGGGATGTTCTGGACCGTCACCGACGCCGTGAAGGAGGCGCTCTCCCGGCCCGAGTTGTAGAACACGGTGAAGGTGAGGTTGTACGTCCCGTCGTCGGCGTAGCGGTGCGTCGGCGACTGGTCCGTCGTGTTCTGGCCGTCGCCGAAGTCCCAGCGGACGCCGCTCAGTGTCCGGTCCGGGTCGTAGAGCGTGTAGCGGAAGGTGAAGTTCGTCGTGATGTCGCCGCCCGAGGGCGTCCAGCTGAGGTTGGCCGACGGGACCCGGTTTAGGACCGTTATCCGGGTGCTGACGACGGCCCAGGCGCCCCCGTCGTCGGTCACGTTGAGGCTGACGGTGTAGGTCCCGTCGGCCTTGTAGACGTGGGCCGCCGTGGCCGTCGAGGCGAAGGTTCGGTCGCCGAAGCTCCAGAGGTACGACGCCACGGAGCCGTCCGGGTCCGTCGAGTTCGTCCCGTTGAAGAGCACGGTCTGCTCGACGAAGGGCTTCCCGCCGGGCGGGTCCATCGCGATGACCGCCGACGGCGGGATGTTCACGTAGAGCCGGAACGAGGCGTTGTTGTTGTTGTCGTCGAGCTCGACGACGCTCCGGGGCCGGTCCACCGCCACGGTCAGCGTCAGGTTGCCTGTCAGGTTCGCGACCCAGTGGAACCACACCCCGGCGGTCCTCCCGGCGGCTATGGCCCCCGGGAAGGCTATCCCGAGCCCGAGGTCGCCGCAGAGAAGCTCCACCGAGTAGTTGCCGGCGGCGTCCAGCGTGCCGTTGTTGTCGATGTTGACGCGGATGTCCACCCTGTCGCCGGGGTTCGGGCGCGCCGGGTCGACGTAGAGCGCGCTCAGGTTCACGGAGAGGTCGGGACGGGGCGGCATCTCGCCCTCGAAGACCTCGAAGTACTCGAACCGGCACCGCTCCTGCGAGGCGGAGCGGGAGCCCAGGCCGAAGGTCGTCCCGGGCAGGGGCGACGGGTCGGTCCTGTTCAGGAGGAGCGCCGTATTCACGTAAACGCCGAACCCGGTGCCGTTGAACACGACCGTGAAGGTGTACCAGTCGCCCTTGTTCACCGGGAAGCCCCTGGAGGCCCATTTCTCCGAGGCGATGCCGCCCTCGGTGCGGCGGATGCGCAGCGTGTCATCGGCTGCGCTCAGGAGGACCAGGTAGTTGTTGTCCTGGTCGGTGTAATTGAAGTAGATGCCGGTCTCGAAGCTCGTCCCGGCGGTCCACACGAGCTGGGTCCTCGCCGTCCAGCTCTGCTTTGGGGCGGGAGCGGGGCAGAGCGCCAGGTCGCGTCCGTCGGCGCCGGAGACCATCGTGCAAAAGCCGCCGCCGAACGCGAAGGTGCCGCTTCGCGCCTGCCAGCCGCCGTCCGGGTCCTTCGAGAAGTCGTCGCCGAAGAGCAGCGCGCCGCCGGCGTCCCGGACCTCGATGTCGTCGAAGTGGCAGGCCGATTTGTGGGCCTTGAGCCCGATTTGCCCGCTCGAGTAGATGACATTGGTGAAATTCAGCACCGCCGTGTTGTTGATGTAGTAGTCGACGCGGGTGCCCCGGACGCTTATCTTGAAGGCGTACCAGGCGCCCCGGTCGAGGCTGTACGGCGCCGAGGCGTCGGTCGTCTTCGACCCCAGCGAGGTGTGGGAGACGGACACGCCGGCCGCGACGCTGTTTTCGATTTGGAAGAGCCGTCCGGAGTTCTCCTCGTAGACGACGGCGCTCGAGCGGAAGAGGATCGCGGCGACGTTCCCGGCGGCTATCCGGAACCTGCCGGTGATGTCGAGGTCCTCCCAGGAGGCGTTCCCGGCCATCGACTTGGCGTCGTCGCCGGAGCCGTTGTAGAGGCCGTCGTGGCGGCGCCAGGCGCCCTGGACGACCGACCAGCTGTTCGTCTGGTCGAAATCGTCGCGGAAGGGATAGACGATGAGCCGGGCCCCGTCGCTCCCGCCGGCCAAAACGAAAAGGCAGGGGAGCACAAAGAGCGAGGCGCATACGGCCGCCAGCGCGCGGATGGCACAGGTAGTCATGTCCACCAGTCTCCCGGGGGTTCGCCCTGAATGATAGGCCGGGGAAGTATTAATATCGTTCGCTGGCGATTATCTTGACGATGGGCGGGATGCCGGGCGGAAAATGGAAGCGCCGGAAGCTGGGCATGGTCCACGTCTATACCGGCGACGGGAAGGGCAAGACGACGGCCGCGATGGGGCTGGGACTGCGCGCGGTCGGCCACGGATACCGAGTAGTCGTGGTCCAGTTCATGAAAGGCGACCTCGTTTACGGCGAGCAGAGGGCGGCGCGCAAGATAAAGGGATTCGAGATACGCCAGTTCGGCCGCAAGGATTTCGTCGACCGGGACCGGCCGGCGAAGGTCGACCGGGAATGGGCGCGCAAGGGACTGGAGTTCGCCAGAAAAGTCCTCACGGACGGCAAGCACGACGTGGTCATCCTGGACGAGCTGAACGTGGCGCTGGACTGGAAGCTCGTGACGCTCGAGGAGGTTCTCGCGCTCATACGCGGGAAATCGCCGTCCACGGAACTGGTCATCACGGGCCGGTACGCCCACCCGCAAATCATGGAGCTCGCCGACTATGTCACCGAGATGCGCGAGGTGGCGCACCCTTTCCAGAAGGGCTACCTCTGCGCCAAGGGAGTGGACCGCTGAATGCCGGAGCGCGTGGTCAACTTCCTGACGGGCGCGTTCCCGACGCCGGTGTTCCCGATACCCCTCGAGGTCTGGGACGATTACGACATGGAAGGCCTCGAGACATTGGAGTGCGAGATAGTCCGGGTCATAAACCAGTGGGGCGAGGTCGTGCGCAACGTCAACCGGCGCGTGGACTGCAAGACCGAGTTCTACCAATCCCTGCTCGGCTGGACCGGGACGGGTGTGGTGATACCGGAAGAGGTCGTCAATGCCTTCGGCATCCAGCCGGGGCATTACCTCGAGGTCATATTGCACAAGGTCAAGCGGGGCAACGAAGAAGAGGCCATCTATCCGGGCGAGACGAGGGAGACGGAGATACGGAAGACCGTCGTGGAATGAAAATCTTGAAATACGCCCGCCCTGATTGTGGGTCAGGTGGGGCCGTGTACGACAAGAAAACGGTGGAGGAAGTCCGCGCCCGCAGGAAGAGGTGGGAAGAGACCACCCTGAAGGACACGGTCTGCCGCTCGCCCGAGCGCCGCAAGAGCTTCATCACCTGCTCGTCCGACGAGGTGGAGCGGCTCTACGGGCCCGACGATTTGGGCGATTTCGACTATTTCAGGAAGCTCAACTTCCCCGGCGAGTACCCGTACACGCGAGGCGTCCACCCGACGATGTACCGGGGCCAGTTCTGGACGATGCGGGAGTTCTCCGGCTTCGGCACGGCCGAGGACACCAACGCCCGCTTCAAGTTCCTGCTCTCCCACGGCGAGACGGGCCTGTCCACGGCCTTCCACCTGCCGACGCTCTACGGCTACGACAGCGACCACGAGTTTTCGCTCGGGGAGATAGGCAAGTGCGGCGTGGCCATCGATTCGCTCAAGGACATGGAGATACTCTTCGGGGGCATCCCGCTCGACAAGGTCACCACCTCCATGACGATAAACGCGCCCGCCGGCCTCCTTTTGGCGATGTACATCGCGGTGGCCATGCAGCAGAAGGTCTCTCCCAAGATCATCTCCGGGACGATCCAAAACGACATCCTCAAGGAGTACATGGCCCAGAAAAGCTACATCTACCCGCCGAAGCCGTCGATGCGCATCATCACCGACATCATGGGCTACTGCTCGAAGGAAGTGCCCCGCTGGAACACGATATCCATTTCCGGCTACCACATACGCGAGGCGGGCTCGACCGCGCTGCAGGAGCTGGCGTTCACGCTGGCCGACGGCATCGAGTACGTCCGGGCCGGCATCGAGGCCGGGCTGGACGTCGACGCCTTCGCGCCCAGGCTTTCGTTCTTCTTCAACGCCCACAACGACCTCTTCGAGGAGCTGGCCAAGTACCGCGCCGCGCGCCGCATCTGGGCCACGGTCATGAAGGAACGGTTCAAGGCGAAGAACCCGCGCTCCTGGTGGCTCCGGTTCCACACGCAGACCGCCGGGTGCAGCCTTACCGCGCAGCAGCCGGAGAACAACATCGTGCGCGTGACCATCCAGGCGCTCGCGGCCGTGCTGGGCGGGACGCAGAGCCTGCACACCAACTCGATGGACGAGGCGTGGGCGCTCCCGAGCGAGAAGGCGGTCAGGATAGCCCTGAGGACCCAGCAGATAATCGCCCACGAGAGCGGGGTGACCAACACCATCGACCCGGTCGGCGGGTCGTTCTTCATCGAGCAGCTGACCAACGAGATGGAAGAGGGCGCGTTCAAGTACTTCGACAAGATAGACAAGATGGGCGGGGTCATCCCGGCCATTGAAAAAGGCTTCTTCCAGCAGGAGATAGCGGACGCGGCCTACAAGTACCAAAAGGAGATAGAGAGCAAGGACCGCGTCATCGTCGGCGTCAACGACTACAAGATGGAAGAGGACGAGATCAAGATACCACTACTGAAAATAGATAAGCGCATCGAGACGACGCAGATAAAACGGCTGAAGGCGACGCGCCGAAACCGCGACAACAAGAAGGTCAAGGCCTACCTGGCGGAGCTCAAGCGGGCTGCCGAGGGCAAGGACAATCTCATGCCCCATTTCCTGCGGTGCGTGCAGGAGTACGCCACCATCGGCGAGATATGCGACGTCTTGCGCTCCGTCTGGGGAGAATACGAGGAGCCGCCGGTGTTCTGAAAAGGCTCAAGGCGCAGGGCGCAAGGCGCAAGGCTTCAGGGTCAAGGCGCAAGGGACAAGGGGCAAGGGCGACCGACGCGCTCAATCCAGCCAAACCCCTCGCGCCTTCCACCTTGCCCCTTCGTCCCTTGCGCCCTGCTCCTTGCGCCTTGCCCCTTGTTGTCAAATGAAACAATAGGCTCGATGCAAAGTAAAGAGGTTGACAGCGCAGGGGTCTTCCCGAGGGCTCGCGCACCTCAGTACACAGCCTCTACGTTGGCGGGCTTAACTGCCGGGTTCGGAATGGGACCGGGTGTTTCCCCGCCGCTATGGCCGTCAACCGAGCAGGCTAATACTGAAGGGGTTTATTAAGGTTTCTAG
>Ga0233425_10005220_pt1 | contig 20746 bp, 19 predicted proteins | sample Watercolumn_Towu_2_FD_181712 | JGI IMG/M metagenome (GOLD analysis project Ga0233425, IMG submission 181712) | Freshwater microbial communities from Lake Towuti, South Sulawesi, Indonesia - Watercolumn_Towuti2014_140_MG | ecosystem: Environmental > Aquatic > Freshwater > Lake | place...
TATTGCGTCTCTCCTGGGCTGCCGCAAAATGGGAATTCCCAAATTTTCCCAAAAATAACCTGGAAAATTGGTTATATGGGATGATGGCAGATGATGTAGAATTACATAACCATCTGATTTGATTGGTGGGCGATACTGGGTTCGAACCAGTGACCCCTGCCGTGTGAAGGCAGTGCTCTACCGCTGAGCTAACCGCCCAATCGAGGGCGCGGATTAAATCACAGGCGACATGCTTGGTCAATTGTTTATCGCGTTGGCTGCCCGAGCTGGCGTAAAATGCACGCTTTCCGCATCCAGAAGCCCTCGCACCATGACCGTCCGTACCCGTTTCGCCCCCAGTCCCACCGGCTATCTGCATATCGGTGGCGCACGCACCGCGCTGTTTTCCTGGGCGTTCGCTCGCCGTCACGGCGGAACTTTCATCCTGCGCATCGAGGACACTGACGTGGAGCGCTCCACGCCCGAAGCGGTGCAGGCCATCCTCGACGGCATGAACTGGCTGGGCTTGAGCCACGACGAAGGCCCGTTCTACCAGATGCAGCGCATGCCGCGCTACAAGGAAGTCATCGCGCAGATGCTGGACGAAGGCACGGCCTACCGCTGCTATATGTCGGTGGAAGAACTGGACGCAATCCGCGAGGCGCAGCGCGCCCGGGGCGAGAAGCCGCGTTATGACGGGCGCTGGCGTCCCGAGGAAGGCAAGACGCTGCCCGAAGTGCCCGCTGGCGTGAATCCGGTGATCCGTTTCAAGAGTCCTACCGAAGGTGTCACCGCCTGGATGGACACGGTGAAGGGCTACATCGAGTTCGCTAACAGCGAGCTGGACGATCTCATCATCGCCCGCGCCGACGGCACGCCCACCTACAACTTCTGCGTGGTGGTGGACGACTGGGATATGCGCATCACCCACGTCATCCGCGGCGACGACCACGTCAACAACACTCCGCGCCAGATCAACATCCTCAAGGCGCTGGGCGCGCCGGTGCCGCACTACGCGCACCTGTCGATGATCCTGGGCGACGACGGCCAGAAGCTCTCCAAGCGCCACGGCGCGGTGAGCGTGATGCAATACGACGAGGACGGCTACCTGCCGGAAGCGGTGCTGAACTACCTCGCCCGCCTCGGCTGGTCGCACGGCGACGCCGAAATCTTCGACATGACGCAGTTCACCCAGTGGTTCGACCTCGACCACATCACGCCCTCGGCAGCGCAGTTCAACACCGAGAAACTCAACTGGCTGAACGCGCACTACCTCAAGCAGGCCGACGATGCGCGTCTGGCGGGGTTGGTACGCACTCGCCTGGAAGCGCGCGGGGTGGCAGTCACCGATGCTCCCGCCCTGAGCGACATCGTGGCGCTGTACAAGGGGCGCGTCGCTAACCTCAACCAGTTGGCCGACGAAGCCGAAGTGTTCTACATCGACCTGCATCCTTCGGCGGAGCTGCTGGCGGAACAGCTCACCCAGGAAGCCATCCCTGCGCTGAAAGACCTCGCCGCCGGTCTTGCTTCGGTGGAGTGGAACGCCCCCGCCATCGGCGCACTGATCAAATCCGTCATCGGCCAGCACGGCCTGAAGATGCCCAAGCTCGCCATGCCGCTGCGCGTGATGCTGGTCGGCCAGACCCACACGCCGTCGGTGGACGCCGTCGTCGCCCTGTTCCCGCGTGAACTGGCGCTGGCGCGGGTGGCATCCAAAATCGCGCCCGTCGCAGACGCGAAGTAAGTGTTAACACGTTCTAAAGGAAATCAGCATGACCGAATTCATCAAAAACGATCTCATTCTGGGCGAGGGTGCGGAAGCTCAGGCCGGGCAGACCGTCATTGTTCATTACACCGGCTGGTTGTATGACGCCGCCGCGCCCGAAAACAGGGGCGCGAAGTTCGACAGTTCGCTCGATCGCAATGAGCCGTTCGACTTTCCGCTGGGCGGCGGGCGCGTGATCCGAGGTTGGGACGAGGGGGTGCAAGGGATGCGCGAGGGCGGCAAGCGCACCTTGGTCATCCCGCCGGAGATGGGATACGGCCCGCGCGGGGCGGGCGGGGTGATTCCACCGAACGCCACGCTGCTGTTCGAGGTGAAGCTGCTAAAGGTGATCCGCACCGAGTGCATCGACACCCAGATCGGCGAGGGGGCTGAGGCGCAGGCGGGCGATCACGTGACCGTGCATTACACCGGTTGGCTGTACGACAAGAGCGCGGAGGATAACAAGGGTACGAAGTTCGACAGCTCGCTCGACCGTGACGAGCCGTTCGATTTCCCATTAGGTCAAGGCCACGTCATCATCGGCTGGGACATCGGCGTGCAGGGTATGAAGGTGGGCGGCAAGCGCACTCTCGTCATTCCGTCGGAGATGGGCTATGGCCGTCGCGGGGCGGGCGGAGTGATTCCCCCGAATGCCACATTGGTGTTCGACGTCGAGCTGTTGAACGTACAGTAACCCGTTGCCTATATCTTTGGGCTAGTCCTGATGGTCTATTGTCCGGCAAGGTGATCGCTGGAATGATGTGCCCCTGTTTCAAGGGGGAATCATGGAAGCGGCAAAAATTTTGTTGATCGAAGATGATCCGTTGGTGCTGAGCGCACTGGCGACAGTGCTGGAATTTCGAGGTTTCGAGGTTTCGGCTACGGCCAATGGCCAGGAGGCGGTAGGCATGCTGGGCAGTTTTCGACCGGACGTGCTGATAACCGATATGGTCATGCCTGAAATGGACGGCGTCGAGTTGATCAAGAAGGTGCGTAGCCAAGGGCGGGACATCCCAATTCTGGCGATTTCCGGCCTGGGGCCTGAGGATGGCGAACTCTACCTGCGACTGGCGCAAAAGATAGGTGCGGATGCCGTGCTGCGCAAGCCAGTTAAGGGCGATGTGTTGGTGTCTGCTATCCGGCGGTTGCTAGACGGTCGCCATGCGGTGCAGCGGGGAGCCTCAATTCCATAGCGAGCAGACGGAATGCGGCAAAGTTGAGCAATTCTCACCTGTAACAAGCTGCGCGTGGAACTATCAACAAGGTGCACGGAGTGGGGTGCACGGGGGAGAGGGGCAATCAGTGCGCCGCTTCCCAGTTCGCCCCATCTCCCAATCCCACTTCCAACGGCACTTTCAGCGCGGCGACGTTGCACATCAGTTCGTGCAGCTTGTCCTTCACCAAGGCCAATTCGGCTTCCGGGACTTCCAGCACCAGTTCGTCGTGAACTTGCATGATGAGTTTGGCCTGCACGCCCGCTCCGTCCAGCCAGGCTTGCACGGCGATCATCGCCAGCTTGATGAGGTCGGCGGCGGTACCTTGCATGGGGGCGTTGATGGCGGCGCGTTCGGCCCCTTGGCGTTTGGCGCCGTTGCCGGATTTGATTTCGGGCAGCCACAGGCGGCGTCCGAACACGGTCTCGACATAGCCTTGTTCGCGCGCCTGTTCGCGGGTGCGCTGCATGTAATCGGCGACGCCGGGGTAGCGGGTGAAGTAGCGGTCGATGTACTGCTTGGCGGCGCTGTTTTCGATGCCGAGCTGGGCGGCCAGGCCGTAGGCGGACATGCCGTAGATCAGGCCGAAATTGATGACCTTAGCGTAGCGGCGCTGCTCGCTGCTGACCGCTTCCGGCGCAACGCCGAACACTTCGGCGGCGGTGGCGCGGTGGATGTCTTCCCCATGGGCAAACGCGCGCAGCAGGCCGGGGTCGCCGGAGAGGTGGGCCATGATGCGCAGTTCGATTTGGGAATAATCCGCCGACACGATGCGGCAGCCCGGGGGCGCGATGAAGGCTTCGCGGATGCGGCGGCCTTCGGCGGTGCGCACCGGGATGTTTTGCAGGTTGGGGTCGCTGGAGGCCAGCCGACCGGTGACGGCCACCGCCTGCGAATAGCTGGTGTGGACGCGACCGGTGGCGCGATTGACCATCAACGGCAGCTTGTCGGTGTAGGTGGATTTCAGCTTGGACAGACTGCGGTGCTCCAGCAACAGCTTGGGCAGCGGGTAGTCCAGCGCCAGCTCCTGCAACACCTCTTCGTCGGTGGAAGGCGCGCCGCTCGGCGTCTTTTTCTTTACCGGCAGCCCCAGCTTGTCGAACAGGATCTCGCCCAGTTGCTTGGGCGAGTTGAGATTGAACGGCTGTCCGGCGGCCTCGAACGCCTGCGCCTCGATGGCGATCAGTTTTCCGCCGAGTTCGTGGCTCTGCTCATTGAGCAAAGTACTGTCCAGCAGCACGCCGTTGCGTTCCATGCGGAACAACACCTCGCGCACCGGCAGTTCGATGTCGCGGTAGACGCGGGCAAGCTCGCCTTCCAGTTGCGGCGACAGCACCTGATGCACGCGCAGGGTGAGATCGGCGTCCTCGGCGGCGTAGCGGGTGGAGGTGTCGAGATCGACCTGATCGAAGCCGATCTGCTTGGCGCCCTTGCCGACGACATCGGCGTAGCTCAGACAGGAGAGGCCGAGATGGCGCTGGATCAGCGTTTCCAGATCGTGGCGCAAATGGCTTTCGACCACGTAGGATTGCAGCAGGGTGTCGTCGTGCACGCCCGCCAGCGCGATGCCGTGGTTGGCGAAAATGTGCTGGTCGAACTTCAGGTTCTGGCCGACTTTCTTGTATTGCGCGCCTTCCAGCCAGGGGCGCAGCTTCTCCAGCGTGGCGGCCAGATCAAGCTGGTCCGGCGCGCCGGGATAACGGTGTGACAATGGCAGATAGGCCGCTTCGCCGGGGATGAGGCTGAACGAGAGGCCGACCAACTGCGATTGCATCGGGTCAAGGCCGGTGGTTTCGGTGTCCAGCGCGACGAGGTCGGCGGCAAACAAGCGTTGCAGCCAGGCATCGAGCTGGTTGGCGGTGAGCAGGGTTTCGTAGCGACGCTCAAGGTTGTCAGCTTGCGAGGCGACCGACTCCCTCTCCCGCTGGCGGGAGAGGGGTGGGGTGAGGGATGTTGAAAGAGACGCGGCCTCTCCGCGCCCCTCTCCCCCAGCCCCTCTCCCGCTTGCGGGAGAGGGGAGTAATTCTCCGCTCACTTCGCGCAGCCAGGTGCGGAAGCCCCAGTGGGCGAAGTCGGTGCGCAGGGTGTCGAGTTCCAGCGGCAGAGGGGTGAGTTGGTCATAGCGCTCATTGAGCGCGACGTCGCATTTCACCGTGACCAGCCGCCGCGCCATCGGCAGCCAGTCCAGTGTGGCGCGCAGATTGTCGCCGACCACGCCTTTTACTTTGTCGGCATTGGCGATGAGCGCGTCCAGTGCACCATATTCGGTGAGCCATTTCACTGCGGTTTTGGGGCCGCATTTGGGCACGCCGGGGACGTTGTCCACCGCGTCGCCGACCAGCGTCAGGTAATCGACGATGCGTTCCGGCGGCACGCCGAATTTGGCGGCGACGCCCGCCGCGTCCAGCCGCTCCTCGCTCATGGTGTTGACCCACAGCACGTGCGCGTCCACTAGTTGGGTGAGATCCTTGTCGCCGGTGGAGATGACGCAGCGCACGCCGTCCCGCGCGGCCTGTTTCGCCAGTGTGCCGATCACGTCGTCGGCTTCCACGCCTGCTTCCACGATCACCGGCCAGCCGGAGGCGCGCACCAGCCGGTGCAGCGGTTCGACTTGGCTGCGCAGGTCGTCCGGCATGGGCGGACGGTGGGCTTTGTATTCGGGATACCAGCCGTCGCGGAAGGTTTTGCCCTTGGCGTCGAACACCACGGCGCTATAATCGGCCGGGAAATCGGCCTTGAGGCGGCGCAGCATGTTGAGCACACCGTACAATGCACCAGTCGGTTCGCCCTGCGGGCTGCGCAGGTCGGGCAGGGCGTGGAAGGCGCGGTAAAGATAGGACGAGCCGTCCACCAGCAGCAGTGTTTTCTGACTATTCATAAGGGAACCGGGATGAACTACAACAAACTGCCAGTCTCACATTTGCCGGATGCGTCCATCTCCAAGGAGTCCTGGCGGGTGTTCGGCATTATGTCAGAATTCGTCACGGCGACCGAACGCCTGAGCGCCATCCAACCTGCTGTGAGCATCTTCGGCAGCGCCCGCACCAAACCCGACCACCCCTATTACCGCACGGCGGAAGAAATCGCCCGCCAGCTGTCCGACGCCGGCTTTTCGGTCATCTCCGGTGGCGGCCCCGGCATCATGGAAGCGGCCAACAAAGGTGCATATTACGGCACATCGCCCAGCGTGGGGCTGAACATCCAGCTGCCGCACGAGCAGCACAGCAATCCCTACCAGAATGTCAGCCACACTTTCCAGCACTTCTTTTCACGCAAGGTGATGTTCGTCAAGTTCGCCAGTGCCTACGTGGTGATGCCTGGCGGCTTCGGCACGCTGGACGAGCTGATGGAAGCGCTCACCTTGGTGCAGACCGGCAAGACCCGCAAGATCCCCATCATCCTGGTGGGCAGTCATTTCTGGCAGGGGATGGTGGACTGGTTCAAGAGCGCTTTGCTGACCGAAGGCATGATCGCAGAAGAAGATATGGATCTCGTTCAGGTGATCGACGAACCGGAAGCCGTGGTGGCGGCCATTTTCAAGCATTACGAGACGCGCGGCTTCGAGCCTTCCGACGCCGAGCGTGAAATGCAGCTCAACCTGTAGGCGCGTTCGGCTAAAATACGCGCCAAGAATATTTTGGAGGCCGTCATGCGCCTGTTAGTCCTGATGTTGTTGAACAGTTTGAGCGGAACCGCTCTGGCCGAAACCGTAGCTCCGGCACCTGTTCCACCGCCGCCCGTGTTGTCGCAGGATGCCGACGCGCCGGACGCCGAGCCAGCCGTCACCATCAAGGAAGAGGCCGATCAGACTGTCGAAGAGTACCGCTCGGCGGGGCGACTCTACATGATCAAGGTGACGCCCAAGCATGGCAAACCCTACTACCTGATCGATCAGCGTGGCGATGGCAAGTTTGCCCGCCAGGATGCGCTGGATTCGGGGGTGCGCGTGCCGCAGTGGGTCATTCACCGATTCTGAGGTCGAGCGCATGTCCGTTTTTACCAAGGTCTCCGAGACCGAGTTGGCGCTTTGGCTGAAAGACTATTCGCTGGGCAACCTGGTTTCGCTGCAGGGCATCGCTTCCGGCATCGAGAACACCAATTATTTCGTCACCACCAGCAATGGTCGCTTCGTGCTGACATTGTTCGAGAAGTTGACACCCTCCGAACTGCCCTTCTATCTCGACCTGATGGCGCACCTGGCTCGGCATGGCATTCCCTGCCCGTCGCCGGTGGCCGATCGCCATGATCGCTTCCTCGGCGAACTGAACGGCAAGCCGGCCAGCATCGTTAGCCGCTTGCCGGGCAAATCGCTGACCCAGCCCACCGTAGTCAACTGCGCGGCCATGGGCGGCATGCTGGCGCAGATGCACCTGGCCGGGCAGACGTTTCCGCAGCGAATGGCCAATCTGCGTGGATCGACATGGCGGGCTGAAGCCGGTGCGCAGGTCAGGCCCTTCCTCGGTATCCGTGAAGCGGAGCTGCTGGACAGCGAAATTGCCCTGCACCAGCAACACACCTTGGCGGCCTTGCCGCAAGGTGTGATCCACGCCGATCTGTTCCGCGACAACGTGCTGTTCGACGGCCCGCGCGTCGGCGGGCTGATCGACTTCTACTTTGCCTGCACCGACAGCCTGCTCTATGACGTGGCGATCACCGTCAACGACTGGTGCGTCGGCCAGGATGGGCGGCAGGATCGCGACCGGGCGCGCGCCTTGCTGCGCGCCTACCACAATGTGCGCCCCTTTCTGGAAGAGGAGGCGGCGCTGTGGCCGTTGGCGCTGCGCCTGGCGGCACTGCGCTTCTGGATTTCCCGACTGTATGATCTGCACCTGCCGCGCGACGGGGAATTGACCCATGCGCACGACCCGGCGCAGTTTCAGCGGATCTTGCAACGACATATTGAAAGCGACGGCGACGTCGTATGGTTGGATTGATGATGAATGCACGAAAAGTCCCGGCCCTGAATGGCTGGTTATGGATCAAACAGGGCTGGGCGCTGTTCAGCCAGAGCGGTGTGCTGTGGTCGGTGTTAGGCGTAGTGGGCGTCGGCAGCATGATGGCGCTTTCATTGATGCCGGTGGTGGGCGAGCCGCTGGCGACCCTGCTGTTCCCGGTGCTGCTGGCCGGCTACATGCAGGGTTGTCGCGCCCTGGAGCGCGGCGAGGAGCTGGAACTGGCGCACCTTTTCTCCGGTTTCAGCCATCACAGCCAGGCGCTGATCACGCTGGGCGGGGTCAATCTGGTCGGCCAGTTGCTGATCTTTGGCGTAATGATGGTGACCGGCGGCGCCACCCTGGCCTCGATCTTCATGGGCAGCACCCAAGTGGATGATCCGGCGATCTTTGCCCAGGCGGTCGCCGGGGCTGGCTTCGCCTTGGCGCTGGGCGCGGTGCTGTTCATCCTGTTGCTGATGGCGGGGCAGTATGCCCCGATGCTGGTGATTTTCGGCAACGTCAAACCCATTGAGGCGCTCAAGCGCAGTCTGCGTGCGTGTCTCGATAATATCATCCCGATGTCGGTCTACGGCCTGCTGATGCTGCCGTTCGCCCTGTTGGCCACACTGCCGGCCATGCTGGGCTGGCTGGTGTTGCTGCCGGTGATGATGACTTCGATGTATGCCGCCTATCACGACATCTTCGACATGGCCGCCCCGCAGCAGGAGGAGCGCAGCGCTGAATGAAAAGGCCGCCCGGAGCGGGCGGCCTTTCTGGGGAACTCCGTTAATCAGCTACGCTGGTAAACGTCCTCAAAACGGACGATGTCATCTTCGCCCAGATAGCTGCCCGTTTGCACCTCGATGAGGTACAGCGGAACTTCGCCAATATTTTCCAGCCGGTGCTTGATGCCCACCGGGATATACACCGACTCGTTGGCATGGAGCAGACGGTTGGCGCGTCCCACGGTAACCTTGGCATTGCCGGATACCACGACCCAGTGTTCGGAGCGGTGATGGTGCAACTGCAACGAGAGCTTCTCGCCTGGATTGACCACGATCCGTTTCACCTGATAATTCTGTCCCTGGTCGATCCCTTCGTAATATCCCCACGGACGATAGACGCGACGATGAACCAGATGCTCGGAGCGCTCCGCCTGCTTCAGGTATTCCACCGCCTGCTTTACGCTTTGGGAAAAGTCCTTGTGCGCCACCAGCACGGCATCCGGAGTTTCCACCACCACCATGTCATCCAGCCCGATGGCCGTCACCATGCGACTCTCGGCGCGGATGTAGCTATTCCGGGTCTGAGGGGCAAACACGTCGCCACGCAGGTTGTTGCCATCCTCGTCGGCAGGCAGCGCCTCGGCCAAGGCAGACCAGGAGCCGACATCGTCCCAGCCCAGATCGGCGGTGACCATGGCGGCGGATTGGGTATGCTCCATCACGGCATAATCGATCGAATCGGATGGGCAGGCGTGGAACGCCTCCTGCCCCAGGCGGCTGAAGTCGAGGTCGTGCGATCCGCTTTCCCATGCCAGCTTGGTAGCTTGATACATCGCTGGCTGGAAGCGCTCCAGTTCCTGCAGATACGTTGCCGCCCGGAACACGAACATGCCGCTGTTCCAGAAGAAGTTGCCGGAATCGAGGAAACGCTGTGCGGTCTCGGCATCCGGCTTTTCTACAAATCGCGCAACCGCGTAGCAATCATCCTCGTGATTCAGAACATCTCCGCGTTCGATATAGCCAAAACCAGTGGCCGGACTATTCGGCTTGAGGCCGAAGGTCACCAGTTTTCCTTCTTGAGCCAGGGAGTTTGCATGGCTGATGGCCGCGTGGAAAGCCGCCGCATTGCGAATCAAATGGTCGGCGGGCAGCACCAGCAAGGTGGCTTCGGCATCGTGAGCCATGGCGGCAAACGCGGCAACGGCAACGGCGGGAGCCGTATTGCGGCTGGCTGGCTCCAGAACCAGAGAAAGCGGACTGACGCCGATTTCACGCAACTGTTCTGCCGCTAGGAAACGATGGTCCTCATTGCAAACAATCAAAGGCGCCGCCAGTTGTTCCAGCCCGGACAAACGCAATAGCGTTTCCTGGAACATGGTTTTGTTGGTCACCAAAGGAAGGAATTGTTTCGGCAGGGCGGCGCGCGATAGCGGCCACAGCCGGGTTCCCGAGCCTCCCGATAGTACGACTGGATATATCATCAACTTCTAACCTTGAGGCAAATTACAAGTGGAGGTACAAGATCACTGCGCCCCCCTATGCGATAGCATACTGCTGCTTCGCTTTTGTTCTAGTTATGTCCTGCTCTACGGGGTGGATTGTAACTAATAATCGAAGATGGGCGGCTGGAAAATGTGACGGTTCGCGCCAGAAACGTATCCATATGCACGGCTCCGTTATGCTAAAATCGCCCCGCAAGCCTCGGTTTTCCCGGCTTGCCAGATTCCGGCACTGAGGAGCGTTGCGACAGGGTTTCCTGCCAGGCTCAGTGGCTCGGCAAGTTTCAACGACGCTCACCCAACCGTGCCGGGCACGGGAGTCCGGGTGAGTGCCAACCCCTCCCTCCGGTCATTATGTTCAAGGAGAACACTATGGCTGAATTCAACGATTACGTCATCGCCGACATCAACCTGGCCTTGTGGGGCCGCAAGGAAATCGCCATCGCCGAGACCGAAATGCCCGGTCTGATGGCCATCCGCGAGGAATATGCTGCGACCCAGCCGCTGCGCGGCGCACGTATCACCGGCAGCTTGCACATGACCATCCAGACCGCCGTGCTGATCGAAACGCTGAAGGCGCTCGGTGCGGAAGTGCGCTGGGCGTCCTGCAACATCTTCTCTACCCAGGATCACGCCGCAGCCGCCATCGCAGCGGGCGGTACGCCGGTGTTCGCCGTGAAGGGCGAGACGCTGGCCGAGTACTGGGACTACACCCACCGCATCTTCGAATGGGCGGACGGCGGCTATTCCAACATGATTCTGGACGACGGCGGCGACGCCACCCTGCTGCTGCACCTAGGTTCCCGCGCCGAAACCAACCTGTCGCTGCTGAACAACCCGACCTCGGAAGAAGAGACCTGTCTGTTCGCCTCCATCAAGTCCACCCTGGCCAAGGATCCGACTTGGTACTCCAAGCGTCTGGCCGAGATCAAGGGCGTGACCGAAGAAACCACCACCGGCGTGCACCGCCTGTACCAGATGCACGCGCGCGGCGAACTGAAGTTCCCCGGCATCAACGTGAACGACTCTGTGACCAAGTCCAAGTTCGACAACCTGTACGGCTGCCGCGAATCGCTGGTGGACGGCATCAAGCGCGCGACTGACGTGATGATCGCGGGCAAGGTCGCCGTGGTTTGCGGTTACGGCGACGTGGGCAAGGGTTCGGCTCAGGCGCTGCGCGCCCTGTCCGCCCAAGTCTGGGTTACCGAGATCGACCCGATCTGCGCGCTGCAAGCCGCGATGGAAGGCTACCGCGTGGTGACCATGGACTACGCCGCCGAGCACGCCGACATCTTCGTCACCACTACCGGCAACTTCCACGTCATCACCCACGACCACATGATCCGCATGAAGGATCAGTCCATCGTCTGCAACATCGGTCACTTCGACAACGAGATCGATGTCGCCTCGCTGGAGAAATACCAGTGGGAAGAAATCAAGCCGCAGGTCGATCACGTGATCTTCCCGGATGGCCGCCGCATCATCCTGCTGGCCAAGGGGCGTCTGGTCAACCTAGGCTGTGGCACCGGCCACCCGTCCTATGTGATGTCGTCCTCCTTCGCCAACCAGACCATTGCTCAAATCGAGCTGTGGTCCGAGTCCGAGAAGGGCAGCAACAAGTACCCGGTGGGTGTGTACACCCTGCCCAAGCATCTGGACGAGAAGGTCGCGCGCTTGCAACTGAAAAAGCTGAACGCGCAACTGACCGAGCTGACCGACCAGCAGGCGGCGTACATCAATGTGCCGAAGGAAGGCCCGTACAAGGCCGAGCACTACCGCTACTAAGCGGACGCTTGGGCGTATGATGCGAGGGGCGGAATTTCCGCCCCTTTTGGCTTGAGGAGATGCGATGCAGTTGTTGCTGATCTGGGTGTTGAATGCTCTGGCATTGCTGGCCGTGGGCAGCTTCGTGCCCGGCATCCATCTCGATACGTTCGGCGACGCGCTGATCGCCGCGTTCTTCCTTGGCTTGGTCAACACGCTGATCCGCCCGCTGCTGCTCATTCTGACCCTGCCCGCCACCGTGCTGACGCTGGGGCTGTTCATCTTCGTGATCAACGGCCTGCTGTTCTGGTTCACCGGCTCGGTGCTCAAGGGCTTCGTCGTGGATGGCTTCTGGTACGGCGTGGCGGGCGCCATGCTGTACAGCCTCTTTTCCTGGGCGCTGACCTCGGCTGCCGCCCAACTCGTGAGGAAAACATGAACACCGTACCCATCAGTTTTGAATTCTTTCCGCCGCAAACCCCGGAAGGGCTGGGCAAGCTGCATGACACCTGTCAGCACCTAGCCATGCTCAAGCCGGAATATTTCTCGGTGACCTTCGGCGCAGGCGGCTCCACCCGCGACCGCACGCTGGCCACCGTGCAGCAAATCCTGAATCAGGGTTATGACGCTGCGCCGCACCTGTCCTGCGTCGGCTCCACCCGCGAGAACATCCGCGAAGTGCTGGAAACCTACCGCGCCATGGGCGTGAAGCGCATCGTTGCTCTGCGTGGCGACCTGCCTTCCGGCATGGCTACCACCGGCGAATTCCAGTACGCCAACGAACTGGTGTCGTTCATCCGCGCCCAGACCGGCGAGCACTTCGAGATCGAGGTCGCCGCCTATCCCGAGGTGCACCCACAGGCCAAATCCGCCCGCGATGACCTGCTCAACTTCAAGCGCAAGGTGCACGCCGGGGCGAACGCCGCCATCACCCAGTATTTCTACAACGCCGACGCCTATTTCCACTTCGTCGAGCAGGCGCGCAAGCAGGGGGTGACCGTGCCCATCGTGCCCGGCATCATGCCCATCGTGAAATATTCGCAACTGGCGCGCTTCTCCGAAATGTGCGGGGCCGAGATCCCGCGCTGGATGCGCAAGACGCTGGAAGGTTACGGCGACGAGGTCGAGTCGGTGCAGGCTTTTGGTCTGGACGTGGTCACCCGTTTGTGCGAGCAACTCATCGCCGGTGGCGCGCCGGGGCTGCATTTCTACACCTTGAACCAGGCGAACGCCTCGGTCGAAATCCTGAAACGACTGGGCTACCGCGCCTGACCTTCCCACCCTCTCCCTCCGGGGGAGGGCTGGGGTGGGGGAACTCACCATGAAAACACCCGAACTCCTGCTCCCCGCCGCCTCGCTGGACAAAATGCGCACCGCCTACGCCTACGGGGCGGACGCGGTGTATGCCGGCCAGCCGCGCTATTCCCTGCGCGTGCGCAACAACGATTTCACCCACGAAAAGCTGGCGCAGGGCATCGCCGAAGCGCATGCGCTGGGCAAGCAGTTCTACGTCGCCAGCAATCTGATGCCGCACAACGCCAAGGTGAAGACCTATCTGGCGGACATGGCACCGGTCATCGAGATGAAGCCCGACGCGCTCATCATGGCCGACCCCGGGCTGATCGCCATGGTGCGCGAACGCTGGCCGGAGCAGGTCGTCCACCTCTCGGTGCAGGCCAACACCGTCAACTACGCCTCGGTGAAATTCTGGCAATCCATCGGCTTGAAGCGCGTGATTTTGTCGCGCGAACTGTCGCTGGACGAGATCGCAGAGATCCGCCAGCTCTGTCCGGACATGGAACTGGAAGTGTTCGTGCACGGCGCGTTGTGCATCGCCTATTCCGGTCGCTGCCTGCTTTCTGGCTACTTCAACCACCGCGACGCCAACCAAGGCACCTGCACCAACTCCTGCCGCTGGGACTATAAGGTGGACAACGCCGCCGAGGATGGCACGGGGCATATTGAAAAGGCTGCGCTCCCCCACCCCAACCCTCCCCCGGAGGGAGAGGGGGCGAACGAATCGCTGCGCGAACTCTATCAAAAGCTGGACTTCGATTTCGACAAGGCGCTGGCTCAGAGCGCCCTGTCCGACTGCGGCGGGCAAAAGCGCCACCCGCTGGCCGACCGCGTTTACGTCATCTCGCGTCAGGATCACCCCGGCGAACTGATGCCGGTGCTGGAAGACGAGCACGGCACCTACATTATGAACTCGAAAGACCTGCGCGCCGTTGAGCACGTCGAGCGCTTGGTGAAGATCGGCGTCGATTCGCTCAAGGTGGAAGGCCGTACCAAGTCCATCTACTACGTTGCGCGCACCGCTCAAGTATATCGTCAGGCCATCGACGACGCCGTCGCCGGACGCCCGTTCGACCTGAAATTATTGGGCGCGCTCGATGCCCTCGCCAGCCGGGGCTACACCGACGGCTTCTACCAGCGCCACCACACCCACGAACAGCAAAACTACCTGCGCGGCCACTCCGAAAGCTTCCGCCAGCAATACGTCGGCGACATCGTGAGCTGCGCCGATGGCATGGCCGAAATCGCAGTGAAAAACCGCTTCAGCGTCGGCGACCGGCTGGAAATCATTCACCCGGCAGGCAACATCCTCATCGAACTGAAGGAAATGCGCAACCTGGAAAACGAACCGCTGCAAGTCGCCCCCGGCAGCGGCCACCATGTGCGTATCCCGTTGTCGGGCGAGTACGCCAAGGGGATGGTGGCGAGGTTTATCTAGGGGGTGTTAGCACGCTCGAACGAGTGCCCGAGAACCTGCTGCGCGATTCGCTCCAAACCCGTTTCCCGGAAGAAATACACTCCATTCATGCCGCACCGGACAAGACTGACGGTGGGCAAAATGCCTCGCCCTGCGTAAAATGCGCGCCTCATCTTTCAAATCAACCGACACGGAACCATCATGGGCGCACAGTGGAAATCTAAGCATAAAGAGATCGCGGCGAACGCCAAGGGCAAGATCTTCGGCAAGCTGGCCAAGGAAATCATGGTGGCGGCGCGCGGCGGGGCTGATCCGGCGTCCAACTCCCGCCTGCGCATCGCGGTGGAGCAGGCCAAGAAAGCCTCGATGCCCAAGGACACGTTGGATCGCGCTATCAAGAAGGGCGCGGGCTTGCTCGATGGCGGGGCGCAACTGGAGCGTCTGGTGTACGAGGGTTTTGCGCCGCACCGCGTGCCGGTGATCGTCGAGTGCCTGTCGGACAACCTCAACCGCACCAAGTCGAGCATGAACGTGCTGTTCCGCAAGGGCCAGCTCGGCGCGGAAGGCTCGGTATCGTGGGATTTCGATTACGTCGGGCTGGTCGAGGCAACGCCAAATTCGGCGGATGCCGATGCGGAACTGGCCGCCATCGAGGCGGGCGCGCAGGATTTCGAGGCCGCGGACGCCGAAGATGAGGAGCGCACCGCGCTGTTCATCACCGACACCACCGACCTGGACGCGGTATGCAAGGCGCTGCCCGCACAAGGCTTCACGGTGACTTCTGCCAAGCTGGGCTACCGTCCGAAGAACCCGGTGTCGCTGGGCGATGCCGAGCGCGAAGAGGTCGAAGTTTTCCTCGAAGCGATGGATTCCGACGACGACGTGCAGAACGTCTACGTGGGCTTGGCGTAAGTCAGTTGCCCAGCAAAGTCGAGATTCACCGTCATAAAAGGGAGCTATGCCGTTCTCATCCACGGGTCGCACCAAATGAAAATGGGCACTGTAAATCAAGTGCCCACATTCATACCAAACTGGCGCGCTCGGCGGGAGTCGAACCCACGACCCTTGGCTTCGGAAACCAATACTCTATCCAACTGAGCTACGAGCGCATTGCGGCGCGGAGTATAGCGGTTTTTGCCGCTCCCTGCCTGGTCACGCGGGGATAGGGGCAGGATCGCTGTCTGTGGCGCGACTACGAGTACCGCCGCCGCAGGAGGTGAACTTGCCTGTCCATTCCGTTAGAATCGCAGCCTGTGGCAGATCTGACTGCCGATGTGGAAGGACGGAATAGGGAAATGATGCTGAGCTTCACCAAGATGCACGGCGCGGGCAATGATTTCGTGGTGATCGACGGCGTGCGCCAGCATGTGGCGCTGCTGCCGGAGCAGTTGCGTTTTCTGGCTGATCGCCATTTCGGCGTCGGTTGCGACCAGATATTGCTGGTGGAGAGGTCGGCCAATCCGGCGGCGGATTTTCGTTACCGCATTTTCAACGCCGATGGCGGCGAGGTGGAGCAGTGCGGCAACGGTGCGCGCTGCTTCGTCCGTTTCGTACATGAGCAGGGGCTGACCCGCAAGCGCGAGATCGTGGTGGAGACTAAGAGCGGACTAATCTTGCCCCGGCTGGAGGAGGATGGTCGCGTCACCGTCAACATGGGCGCGCCGATCTTTGAGCCGGTGCGCATCCCGTTCGATAGCGCGAGCGAGGTGGTGATCCAGCCGCTGGCGGTGGCGGGCGAAACGGTGCAGATCACCGCCGTGTCCATGGGCAACCCGCACGCGGTGCAGGTGGTGGCCGATGTCGATCGCGCGCCCGTCGCGCAGCAAGGCCCGCTGATCGAAACCCACTCACGCTTCCCGCGCCGGGTGAATGCCGGTTTCATGCAAGTCATCGATCGCGGTCACATTCGTCTGCGTGTCTACGAACGTGGCTCCGGCGAGACCCTGTCCTGCGGCACGGGCGCTTGTGCCGCCGTGGTGACCGGTATCCGCCGTGGCCTGCTGGACGGTGCGGTGAATGTCGCCACGCATGGCGGCGTGTTGACCATCCGCTGGGCCGGGGAGGGTGAGCCGGTGTGGATGACCGGCCCCGCCGTTACAGTTTTTGAAGGCAAGATCAACCTGTGAGGAAATGACATGCACGCTGAAGACGTCGCACAATATCTGAAGGATCATCCCGAATTCTTCGAGGCTCACGCGGTCATGCTGGCCGAGGTGAATATTCCGCATCCGCACGGCGGGCGCACCATCTCGCTGTCGGAGCGGCAGATTCTGACTCTGCGTGACAAGAACCGCCTGCTGGAAAAGAAGCTGCATGAGCTGATCGAGATCGCCAAGGAGAACGATGCGCTGCAGAACAAACTGCACAGCTTCGTATTGGCCTTGCTGGCTGGACATGACCTGATGAATCTCCCGCAGGCGGTCAGCCAGAGCCTGAAAGACATTTTCGCCATCCCGCACGCTGCCATGCACGTGTGGAAGGGGTTGCCGCCCAGCGCCGAAGTGCTGGATTTTGCCGACGGTCTGGCGCAACCAGTCTGTACCCACGAGGCGGTGCACGAGACCGCGAGCTGGTTCGGCGAGGCAGGCCCGGCGCTGCATTCCTTTGCCTACATCCCGTTGCGCGACGGTGACAACTCCATCGGCCTGCTGGTGCTGGCCAGCGAGGATGCCCAGCGCTTCTACCCCGAGATGGGCACAGTGTTCCTGCAACGCATCGCCGAAGCGGTGAGCGCCGCCCTGCGTTCACATCACTGAGATGGCGGGAACTGCGCCGAACGAGGCGTTGCTGGCGGGCTACGTCGCCTGGCTGTGCAGCGAGCGGCGCTATTCCGAACACACCGCCAGCAACTACGCGCGTGACCTGCGCGCGTTGTTCCGCCTGGCGGATGCCCAGCCGCTGGTCGGCCTCAAGCCCCAGCACATCCGCCGCTACATCGCCCAGCTGCACGGCGAGGGCATGAGCGGCAAGTCGCTGGCGCGGCGACTGTCCGCCTGGCGCGGTTTCTTTCACTATCTGATGCGCGATCACGGCTACTGCGACAATCCCTGCGTCGGCCTCCGCCCGCCCAAGACCGGCAAGACCTTGCCGCAGGCGCTGTCGCCGGACGAGGCGGTGCGGCTGGTGGAACTGCCTGCCGAAACGCCACCGGATCTCCGCGACAAGGCCATGTTCGAGCTGCTCTACTCCTCCGGTCTACGCCTGGCGGAACTGGTTAGCCTCGACTTGGCTGCCGTGGTGGCTGATTTGGCGGCAGGCGAAGTGCGCGTTACCGGCAAGGGTAACAAGACCCGCATCGTGCCAGTGGGCGGCCCGGCGCAACAGGCCTTACGTGCCTGGATGGCGGTGCGTCCGCAGCTGGCAGGCGCGGAGGAGGTCGCGCTGTTCGTCGGTGCACGCGGAAAACGCATCAGCCCGCGTGTGGTGCAACTCCGGTTGCATGACTGGGGTGTCAAGCAGGGCATCACCCACGGCGTCCACCCCCATTTGTTGCGCCATTCCTTCGCCACCCATGTGCTGCAATCCTCCGGCGACTTGCGCGCGGTGCAGGAAATGCTCGGCCACGCCAGCATCTCCACCACGCAGGTCTACACCCACCTGGATTTCCAGTACCTCAGCAAGATTTATGACGGCGCCCACCCGCGCGCCAAGAGAAAACCATGAGTTCGACCCGACGCCCCAAGCCCGTCCCCTCACCGCGTTCTGGTGGCCGAAATCGGCGAGGCGGCAAGCAGCGCGATTTTCGGCAGTCTCCCAAGGTCCCTCACCCCCGCCCCCTCTCCCGTGGGGAGAGGGGGGTGAATGCCCCGGCGCTGATCCTCAAGGCAGACCGTGAGAAGTCGCTGCTGCGCCGTCATCCGTGGATATTCTCCGGCGCGGTGGAGCGCATCGAGGGCGCGCCCGCTTCCGGCGACACCGTGGCAGTATGCGATGCGGCGGGCGGTTTCCTCGCCTGGGCGGCCTACAACCCGCAGTCGCAGATGGCGGCGCGGGTGTGGTCGTTCGACGCGGACGAAGTCATCGATGCGGATTTCTTCCGTCGTCGCATCGAGCGTGCGCTGTCGATGCGGAATGACTTGGGCTTGGCGGCTGACAGCAACGGTATGCGCCTAATCCACGGCGAATCCGACGGCCTGCCCGGCCTGATCGTGGATCGTTACGGCGAGGTGGTGGTGATGCAGCTCGGCAGCGCGGGAACCGAGCGCTGGCGCGAAGCCATCGCCGAGGCGCTGTGGGAGTTGTGCCGCCCCGTTTGCCTGTACGAGCGCTCGGATTCCGATGGCCGCGAACTGGAGGGGCTGCCCGCCCGCAGCGGCGTGGTGCGCGGCACGTTGCCGCAGGCGGTGGAGGTGGTGGAGCACGGCCTGCACTTTGCAGTGGACGTGGCGGACGGCCAAAAGACCGGCTTCTTCCTCGACCAGCGCGACAACCGCCGCCTGACCGGCGAGCTGGCGCGCGACCGCGATGTGCTCAACTGCTTCTGCTACACCGGCGGCTTTTCGCTCTACGCCCTGCGTGGCGGGGCGAAGTCGGTGCTGTCCATCGACATTTCCGCCGATGCAGTTGCGGCGGCGGAACGCAACGTGGCGCTGAATGATCTCGATTCCAGCTGCGCCGAATGGCAATGCGCCGACGTGTTCGCCGCGCTACGCAAGCTGCGCGACCAGGCCCGCCAGTTCGACCTGATCATCCTCGACCCGCCCAAGTTCGCGCCCACGGCGGCGTTCGCCGAAAAGGCCGCGCGCGGCTACAAGGACATCAACCTGCTGGGTTTCAAATTGCTGCGTCCGGGCGGGCTGCTGTTCACCTACTCCTGCTCCGGCGGCATCAGCGAAGAGCTGTTCCAGAAGATTGTCGCTGGGGCGGCGCTGGATGCGGGCGTGGAGGCGCAGATCGTCCACCGCCTGCACGCCAGCGCCGACCACCCGGTTTTGCTGAGCTTCCCCGAAGGAGCCTACCTCAAGGGGCTGGTGTTGCGGGTATGATGCCGTGCACGGCTCGCCGAGTTCATCATCAGGAAGGATAGAAATTGAAGAAGATCGTTACTGCATTGTTTGCCGCGCTGATTGCCGCTCCCGCTGGCGCGGCGGATGCCGGAGGTTATTTTGCGTTGAACGTCGCCAATGGCGCGCCAAGCATTCCGGCTCCGGCAGGCGGGGCGTTTGCCCAAAAATCTGCCACGACTTATGGCGTGGCGCTGGGCTACCAGATGGATAAGTTCTGGGCCGTCGAGGCGCAATACACCGGCCTCGGTGCAGTCGGCGACGCAGCGGGCAACCAGGCCAAGGGTCGGGCGGCCAACTTCTCCATGGTGGGCAGTCTGCCATTGGGCGAAGGGTTGGGCATATACGGCAAGGTCGGGCTGTCCAGCAGCAAGATCGATGGGAACCCGGCCATGGGTGTCGCAGGCGGCAGTCGCACCGGCATGAGCTATGGAGTGGGCGTCCAGTTCGACCTGGCGGCGGTCGCCACCCTGCGTGCAGGTTGGGATCGTTATCCTGTCACCACCCACAGTGCCGCCGGGGTGCGCCAGTACGGCAATGCCGACTTGCTGGGCGCGACCTTGCTGGTGCGCTTCTGAGGTTAGCTCAGTTCTTTGAGCAGCGCGGCGACAGCCAGCACGCGCTGGTGCAGATCGCCGTACTTCAGCTCGATGCGTAGTTTGTCCTGCCCGACCAGCTTGTAGTGCCGCTTGGTCTGGATCAGTTTGATAATCTTCATTGGATCTATCGGCGGACTCGGTACGAACTGCACTTGGATGGCTTCCGAGGAGGCGTCCAGTTTGGCGATGCCGAGCGGCTTGGCCAGCAGGCGCAGGCGGTGACATTGCAGCAGTGCTTCGGCTGGATCAGGTAGTAAGCCAAAGCGGTCGATCAATTCCTGCTGCATCTCGTCCAGATCGTCCTGGCTGGCGCAGTTGGCCAGGCGCTTGTAGATCACCAGCCGCTGGTGGATGTCGCCGCAATAGTCGTCCGGCAGCAGGGCGGGGGTGTGCAGGTTGATCTCGGTGGTCACGCCCAGAGGATGCGCCATGTCCGGCTCGCGGCCCTGACGCAGTGAAGAGATGGCAGAGTTCAGCATGTCGGTATAAAGCGCAAAGCCGATCTCCTGCATCTCGCCGCTCTGCGATTCGCCCAGTACCTCGCCCGCGCC
>Ga0233425_10005221_pt1 | contig 20745 bp, 23 predicted proteins | sample Watercolumn_Towu_2_FD_181712 | JGI IMG/M metagenome (GOLD analysis project Ga0233425, IMG submission 181712) | Freshwater microbial communities from Lake Towuti, South Sulawesi, Indonesia - Watercolumn_Towuti2014_140_MG | ecosystem: Environmental > Aquatic > Freshwater > Lake | place...
CGCCCCGGACCCTGTTGAAAACCCTCAAAATCCGGCCACCCCACGGGGCGGTCCTGCCGCGCGTCCCTCAAGGACTGACGCCGAAAGGGGCCGGGGGCACAGCGCCATAGCCGAACCAGTCACTCTCCATCGCCATCCAGACGACGGCGAACACGAGGGTCGCGAGCACCGTGTTGACGAGAAACGTCTTGAGGAGCCGCGGACGGACCGGCGCGCTTTCCGGCGTGCCGGGGACAACGTCTCCGGCCTCGCTCTGCGTGCGCACTCCGAACGGCAGAACAGCGAACAAGGTCACCCACCAGATCATAAGATAAAGCGCGACGCCGAAGGCGATGGTCATGAGCGACTCCTGTGGCAGACCGTGGCGGGCCGGCAGCCGGTCTCACGCCTGCTCGAGCTCCGTCAGGGTGCCCAGAAAATCCTTTGGGTGCAGGAACAGAACGGGCTTGCCGTGCGCGCCGATCTTGGGGTTGCCATCGCCCAGGACGCGCATCCCCTCCGCCTTCAGGCGATCGCGGGCGGCAATGATGTCGTCGACCTCGTAGCAGACGTGATGGATGCCCCCGTCCGGGTTCTTCTCGACGAACTTGGCGATCGGCGAGCTCTCGCCGAGCGGCTCCAGGAACTCGATCTTGGTGTTCGGCAGATTGACGAACACGACGGTCACGCCATGCTCGGGCTGCGGCGTCGGGGCCGTGACGTCTGCGCCCAGAGCCTCTCTGTAGACCGCCGTCGCCTTGGCGATGTCCTTGACCGCGATGGCCACGTGGTTCAGTCGTCCGATCATTCTCGTCTCCGCGTTCCTCGAGAGCCTGGCAGCCGCACGCAGCCGGGGCTTTGCGTGCCACCTTTTCCCCGTTTATACGACGTGGATCAAGACCTTGCAGATGGGTTTCTTGCCCCAGGCCGCGGCCAGCTCGGAGCGAACGGCCCGGCGCAGCGATTCAGCGAGAGCCTCGGGGTCCCTGCGCCGCGCCGGAGGCATGCCTTTCAAGGCCCCTTCGAGCGCCGAGAACGCGATATCCTCCATTAGCTCGCCGTCACTATTCTCGGTGGGAACGCCGTCGAGGACGATCCGCGGCTCGGAGACGAGCTCTCCTTTGCGGGACATGGCGAGCGAGATCACGCAAATGCCGACGACCGCCAGCTTGCGCCGCTCGCGCACCGGTCCATTGTCGGAGGGAACGATGAGCGCGCCGTCGCGGAACAGCCGGCCCACGGGGGCATCGTCGACAATGCGCGGTTCACCCGGCGCCAAGCGCACGATCTCGCCGTTGATGGCAGGAACGACAAGACCGGCTCCGGCGGCCCGCGCCAGAGCGGCATGGGCCTTCAGATGGCGCGCCTCGCCGTGCATCGGGATCGCGATCCTGGGCCGTGTCCAGCGGTACATGTCCTTGAGCTCGTCGCGGCGCGGATGCCCCGTCACGTGGACCAGAGCTTCTCCGTCGGACAGCACATCGCAGCCCTGCAGCACGAGCTCGTTCTGAATATAGCCGACGGCCTTCTCGTTGCCTGGAATCGTGCGCGAGGAGAAGATGACGAGATCGCCCTTCGCAAGCTTGATATCGGGATGCGACAGCTCTGCGATCCGAGCCATCGCCGCATTGGGCTCCCCCTGGCTGCCGGTGCAGAGACAAACCGTCATCGAGCGCTCGATGTTTTGGAACTCGCGCTGATCCGAATAGGCGAAATCCTGCGGCAGGTAGCCGGTCTCGATCGCCACCTCGATAACGCGGTGCATGGCGCGGCCCGCGACCACGAGGTGCCGCCCGGCTTTCTGGGCCGCCTCCGCCACCGCCTTGATGCGCGCCACGTTCGAGGAGAAGGTCGTGACAACGACGCGATGGGGCGCTTTTGCGATGATGCCGGCGAGCGAGCGAGCGACATCGGTTTCCGATGGCGATCGCCCGTCCCGCATCGCGTTCGTCGAATCGCAGACGAGCGCCAGAAGCCCCTCGTCGCCCAGCCGGGCATAGCGGCCCTCGTCGATCTTCTTGCCGATATACGGCTCGGAATCGAGCTTCCAATCCGCCGTGTGAAAGATGCGCCCCAAAGACGTGCGGATGACGAGCCCGCTCGTCTCGGGAATCGAATGCGCCATCGACACCAGCTCGACGTCGAACGGCCCCGCCTTGAACCGGCCGTCGAGGGGAACGACCTTGATCGGCATATCGCGCGCGCCCCCGAAGTCGGCGCGCTTGGTGCGCAGCATGCCGGCCGCAAAGGGCGTGCAGTAAATGGGACAGCCGAGGCGGGGCCACAGCTCGAGCACGGCCCCGATGTGATCCTCGTGCGCGTGCGTGATGACGAGCCCGGCGAGAGCGTTGCGCTCCGCCTCGGCGAAGCGAACGTCCGGGAGTATGACATCGATGCCGGGGTCGTCCTCACCCTCCGGAAAGGTGATGCCGAGATCGGCCATCAGCCATTGACGGCTTTCCGGCGGGCCAAAACCGTAGAGATAGCAGTTCATGCCGATCTCGCCCAAGCCGCCGAGGGCCAGGAAGACCAGCTCATCCGCCTCATCTCTACGCGCCTCTACCCTCTTCGCCATCGGCGCGTTCCCGTCCTTCACTGTGCCGCGAGGAGCAGTCGAGCCCCGTCACCCGGCAAGACTAACATCGCCGAAATGAATGCGCCGGATCGTCCCGTCCTCATCCGATAGCAGGAGTGCGCCGTCCTCGTCCAATCCGCAATATGTCCCGCAAATGAGCGTTGATCCTGCATTGACCGAGACACGCTCTCCCAACATGCCGCCGCGCTCGAGCCAGGCCTCTCGAACCTGCCCAAATCCTGCCCCCTCATTCCAGTTGGCGAGCCAACGACCAAGCGCGACATCGAGTGAGAGCAGCATCTCCTCGGGCGAGGACGTCCACCCGTGTGCCGCAAGATGTGTCGCGTCCCGGCCGAGCCCTCGAGGATGATCGACGAGATTGAGGCCGATGCCGATCGCGCCAACGAGCCCGCCGCGGCCGGGTCGAGCCGCGCTCTCGACGAGAATGCCACCGGCCTTGGCCGAGCCTATCAGAATGTCGTTGGGCCATTTCAGTCTGAGGTTCTTGGCTGCCTCCGCCGGCAGCGCCGAGGCCACCGCCTCCGCCACCGCGACGCCGGTGACGAGCGAGAGTTGATAGGCCTTGCGCGCGTCCGTCTCGAGCTCGATCGCGAGGCTCGCAATGAGATTGCCGGGAGACGAGGTCCACGAGCGCCCGGAGCGGCCGCGGCCGGCCGTCTGCACACGGGCCGAGACCCAGAACGGGGCCGGCTCGCCCATCATGGCAAGGCGCAGAGCCTCGGCGTTCGTCGAGTCGATCTCCTCGTAGCGCCGCACAGGCGCACCGGAGCCCGATGCTGTCGCCCTGACCGGCATCGCCGCGCGCTCAACCGTAGAGCGACTTGGCAGCGGCCCCTGCGGGTCCCTCGATCCAAGTGCCGAACACGGCGTACAAGAGCACGAAGGCCGCAGACAGGACCATGATGAAGCCGGCGCCCCAGTCGGCGGGCAGGAATCGCTCCTTGGGAGCGTCGAAGAACATCACCTTGATGATGCGGAGATAATAGTATGCCCCGACCACACTCGCCAGCACGCCGACGACCGCGAGCCCATTGAGCCCCGCATCGATCGCAGCCTTGAACACGGCGAGCTTGGCGAAGAAGCCAGCCAGCGGGGGAATGCCGGCAAGAGAGAACAGCAGCGCGGCAAAGGCCGCCGCCATGCCGAGGTTGGTCTTGTTGAGACCCGCAAGCTCGTCGATGTCCTCGACCGGCCCGCCATCCCGGCGCATCATCAGAATGCAGGCGAAGGCGCCGAGGCTCATGACGATGTAGATGGCGAGATAGACGAGCACCGACGAGACGCTCTGCTCTCCGCCTCCCGCGAGGCCGACCATGGCAAAGCCGATGTTGGCGATGGAGGAGTAGGCCATCAGCCGCTTGATGTTCGTCTGCCCGATGGCTGCAAAGGAGCCGAGCAGCATCGATGCGATCGACAGGAACACGATGATCTGCTGCCACTGGGGCCCGAGCCCAGGAAATGCGGTCGAGACCACGCGCACGAGCACGGCCATCGCCGCAATCTTTGGCGCAGCGGCAAAGAAGGCCGTGACGGGCGTGGGGGCTCCCTCGTAGACGTCGGGGGTCCACATGTGGAACGGAACCGCCGAGACCTTGAAGGCGAGCCCCACGAGCAGGAACACGAGTCCAACAATTAGCCCCAGATTGGCCGCCGTTTCTCCTTTGGCAACCCCGGCGACCACGGAGAAGCTCGTCGAGCCGGTGAACCCGTAGATGAGCGAGGCGCCGTAGAGCAGCATGCCGGACGACAGCGCGCCGAGGACGAAATACTTGAGACCCGCCTCGGAGGAGCGCACGTCATCGCGCCGGAAGGCCGCCATGACATAGAGGGAAAGGCTCATGAGCTCGAGCCCGAGGTAGAGCGCAATGAAATCTGCCGCGGAGACCAGCATCATCATGCCGACCGTTGCCATGAGAACGAGCACCGGCAGCTCGAACTTCAGCGCGCCCGCCCGATTGAGAAATCCAAACGACATGACGAGCGCCGCTCCCGAGCCTCCGAGTATCAGCATCTTGGCGAAAAGCGCAAAGGCATCGGCGACGAAGGCGCCGTCAAACAGGGAAGCCGTGCCCCCGTTCTGGCCCGCCAGCACGAACGCCGCCGCGACCAGCACGAACACCGACAGCCAGCCGATGCTCTCTGCATTCCAGACCGTCTCCTTCTGGAACGCGCCGACCATCAGAAGGGCCATTGCGCCGAGCGAGATCACGATCTCGGGAAGGGCTGCGCCGTACGTTGCAAGAAAGCTCATGAGGCGTCTCTTCGTCCCGGTTCAGTGTGCAATGAGGGCTGCGGCCGTGGTCGCCGCCTCGTAGTTCTCGACCAGCGCCTTCACCGAGCGCGCCGTCACGTCGAGGATTGGTGCCGGGTAGACGCCGAAAAAGACGACGAGCAGCACCAGCGGCACCAGGAAGGCGACTTCCCGCCCCGAAAGGTCCTGAAGCTTCGCGAGCGCCGGCTTTGAGAGCTCGCCGAAGATGATCCGGCGATAGAGCCACAGCGCATAGGCAGCCGACAGGATCACGCCGGTGGTGGCGAGGAAGGCCACGCGGGTGTCCACTTTGAAGGCTCCGATGAGCGTCAGGAACTCGCCGACGAAACCGCTCGTGCCCGGAAGGCCGACATTGGCCAGCGTGAAGACCATGAAGCAGGCCGCGTAGATGGGCATCCGCTCCACGAGGCCGCCATAGGCAGTAATCTCGCGCGTGTGCATGCGATCGTAGATGACGCCGACGCAGAGGAACAGCGCAGCAGAGACGAGACCGTGCGAAACCATCTGGAAGACCGCGCCGTCGACGCCTTGCGTCGTAAAGGTGAAGATGCCCATCGTCACGAAGCCCATGTGTGCCACCGACGAGTAGGCAATGAGCTTCTTCACGTCCTCCTGCGCCAGCGCCACGAGCGAGGTGTAGACGATGGCGACGACCGACAGCGCGAAGACGAGCCACGCCAGCTCCTGGCTGGCGATCGGGAACATGGGGAGCGAGAAGCGCAGGAACCCGTAGCCACCCATCTTGAGGAGGATGGCCGCCAGGATCACCGATCCCGCGGTCGGCGCCTCGACGTGGGCATCCGGCAGCCACGTATGGACGGGCCACATCGGCAACTTGACCGCGAACGAGGCAAAAAACGCGAGCCACAGCCACGTCTGCATCTCGGGCGGGAACCTCGCCGCCATCAGCGCGGGAATGTCGGTCGTGCCCGCGTACCGGTACATGGCGAGGATCGCGAGCAGCATCAAGACGGACCCGAGGAGCGTATAGAGGAAGAACTTGAAGCTCGCGTAGACCCGCCGCCCGCCGCCCCACACGCCGATGATGAGGAACATCGGGATGAGACCGCCCTCGAAGAACAGATAGAACAGAATGATGTCGAGCGCGCAGAACACGCCGATCATCAGCGTCTCGAGCACCAGAAATGCGATCATGTACTCCTTGACGCGCTCCTCGATGCTCTCCCAGCTCGCAAGAATCGCGATCGGCATCAGGAACGCAGTGAGGATCACGAACGGCATGGAGATGCCATCGACGCCCATCTTGTACTTGAGCCCGCCGAGCCAGGCCTTCTCCTCGACGAATTGGAAGCCAGAGCTCAATGGGTCGAAGTGCCACCAGATGAGAATGGAGGCGGCAAAGGTGAGCATCGTGGTCCACAGCGCCACCCAGCGGATGTTGGCAACCGCCTCGCGGCTGAGGCAGGCGACGAACAGCGCTCCGGCCAGCGGCAGGAAAGTGACAATGGAGAGAATGGGCGAGGTCATCAGCGCACGCCCCCCTCGACCATGAACCAGGTCAGAATGGCCGCGACGCCGATCAGCATCGCGAATGCGTAATGATAGACGTAGCCGGTCTGCAGACGGATCACGCGCCCTGCCGTCCAGCCGACCGCGCTCGCCGTGCCGTCGATGGTGCCATCGATGATCGCGCCGTCGCCGCCCTTCCAGAACAGCCGCCCGATCGCGAGCGCGGGCTTGACGAACAGGAGATCATAGAGCTCGTCGAAGTACCACTTGTTCAAGAGGAACAGGTAGAGCGGACGCAAGGCGCGCGCCGTTGCCGCCGGCAGCCACGGGACCTGAACGTAATAGAGATAGGCGATTGCGAGCCCCAGCAGCATGGCCGCGGTCGGCGCCAGCCCGACCCAGCCGGGCACCTCGTGCATGTGATGAAGGATGTCCTTGCCCTCGGCCTCGAACAGCGCAGTGCCCCAGAACTCCTTGTAGTGGTGGCCGATGAAGTAGCCCGAGAGCACGATTCCCGCGAGCACCGCGCCGGCCGCCAGCCCATAGAGCGGTACCAGCATCACGTTGGGACTCTCGTGGGCGTGCTCGAACGTCTCCTCGTCGGCGCGCGTCGTCCCATGGAACGTCATGAACATAAGTCGCCAGGAGTAGAACGAGGTCATGAGCGCAGCGCTGACGAGCAGCCAGAACGCGTAGTCCGAAGGCGTGTGCGCGGCGTAGGCGGCTTCAACGATCGCGTCCTTGGAATGGAAGCCGGCAAAGCCGCCGAGGTGGGGGATGCCCACGCCGGTGAGCGACAGCGTGCCAACCAGCATCAGCGCCCAGGTGATGGGAATTTTGGCCTTGAGCCCGCCCATGTTGCGCATGTCCTGCTCGTGATGCATGGCGTGAATGACGGAGCCCGCGCCGAGAAAGAGCAGCGCCTTGAAGAAGGCGTGCGTGAAGAGGTGGAAGATGCCGGCCGCGTAGGCCCCCACTCCGCAGGCGACGAACATGTAGCCGAGCTGGGAGCAGGTCGAATAGGCGATCACGCGCTTGATGTCGTTCTGTACGAGGCCGACGGTGGCGGCGAAGAACGCCGTCACGGCCCCGACCGCCGTCACGACGCTCAACGCAAAGGGGGCGAGCTCGAACAGCGGGGAGAGCCGCGCGACCATGAACACACCCGCCGTCACCATCGTTGCCGCATGGATCAGGGCCGAGACCGGCGTCGGGCCTTCCATCGCGTCGGGCAGCCAGGTGTGCAGCAGGAACTGAGCCGATTTGCCCATCGCACCCATGAACAGGAGCAGGCACAGGGTCGTCAGCACATCGACGTCGTAGCCGAGAAACGCAAACGTCTTGCCTTGCTGGCTCGCGGCGGCGGCAAAGATCTCGTCGAGGCTGATCGTCTTGAAGATGTAGAAGATGCCGAAAATGCCGAGCGCAAAGCCGAAGTCGCCGACGCGGTTGACAATGAACGCCTTGATCGCTGCGGCATTCGCCTCGGGCTTCCTGTACCAGAACCCGATCAGGAGATAGGAGGCAAGACCGACGCCCTCCCAGCCGAAGAACATCTGCAACAGGTTGTCGCTCGTCACCAGCATCAGCATCGCGAACGTGAACAGCGACAGGTAGGAAAAAAAGCGCGGCCGGCCGTCATCCTCGTGCATGTAGCCGATGGAGTAGACATGGACGAGCGAGGACACCGTCGTCACCACGACCAGCATCACGGCGGTCAACGTGTCGATCTTGAAAGCCCAGCCGGCATCGAGCTCGCCCGACGTGATCCAGCGCATGACCTTGACGGAAGCGACCGCCTCGTGGCCGAGCGCAACGTTGAAAAACACGACCCACGACAGTGCGGCGGCGATAAGCAGCAGGCCCGAGGTTACGAGCTCGGAAGCGCGCGCGCCGATCGCGCGGCCAAAGAGGCCGGCAATCAATGAGCCGAGCAGCGGCAGAAGGACGATTGCTGTATAGATCATGCTTTCTCGGACGGCAGTCGGCAGTCGGCAATCGGCAGACGAAATGCGAAGCGCTCATGGCGCGAACGCTCCCGACTGGCGAATGCCGGTTGCCGACTGCCCATCCTTACCCCCTCATCATGTTGACATCTTCGACCGCGATCGAGCCGCGGTTTCTGTAGTAGACGACGATGATGGCGAGGCCGATGGCGGCCTCTGCCGCAGCAACCGTCAGCACGAACAGCGCAAAAACCTGTCCCGTGAGGTCGCCGAGAAAGTGCGAGAACGCCACCAGGTTGATGTTGACCGCGAGCAGCATCAGCTCGACCGACATCAGGATGACGATCACGTTCTTGCGGTTCAGGAAGATGCCGAGCATGCCGAGCGTGAAGAGCGCCGCGGCAACCGTCAGATAGTTCTCCAATCCAACTGTCATTCTGCTCTCCGGCTGCAGGCGCTGGCGCAGATCGATCGGCCGACGGTGGCGAGCACATAGCCGGCGAGCGCGGCCAAGGCCAACAGCATCGCGATCAGGCTTTCGATGTAGTAGTCGCCGCCATGGAAGGTGAACGGGCTCAAATTCATCCCGATGCCTCCGCCAATGGCGACGAGCGCCAGGAGTCCGCCCAGGATGTATCGCCCGAGAATGCCCCGATCGATCATGGCAAAGGCTATCCCCGCAACAAATGCCACGCCGTAGGGCCAGAAGCGCAGGTACTCGGCTGCGTCACTCATTCCGCGGCCTCCTGCTTGAGCTTGGATGGCGGCATGGGGGCCTCGCCGGATTTGACCTTCACCATCTCGAGCGCGGTTGCGGGCTTGCGGTTGACTTGTGCCGAGACCGACTGGCGCTTGACGCCCTCTTTGTGGCGCAGCGTGAGCACGATGGCACCGATCATGGCGACCAGAAGCACAAGCCCCGCCGCCTCGAAGAAATAGGCGTGCTTCGTGTAGATGATGCGGCCTAGCGCCTCGATGTTGGAGATGCCGGAGGGCGAGGCAGCCGCCGTCTCTCTCGCAACGCCGGATCCGAAGCCGCGCGCCGCGAACAGAAACGCGAGCTCGCCAAGCACCAAGCCCCCGACCAGGAGCCCCACTGGAGCATTCTTGATGAATCCGGCTTTGAGCTCGGCGAAGTCGACGTCCAGCATCATGACCACGAACAGGAACAGCACGGCGACGGCGCCGACATAGACGATGACGAGCAGCATGGCGAGAAACTCGGCGCCGAGCAGAATGAACAGACCCGCCGCATTGAAAAACGTGAGGATCAGAAACAGGACGGCGTGCACGGGGTTCCTGGCGACGATGACCATCGTCGCCGACGCGATCATGAGGATCGCGAACAGATAGAAAAATGCCGCCGTCAGTGCCATGCCCTCGCCGCTCACTCCGCTGTCATCCTCGGGCTTGTTCCGAGGACCCAATCTTCAACTCGCTCTGCAGCTGCGATGAGCCCGCTGCGCGTTCAACCCTTCTCCGTCTCCATCGTTCCAGCCAGTCGATGGCTGGATCCTCGGGACAAGCGCGAGGATGATACGTCACCTGTACCTCGCATCGAGCGCCATGTTCTTGGCGATCTCCCGCTCCCAGCGGTCGCCGTTCGCCAGCAGGCGCTCCTTGTCGTAGAATAGCTCCTCGCGCGTCTCGGTCGCGAACTCGAAGTTCGGTCCTTCGACGATGGCATCCACCGGACAGGCCTCCTGACAGAGCCCGCAGTAGATGCACTTGGTCATATCGATGTCGTAGCGGGTCGTGCGCCGGGTGCCGTCGTTCCGTCGCGGACCCGCCTCGATGGTGATGGCCTGGGCCGGGCAGATCGCCTCGCAGAGCTTGCAGGCGATGCACCGCTCCTCGCCGTTGGGATAGCGCCGCAGCGCGTGCTCGCCGCGGAAGCGGGGCGACAGCGGCCCCTTCTCGAAGGGGTAGTTGAGCGTCTTCTTGTGCGCGAAGAAATAGCGCATCGTGAGCCCGAACGCCCTCACGAATTCCCACAGGAACATCGACTTGATGCCGGACGCGATGCTCATCGCCTTTGCTCCGCCCCCGTCCTCAACCGCCCAGCGCCAGCGGACCGACGTAAGCGCCGATCAGCGTCATGAGCACGACATCGGCAATTCCCACCATGCGCAGGATGGCCGCTTTCCGCCGTCCGGCCTCTCCCTCCTCGGCCTCGACCTTGCTCGCGATCGCTCGCAGAGCCAGATAGCCCGAAAGACCAACGCCCGCCCCGGCCAGGGCCCCGATCAGCTCTGCGCTCATGCCGCCATCCTCCCGAAATGCAGCACCGCCGCTACCACGACTACCATCAGGAGCGACAGCGGCAGGAACACCTTCCAGCCGAGGCGCATCAGCTGGTCATACCGGTAGCGCGGCACCATGGCCTTCGCCATCGCAAACATGAAGAAGACAAGGACCACCTTGCCCGCGAACCAGAAGAGTCCTGGCACTGCATTCAAGGGCCACACGTCGGCCGGCGGCAGCCAGCCGCCGAGGAAAAGGATGGTGGTCAGCGCGCACATGGTGACGATCGCCACATACTCGCCGAGCATGAAGAGAAGGTAGGGGGTCGACGAGTACTCGACCATGAACCCGGCCACCAGCTCCGACTCGGCCTCCACGAGGTCGAATGGCGGCCGGTTCGTCTCGGCGAGCGCGGAGACGAAGAACACGGCGAACATCGGCAGCAGCGGCAACCAGTACCAGTCGAGCGCCGAGCCGGTGCCGAGGCCCATCCACCTGCCAAATCCGCTCCTCTGCGCGTTGACGATCTCGGTCATGTTGAGCGAGCCCGCGCAGAGCAGCACCGTGATGATGACGAAGCCGATCGAGACCTCGTAGGAGACCATCTGCGCAGCAGAGCGCAGCGAGCCCATGAACGGATACTTCGAGTTCGACGCCCAGCCGCCCATGATGATGCCGTAGACCATGAGCGAGGAGATGGCGAGCAGATAGAGAATGCCGACGTTGAGGTCGGCGATCACCCACCTGCCCCAGGCGTTCTCGTTCATGGGGATCACCGCCCAGGCGGCGAGTGCAAAGGTGGCGGTCGCGAGCGGCGCCAAGAGGAACACGCCCTTGTCGGCACCCGCGGGAATGACGGGCTCCTTGAACACGAACTTCAACAGGTCGGCGAACGATTGTAGAAGCCCAAAGGGACCGACGACGTTCGGGCCGCGCCGCATCTGCACGGCCGCCCAGACTTTCCGGTCCATGAGCAATAGGAAGGCGATCGAGACCAGAAGCCCCACGAGCACGAGCAGGCTCAATGCGACGTTGATCGCGAGCCAGATGCCCCACTCCCACAGCCACTGTTTGGTTTCGTCCGACATCCGCGCCCGCCCGCCCCGCTATTCCGCCGCGCTGAGGCGCTGAGCCCCGGCGGCCTTCCTCAACGCACTCATCTCGGCCATGATCGCGCTCGCCCGTGCAATCGGGTTCGTGAGATAGAAATCCCGCACGGACGAGACGAAGGGCTCGCCCGAAGGCGTGCCGCCCGTATTCGCGAGCGCCTCGATAGCGCCAGCCCCTGCCGGGGGCACCCGATCGGTTATCGCCAGAGCCGGTGCTGCCTTGTACATCTCGGCTCTCACCGCAGGAAGCGTGTCGAAGGGAAGCGTCTTGCCCGCCGCCTCGGACAATGCGCGGATGATGGTCCAGTCCTCGCGCGCCTCACCCGGCGGAAACGCGGCTCTTGCGGTCACCTGCGCGCGCCCTTCGGTGTTGACATAGGTCGCGCTCTTCTCCGTGTAGGCGGCACCCGGAAGAATGACGTCGGCGCGGTGGGCACCCGCGTCGCCATGGCTGCCCTGATAGACGACGAACGCCGAGCCGAGGCTTCTCGTGTCGATCTCGTCCGCTCCCAAGAGATAAAGGACATCGAGGCCGCCGCTCGCTGCCGCGTCGACCATGCCCGCCGTGTCGAGGCCGCCCTGCCCCGGCACGAAGCCGAGATCCAGGCCGCCGACGCGGGCCGCCGCCCAATGCAGGACGTTGAATCCGTTCCAGCCGTCCTTGACGACGCCGATCGAGCGCGCCGCCTTGGCCGCCAATGAGAGGATCGCCGCGCCGTCGGGACGCGCCAACGCCCCCATGCCGATGATGAGCATGGGCCGCTCGGCCCTGGCCGGCGCGTGATCGGCGAGCGAGGCCAGCGAGGGCGGCCCCGCGCCCAAATAGGTGTACGTATAGCCGAGGTCGGCCTTCTCGCCGATCACGCCCACAAGCAGCCCGCCCTGCCGCCATCGCTTCAGGATGCGGGCATTGAGCACCGGCGCCTCGAGGCGCGGATTGGTGCCGATGAGCAGGATCGCATCGGCCTGTTCGATGCCTTCGATGGTGCTGTTGAAGAGGTAGCCGACCCTGCCGAGCGCCGGGTCGAGCCTGGCACCGTCCTGCCGGCAATCGATGTTCTTGCTTCCGAGCGATTGGAAGAGCTCCTTCAGCGCGTACATCTCCTCCGCTCCGGCGAGGTCGCCGGCAATGGCCCCGATCCGGGCGGGGCTCGCCGACGTCAGCTTTGCGGCGACGGCGCAGAGGGCCTCGCTCCACGTGGCCGGTTCTAGCTTGCCGTTCTTCCTGATATAAGGTTGGTCGAGACGCTGCGTCCTCAAGCCGTCGCACACATGACGGGCCTTGTCGGAGATCCACTCCTCGTTTACGGCGTCGTTGACGCGAGGCAGAATTCGCATCACCTCGGCGCCGCGCGTATCGATGCGAATGGCCGATCCCAGCGCATCCATCACATCGATGCTCTCGGTCTTCCGGAGCTCCCAGGGGCGCGCGTTATGAGCCCACGGCCGGTGGGTCAAAGCGCCGACAGGGCAGAGATCGACCGCATTTGCGGAGAGCTCGGACAAAAGCCCTTTCTCGAGATACGTCGTGATCTCGGCGTCCTCGCCGCGGCCGATGAGTCCCAGCTCCTCGACACCCGCGACCTCGGTCATGAACCGCACACAACGCGTGCAATGAATGCAGCGCGTCATCATCGTCTTGATGAGCGGCGAGATATTCTTGTCCTCGACCGCGCGCTTGTTCTCGGCGTATCGAGAGCCGCCGACACCAAATGCCATCGCCTGATCCTGCAGATCGCACTCCCCGCCCTGATCGCAGATCGGGCAATCGAGCGGGTGATTGATGAGCAGGAACTCCATCACCCCTTGGCGGGCCTTCCTGACAGCCGGCGTATTGGTGAAAATCTGCTTCGGAGAGTTGTCGCGGTTGGGAGGCAGATCGCCGACGCCCATCGCGCACGAGGCCGCCGGTTTCGGAATGCCCTGCACCTCCACGAGGCACATGCGGCAGTTGCCCGCGATCGACAGCCGGTCGTGGTAGCAGAAGCGCGGAATGACGGCTCCGGCCTGCTCGCAGGCCTGCATCAAGGTGATGCCGTCCTCGACCTCGATCTCGCGTCCATCGATGATCAGCTTCTTTGGCATGTGCCTTGTTGCTCTTCGTCCCACTCGCGCCGTTGCCGTCCTCGGGCTTGTCCCGAGGATCCATCGCGAGACGCCGCTCGTCCCCCGACGGGTGGCCGCGCCCCCGGCCCCCGCCGAGGGCAGGCAAGCCCGGCCATGACACCCCTTACTCCGCAGCCTCCTTCCGGCTTGCCTGATAGTCCTCGATGCGCCGCTCGATCTCGCCGCGGAAATGGCGGATGAGCCCCTGCACGGGCCAGGCCGCCGCATCGCCGAGAGCACAGATCGTGTGCCCTTCCACCTGCTTCGTCACATCCAGAAGCTCATCGATCTCGCGCTTCTCGGCACGCCCTTCCGCCATGCGCTCGAGGACGCGCCACATCCACCCCGTGCCTTCGCGGCACGGCGTGCATTGGCCGCAGCTCTCGTGCTTGTAGAAATAGGAGATGCGCGCGATCGCTCTGACGATGTCGGTCGTCTCTCCGGCGAACTCCTTTGCCATCACGATCACGGCCGCCGTGCCGAGGCCCGACTTCACCTTCGAGAGCGCGTCGAAATCCATGGTCAGGTCCTGGCACTCGTCAGCGGGCACGAGTGCGACCGACGAGCCGCCCGGAATGACGGCCAGGAGATTGTCCCAGCCGCCGGCGACGCCGCCAGCATGCTCCTCGATGAGCTGGCGCAGTGGAATGCCCATCTCCTCCTCGACCACGCACGGGCGCTCGACGTGACCGGAGATCTGAAACAGCTTCGTGCCGGTATTGTTGGGCTTGCCGAGGCCCGAAAACCACCCCGCCCCGCGCCGCAGGATATCGGGAACGACGGCAATGCTCTCGACGTTGTTGATCGTGGTGGGCGCGCCCCAGAGGCCGACGTTGGCGGGGAACGGCGGCTTCAGGCGCGGCTGGCCCTTCTTCCCCTCGAGGCTTTCCAGCATCGCGGTCTCCTCGCCGCAGATGTAGGCTCCCGCGCCGTGATGAACGTACATGTCGAAGTCCCAGCCGTGCACGTTGCCCCTGCCGATGAGACGGCTGGCATAGGCCTCGTCAATCGCGCGGCTCAGCGCCTCACGCTCGCGGATGTACTCGCCGCGCACGTAGACATAGCACGTGTGGGCGCGCATCGCGAAGGAGGCCAAGAGAGCGCCCTCGATCAGAAGGTGGGCATCGTGCCGCAGAATCTCGCGGTCCTTGCACGAGCCGGGCTCCGATTCGTCGGCGTTGACGACGAGGTACGACGGGCGGAAATCGGCCTTCGGCATGAAGGACCACTTAAGGCCCGTTGGAAAACCCGCGCCTCCCCGGCCGCGCAGGCCCGAAGCCTTGACCTCGCTGATGATCCAGTCGTGACCTTTGTCGATGACAAACTTAGTCTCGTCCCATGCTCCCCGTGCGATGGCGCCCTTGAGCCCCGAATCGTGGAAGCCGTAGAGGTTGCGGAAGATGCGGTCCTTGTCCTCGAGCTTCATGCCCTACACCTTCGGCTTGTTGCCAGAGCCGCCATCGGGACGCCAGCCAGACGCGAGCTTCCTCGCCTGCTCGATCCACTTGTCGCGCACGGCCCGGCCGCGGAAGTCCTCGAGGTTCTCGTCGACCCACTTCAGATTGCGTTCGGTCCAGGCCGCGATCTGGCTGTAGTGATAGATGCCGAGCGCGTTCAAGGCCTCCTCGAGCTTGGGCCCGACGCCCCAGATGAGCTTCAGGTCGTCGCGCCTAGCGCCCTGCGGCGCATTCAGAAGCTCAGGCTTCTCGACATCGCCGGCCTGCTCCCTGCCGAGCACCACAGCCGACGCGACGAGCCCCGAGCCAATTGCGCTGCGGATGCCTTCCGGCTTCAGCTTCTCGATCTCGCCTTGAGGAAGCGGTCGACCGGTTCCACGCTTCTCGAGCTCTGGCACAAGACCCGCATTGGCCATGGCCGCTTGAGCGGCCGGATTAATGGCCGACTTGGCCGGCGCTTGAGGAGCGGCGGTCATCACCCCGGCGCTCGCAAGGGAGCCGCCAGGCGCCGAGCCGGCAAGCTCCGGAAAGCGGGTGCGCCAGTCCCTGCTGCGGGAGCCGTCATAGAGCGCGGCGTCTTTTAGCGTCGTCGCCCCGCCCTTCGGACAAGAGGCCTTGCGGCCTGCCTGTGAGCCCGGCAGCGGCTGCTTGCCGCGCGAGAAGGCGTCGAGGATCTTCTCGAGCGCTTCCGGCGTCAGGTCCTCGAAAGTGTCCTTGCCGATCTGCACGAGTGGCGCGTTGGCGCAGGAGCCGAGGCACTCGACCTCCTCCCAGGAAAAACTTCCGTCCTTGGAGAGCTCGTGCGGATGCCCAGCGATCCTGTCCCTGCACGTCTCGATGAGCGCTCTCGACCCGCGCAACATGCAGGGCGTTGTGCCGCACACCTGCACGTGAGCCTTCTTGCCCACCGGAGAGAGCTGAAACATCGTGTAGAAGGTCGCGATCTCGTAGACGCGGATATGGGCCATACCGAGCATGTCCGCGACGCGCCGGATCGCCGGCTCCGTGATCCAACCGCCGATCTGCTCCTGCGCGCGCCACAGGAGCGGGATCACAGCGGACGCCTGACGCCCTTCCGGATACCTGGCGATGGTGGCCTCGGCCCAGGCGAGGTTCTCGGCCGAGAACGCGAAGCTCGACGGCTGATCGGAATGAAGGCGGCGGACGGCCATAAAAGGCTCCCGGGGGCGCAACAAACGGCAGAGGGCCCGATACAGCCGCCGACGAGAGGCCATCACAGGCCTTTTCGTTGCGCCGCACAATGCCCCGACCGGCGTGGTTTCCAGTACGTCCAATACGCCCGTAAAGCAAGCGCCGTAACCTTGATCTCAAGCAGAATACGTGCGTGATCGCTGGCGCGCTGGTGCGCCGCAACAGGCCGAACACGGGCACTGCGATCAATTGTCGTCGAGAAACACGGCGCCGCCCGCCGAATCGGCCCGGGCGGTCTGGCTGGACCTCTCGACATCGGCGCCACTGAAGCGCCCGGCGTAATAGGGCTCGCTCAGCCACGCGAGCACAAGGAGCACCGTTGCCAGCGGGGCGAGCACGAGGCTCACCTGGGAGCCGACGCGCAGGAACCCTGTCCAGAACACGGCCAGCAGGGCGCCGAACAGCACGATCACCCAGCCGTCCCCGGCCCCGCGGGCGGCAGCGAACGTCAGGGCGATGAACAGGGCGACGAGGCCGATCACGGTCGGAACGGCCGGCAGATCGGCATGCAGCGACCCCATCGGCCAGCCGTTCCGGCGGGCGAAGATTCGGTAGGTGCAGAGCGACAGTCCCCAGCCGAAGGCCCCGATTGCCAGCAGCGCCATGTTGTCGATCACGGAGTCACTCCCGAGCTGCCGCACTTGCCGCAGCTCCCGATCATGTTCCTGATGCGCCCTCTTGAAACGAGCGTCCCGCCTCATCAAGGCCGGAACCCCTTATGTGCCAGCAAATTGAGACCCCCGCCAGGGCCCGGGCACAGGCGAGGTTAAGATGGCCGTGTCAGCCGCCCCCCGACTGGCGGGGCATGACTTCCGTCAGGAGCCGAGCGCACCCACGCTCGCAAGGCGCATGATGAGCCAGTAGACGGGGGCGATCACGGCGGCGGCGAAGATCGTGAGATAGATTCCGCGGCCCCGGTGTCCGCTGAGATAAAGCACGATTGCGACGATGAGCGCGCCCACCGTGGGCCAGAGCGCGATGAGCGCAATCCACCCCAGGTAGCCGACCAGAACCGTGCCCAGAATGAAGACGGCGAGGAGATGGAGCTCGATGACGCCGAGACCCTGGCTCGACGGCTCCGAGGCGTGTCGGCGGAAGCTGCCGGCGACGTCCAGAGGCCGATCGCCACCCTCCCCCAGACCGGGCCGCTCCTTCGCCATCACGTCACCTGTCGATCTCTCCGAACACGATATCCAGGCTGCCGATGATCGCCGAGACGTCGGCCAGCATGTGGCCGCGGTTCAGGAAGTCCATGGCTGCGAGATGCGGGAAGCCCGGTGCGCGGATCTTGCAGCGGTAGGGCTTGTTGCTCCCATCCGCCACCAGATAGACGCCGAACTCGCCCTTGGGTGCCTCGACCGCCGCATAGACCTCGCCTTCTGGAACGTGAATGCCCTCGGTATAGAGCTTGAAGTGATGGATGAGCGCCTCCATCGAGCGTTTCATCTCGGCGCGTCTCGGCGGCACGACCTTCTTGTTATCGGCGTTGACCGGGCCGCGCCCCTCTTCCGATTGCAGCTTCTCGCAACACTGCTTCATGATCTTCACCGCTTCCCGCATCTCGGCCATGCGGACAAGATAGCGGTCGTAGCAGTCGCCGTGCTTGCCGATGGGAATATCGAAGTCCATCTCGGAATAGCACTCGTAGGGCTGCGCCTTGCGCAAGTCCCAGGCCGCGCCCGAGCCGCGCACCATCACGCCCGAGAAGCCATGGGCGAGGGCGTCATCGAGCGAGACGACGCCGATGTCGGCATTGCGCTGCTTGAAGATGCGGTTCTCGGTCAAGAGGCCCTCGATGTCGTCGAGCACCCTAAGGAACGGATCGCACCACGCATATATGTCGTCGATGAGCTCCGGCGGCAGGTCCTGGTGCACGCCGCCGATGCGGAAATATTTGGCGTGCATGCGTGAGCCCGACGCCCGCTCGTAGAACACCATCAGCTTCTCGCGCTCCTCGAAGCCCCAGAGCGGCGGCGTCAGCGCGCCAACGTCCATGGCCTGGGTGGTGACGTTCAAGAGGTGGGAAAGGTGCCGGCCGATCTCGGAGTAGAGCACGCGGATGAGGCTCGCCCGGCGCGGAATTGTAACACCCAAAAGCTTCTCCGCCGCGAGGCAGAATGCGTGCTCCTGGTTCATGGGCGCGACGTAGTCGAGCCGGTCGAAGTAGCCGATGGCCTGCAGATACGTCTTGTGCTCGATGAGCTTCTCGGTTCCTCGATGCAAGAGTCCGATGTGCGGATCGACCCGCTCCACGACCTCGCCGTCGAGCTCGAGAACGAGCCGCAGGACGCCGTGCGCCGCCGGATGCTGCGGCCCGAAGTTGATGTTGAACTGGCGGATGTCGGTTTCGGGCATGGGTGCTGTCTTTCAGTCCGATTTGGGCGCGATTGCGATGGATGCAAAATACTCTGCGCCGGTCATGCGCTTCGTATCGTTGGCGAAGCCGTAGTAGCCGGGCTTCTCGTCAATGAAGACCTCTCGGGCCAGCGTCAGGCTCGACTTGTCGTCGAGCGCGCCAGCGGACACGGCCTCGAAGCGTCCGTCGGTCGAGCGCCAGAACAACGCCGAACCGCACACTTTGCAGAAGCCGCGGCGCGCCAAGTCTGACGCCTTGTAGTACGTCACGTTCGCCTCGCCGTCGATGGCGAGCGTGCCGGGCAGGCAATCGACGACCATAAGCGGCCCCGAGGCCTGCCGCTGACACATCGTGCAGTGACAGGCGACGACCTGAGGTCCGGCGGCTTCGCCGGAAAACCGGACGCCGCCGCACAGACAATGACCGGTGACCGTGACGTTGGCCATGCCCCTCATTCCTTTCCATGCGAAATCGGTGCCTGTCGCGCCGCCTTCGCCTTGGCGTTGACCTTGGCCGTGAACTTGTCCCAGGCCACGATCATGCGCTCGTGGTTGCCTTCGCCGATCTTCTCGATGCCGTCGTGGGCCGAAACCTTGAAGCTGATGCGACGGCCGTTGACGGCCGTGCACTCAGCGTCGACCGTCACAATCTGTCCCGGCACGGTCGCGGCCGTGTGCGAGACGTCGATGCAGATGCCGAGCGAGCCCTCGCCCGGCTCGAGGTGCGGCTCCAGCACCTTCATGCAAGTCCACTCCATGAGCCCGACCATGAAGCCGGTCGCGAACACGGTCGGCATCATCTGGAAATCGTGCGCCTCGGGGTAGAGATGCGGCACCGTCTTGTTGGCTGGAACCTTGTATTCCATGCGCGCGGTGGCGCCCGGCCTCAACGTGTCCTTCATGACGACGACCCGCTGTCCCGAGCCAGATCCAAAAGCACGCGGAAGAGACCCACGGCCGTTGCCCCGGCCGCGATGAGGCCGAGAGTAAAGCCGTTCCAGCTCATGGCGTCGCTGCGCCCGATCAAGGGATAGATGACCTCGCCCAGCGCGGCGACGAGGACGACGCCGGCGGGGATCATGGTCCAGACATAGCCGAGCCGCCTTGCGCCAAAGCCCACCACCGCGCCGGCCAGTGCCCGCGGCCAGTCGAAGACGACCGCCGAGACGATGACCAGTGCCGCAACGATCTTGCCGAAGGTTTCGTCCATGGTGGGCTCCGCCCGTGAGAACGTAGGGTGGGTTTGGCCGAAGGACGTAACCCACCAAGGTGCATCAGGCTCGAAGCGGCGGGTTACGCGCTTCGCGCTAACCCACCCTACGGTCCTACGACTTACTCGCCTTCTCATCACCCGGAAGAACGTAGTCGGGGGCCTCCCACGGACTCTCGAAGTCGAATGAGCGGAACTCCTGAGTGAGCTTCACGGGCTCGTAGACGACGCGCTTCAGCTCGTCGTCGTAGCGGACCTCGACGTTACCGGTGAGCGGAAAGTCCTTCCTCAGCGGATAGCCCCGGAAGCCGTAGTCGGTGAGGATGCGGCGCAGATCGGGATGACCCGAGAACAGGATGCCATACATGTCGTAGGCTTCGCGCTCATACCAGTTGGCGGCGGGAAAGACGTCGACGGCGCTTGGAACCGGCGTCGTCTCGTCGGTCGTGACCTTGACTCGGATGCGCTGGTTGAGCCGCGGCGACAACAGATGGTAGACCACGTCGAAACGGTGCTCGCGGCCTGGATAGTCCACGCCACAGATATCGATCAGCACCTCGAACTGGCATTTGGGATCATCGCGCAGGAAAGTCAGCGTCTCTATGACTTTGTCACGAGCGACGGTCAGCGTCAGCTCGCCGTAGGCCTGTTTCAGCGTAGCCGACAGCTTCGCCGCTGTGTAATCGCTGAGGTCTTGCAGTGAACCCATCGTCATGCGCTCCGCTTGAGAAACCGGCTCCGCTACGTAGGGTGGGTTAGCGCGAAGCGCGTAACCCACCGCTTTCGATT